>Ga0136560_1000305_pt1 | contig 23711 bp, 2 predicted proteins | sample AntRauMeHopE1497_FD_104925 | JGI IMG/M metagenome (GOLD analysis project Ga0136560, IMG submission 104925) | Saline lake microbial communities from Rauer Islands, Antarctica - Metagenome Hop E1 #497 | ecosystem: Environmental > Aquatic > Non-marine Saline and Alkaline > Saline | place... | reverse complement strand
TGGAGCGATGGTGGCGGCGCCGCGGGGCGGCCGGACCGGTGTAGCACCGGCTCGAACGCCTGCTCGTCGAGCGGCGAGGCGGCGCTGCCGGCGTCGTTGGAGGGCCCCGCGGCGCGCAGGGGCACGAAGGTTTCCGGCTCGCGGCGGGGCGGGGCGGGCGCCGGCTGCCTTGGCGGCCGCCGCAGCCTCGGCACACGGAGCTTGCCCGTCTTCAGGCGCAGCTGCAGAGCCCTTGCGGCCCGCGCCTCTGCCTGCATCCTTTCCAGCTCTGCCGCGTCGGCGGCCTTCCGCCGGCTCTGCCGGTCGGCGTCCTTGCCCCGGAGCACTTTTGCGCGCTGCAGCGACTCGGCGTACCGTACTGCCGAAGCCACGGTCAGTCCCATGAAGCCGGAGTCCCTGCCGCCGATGGGCCGCCCACCCCTGCCGGCGCGGGCCCGCCGCGGCCCGGGCCTGCCCGCGGCGGCCGCCTGCGCCAGATCGCTGCGACGCATCGGCCCCGGTGACGTGCGCCGGCGGCCCCGCCCGCCCGGCGCCGGCTTCCGCCGGGCTGCGCTCACCGACCGTGCCGCCGCCGTCGCGGCTCTTCCGACGATCTCCGCCGCGCGCGTCACCTGCACCGCGGCGGCCGACGCCCTACCGCCCCCTCCTCCCGCCGCGGGCCGGTAGACCTGCCGCCCGGCGTGCACCATCACCTCCTCCGCCTCCTCCGCGTCGATGCCCACTGCCCTCCCGAGTTCGCCGTCGAGCCTGCGCGGCGTCACGCTCCGCGACGCACCACCGGGGGACGGCCCTGCCCCCCTCGCCGCCGCTGCGCGGGCTCGGCCGTCCCCCTCCCCCGCCCCCTCCCCCACCTCCTCCTCGTGGGTGATCAGGTAGCCCCCGCCCACCCTGACGGCCGTGGCCCGGCCTTGGGACGAGGCGGACACCGATCGCCCGCGGGACCGGCTACCGCTGCGCCCGCCCCGCCCCGCTGACCGGGACCGCGACACGGCCTCGTACGGGCTCTTCCGGGGAGGCGGCCCGGCAGAGCCGGACGCCGAGCGGCTCCGGGGGCGGTGGCCCGCCCGCGCCGCCCGCGGATCCGCCTTCTCACCGGAGCTCCGCCCCCCGCCTGCGTTCGCAGGCTTAGCGGCCCCCTCCTCGTCGTTCTCCATCAGCGAGCGGCGCAGCGACGGCGAGAGTGAGCGGACGTCGCCGCTGCCCCCGCCGGGCAGCCCGGAGCGCAGAAGCCCCCTCGCCGCCCCCTCGGGCACCGGCGTGTGGCCCCGATTGGCGGAGCCGGACGACCGGCCGAGCGACGTCGAGCGACTCCCGAAGCGGACGCGCGAGCGGGACGCTCCGCGGTCGGGGGGCGGCGTCCGCCCGCGCCCCCCCTCCCCGGCGGCCGGCCCGGCCGCGCCCGCCTCCGCGCCACTCCCCCGCAACGCCCCGACGGCCCGTGTCACCCGGTGCATCATGCCCCCGAGACCGTCGCGCATGGCTGCGAGGTCCGCCCCCCCGGCACCATCCTCGGCCCCCGCCGCAGCGGGCCGTCTGGAAGCGGGGCCGGGGCGGCCCGATGCCTGCGACGACGCATCGGCCGACTGCCGCGGGACCGCGTGCCAGAGCGGCCACGCCACGCCGGGCCCCGGGTCGACCGCCCGCGCCGGTGTTGCCTGTGTGCCGGCATCCACCCCGGAGCCGCCGCCGTCGATGCCTGACAGCCCTGTCCGGTCGCCGTGCCAGCCGCCAGCGGCTTCCCACTCCGCCCCTCCGCCTTCCGGCGAGAGCAGGACGTCGGGCGCAGAGAGCCGGCGGCGGCTGCGGCTCACGTCAGACGGCACGGGGGAGGCAGAGCCCGACGGGCTCGGCGGCCGCGGCGGGTCATCGCCCTCCACGACCATGACCCCGCCCCCGGCAGAGCCCTCCGGGCTCTGCCCCGCCGACGTCAGCGCCAGGGACTCCCCGTCCAGGACGCCGGACCCCTCGCCGGCGCGCCGCTGGTCTCTATCGCGGCCGCGGGCCGGCGTGGCGGCGTTGCGGGGCTGTGGGCTGGCGCCGTGCGCTCCGGACCGGCCGAGCTGCATCGCCCGCAGAGCCTGGCGGCGCGCCGGGGACTCCCCCTCCCCGGTCCAGGCGGGCATGGCGATGCGCGCGGGAGGGAGGGCGTCGGGGCCCCGGGGCGGGGCGGCGGCGGCCAGCGCGCAGTCGCCAAACGTCCGATGGCGGGACTTGGCCGCGCGCGGGGCGGTGACCACCACTCTCCCGCCGACCGGGACCACGGGCAGGCCTCCGCGCGTGTGCGCCGGGACGGGGCGTGATGCCTCGGGCCGGCCGCCGACGGCGGGGGGCGAGAGCGACTCCACGCCGTCGCTCGCGTCGCTCTCGTCGTCCCCGGGGGGCGGGGAGGGACTGCAGCCGTGCCGGGACGCGGAACGGCGGGGCGCGGCGCCAGGCAGGGCGGATGTGGGACGCGGGCCGGCCCCTCCGCCGCGCTTGCGGGCTGGCGATGCAGGGGGTGTCGCTTCCTCGGTCTGCGTCGCCGCGGCGCGGGGCCACGCGGGGGGGTCTGACCCCTGCTCGCGCGTCGGCGAGGATTGAGTCTGGATCCCGGCCGCCCCGCCACGTGACGGCGACCCTGCCGTGACGCGGCGGCCGGGGCTCGAGCCGATGCCGGGCCGTGCGGCCGGGTCGGCAGGCCGTGCCGCCACGCCCGTCCATCGACCGGCTTCGCGCCGGCTTCTGCCGCTGCTGCCGCTGTTGTCGTCGTCGCTGCTCGGGCTGGCATCCTCGGTCTGCGTGCCGCCGCTGTGCCGAGCCGCGCGCTCTTGAAGGGGTAAGGCGGCGCCCCAGGGGCCCGCATCGGTCCTGGCGTCCGGACCTCGCCGGCCATCGGTCCCGCTTGCGACGGCAGGCGCCGTCGCGGGGCCCTCCGGGAACCCGTGCTCGCCCGAGGCTGGGCCTGCCGTCACGCCCAGGAGCTGGGTGGCAGGCGCTGGGCCGGGTGCCGTTGCCGGGGAGGCGGGCTGTGGGGCCGCTTCCTCCACCAGTGCCGGTGCCGGTGCTGGGGAGGGGGAGGGGGCAGGGGCGCCGCGCCCGCCCCACAGCGCGGCATCGACGGGGACGAGCATCCAGCCTGACGGCACCGCCACCACCGGCCCTCCGCTCGCCTCTGGCGCCGCGGCAGCCGACGGCGGCGTGGCAACCGCTCGGCTCTCAGCGCTCGGCCCCACCGAGGCCCGGCCGGCGTCGCGCCTTGTAGGGGTGGTGCCTACCGCCACCGCTGCCCCTGCCGCATCCCGACTCCCCGCCACCCCTGTCCCTGGCTTCACCGCCGATGGTCCCGGTCCGGACACGGAGCCGGGCGACACGGAGGAGGAAGATGGCAGCTCAGGGCTCGCCGAGGCTTCACGGACGCCGAGGGACGCCCCGCTTCCCCCACGCCCGCGCCGCTCCGGCGCCGCCGCGCCCTCAGTCAGGGCCCGGCGGCCGTGCGACGCAGGCTGGCGCGGCCCCGGCCGCTCCGGGACGGCCGGCCGGTCGTAGCGGCCGATCCAGGCCTGCCGGTTGTCTAGCTCCAGCCGCCCGGCGAGGCCCGGCGACGGCTCTGCCGCCTCGTCACGCGCTCGCGTCCCGCGCCACCTCCCCGGCAGAGCACCCCGGGCAGAGCCGCCGCCCGATCCCCTGGAGGCATTGACCACCACAGGCTGGGTGTCCGTTCCCGCGCGTGTGCCGACCGACACGCGACCCGAGCCCCCCCACGCCTCGCTGCCGCGGGGCTGCGCCGCGCTCGCATCCTCAACGGACATCCCGGCGCGGCCACCGAGGGCCTTGACGACGCGACGCGGGGACGACCCGCCGCCGCCGCCGCCCCGCCCCCCACGGCTCCTCGCCCGCGCGGCGACGTCACTGAGCTGCGACACGCTCAGGCGGCCGTGCCTCGTCCCCGCAGGCCCCACCGAGGACGCCGTGCGGCCAAGTCGGGAGGTCAGCCTGCCGCGGGGGCCCCCGCCGCCCCAGCTCCCCCCGGCGCCCAGCGAGTCAGGGCTGCCGCTGAGGTCAGACGACACGCCACCCCCGTCGCGCGCGGGCGGGCTCGACGACGACCGGCCGGCGTGGCCGGAGCGCGCCCCGCCCCGCCCCGCCGCCCTCGTGCCGGCGACCCTGGCTTCCTCAGCCGCCGCTTCGGCCGCCTTCTGACCAGCCGCGGCCTCGGCCTCTGCCCGCCGCCTGGCCTCGGCGAGCGACGCGGCGTGCCGCCTCTCTGCGGCCTCCGTGGCCGCCCTCGCCGCCTCCCTCGCCGCTATCTGGACGTCGCGCACTCGCCTTTCCTCCGCCTCCTCCCTCGCCGCCAGCGCCGCCGCCTCGGCTGCGAGCCGCAACTCCTCGTCGTGCCGCCGTGAGGCCTCCGCCGCGGCCCGCTCTGCCGCCTCCAGCCGTGCCAGGGGGACCATGGCCCGATCCCGCGCGGGCGGGGTCGCGGCGCGGGGGGTGTCACCGCGTGCCGGCGTGCCGGCGAGCAGCGCCGATGGGGAGGCGGGGGACACAGAACGGGCGGACCGGGCGAGGCCGGGGGCGGGGGCCGGAGCGGGCCCAGGGGCGAGGCCGGGGGCTTGGGCGGGCCGGCCCCGCCGCACTGGCGACTCGGGGGAGGTCACGAGCGACGACGCAGGGCTCGGCATCCCCGCACCTGCCGGCGGCTCTGCATCGGGCTCTCCCAGGGCGGCGAGGTCGAGGGTGGTCTCCGAGTCCGCGGCGCTCCAGCCCGCTGGCGGCGCGGGGAGTGACGCCAAGACCGAGGCGTCGGCCTGCTCATGCTGGGGCGGTGGCCGGGCGGGACCGGGCGCCCCTTCCGGCGCGCCGCCGTCCAGCGGGAGCCAGAAGGAGGAGGCGGAGGAGGAGGCGGTGGGCGCGACGGCCGCAGACCGCGCGAGACCGGCCCTGAGGACACGGCGCCGCTCCGAGGGCGGGAGGGACGACAGCGGCTTGCGGGTGGGCAGCCTGGGGCGGGCAGGGGCGGGACGTGGCGGCGAAACCGCCAGGTCGGTCCCCCTCCGCAGCGGCAGGCCCTTGCCCCGGCGCTCTACCGCGGACCGGCGGGGGGCGGCGTCGGCCGTCCGGCCCCTGAGCCGCGCGCCGTCCGGCGGCGTAGCGCTGACCGGCACCGGGGCTCCCTGCACGACCGCCTCGGCGGACTCTCTCCCGGGCCGCTCCCGGCCCTGGCCCGGGTCGGGTCGTCGTGACCGTGGGTTGGGGGTCTTGGCGCCGCGGGCCCTCGAGGCGGCCTTGCCCCTGGAAGCCCTGCCCTGCTGCCGCTGGGGCGGTGCCGCGCTCGCAGCACTGCCATCCTCCTCGTCCTTGTCCTCTGCGCCGCTCCCCTCCCCACCGTCGGTGCCCCCTGCCACAAAGGCGATGCCTCCAGGCGCGCGACGCACACCGCCGGGGCTCTGCCACGGCTCCGCAGAGCCGGGTGGGGTGAGGGCGCCTGGCCGGGCGGGCAGAGGGCTGCCGCTCCGCGCGAGGACGGGCGGGGACCTCGATGGCTCCGGATGACGTGGCGGGGTCGACACCGCGCCGTCCCCTGCCTCGGCCTGCCACGTCATCCGGTGGCGGGCCGGCGGCCAGCGGGCGGCCGCGGCAGCCGTGGCGTCCCCGTCGTCGGCCTTGGCCTCCTCGGCCCCGGCCGCGGCCCCGATGACGTCATCACCGCGCCCTCCGACCGAGTCCCACAAAGCGCTCCCGCCGCGCTCCGCTTGCTCGATGACGTCATCACCCCGGAGCAGCGACTGCTGCGCCAGCAGAGCCCCCGCCGTGCCGCTGCCCCCAAAGTCACGCCGGCGAGAGGGAGACCACCCTCGCCGCTTCGCCGCCCGAGAGCCCCCCGCCCCGGCCGCCGCGCTCGCCCCCGCCGGCCGTCTCTCCGGCCCGCCGCCGCCGGAGCCCACACGGGCGCTCATCTCCGGCGAAACCGCGCGGCCGCACCACGGCCGCAGCGTCGACGAGAAGTCCACGCCGGGGCCCCCGGCTCCCAGACCGTACCCGACGCCCGACTTGGAGCCGGTCCAGGGTGCCGCCGACGTCCTCGTGGACCTCCACCTGCGGGCTCTGCTCGACGGCCCAGCCGAGGTGGCTCTGCCGGACCGCCTGGCGATCGACGAGGAAGTGGCCCTGCTGGCGGCGGGGCCCCGGCTCCGCGACCGGCTGACCCCGGCCAGGCGTCGGCCACGGGTCGATGCTGCCGACGCCTGCCCCGCTTCCCAGCCGTTGCCCCCCGCCGACGCTGCCGACGTTTGGCCCTGCCAGCCTTTCCCCCCCGCCGTCTCCCGTCCCGCGACCCGGCCGCCCGCCCCCGCGGACGCATACCCTTCCCCCCAGTGCGCGGCTGCCGACGCCTCCTCCCCCGCGCGGCAGCCCCCGGCGCGCCCGCCCGCGCCGTCGGCTGCCGCGGCGCCCGCGACCGTGCCTCGCAGGTCGCCCGTGGTCATGCGGGGGCTCGCTGCCGCTCCGGGGGACGCCAAGAGAGCGGCGCCGGGGTGCGCCGGCGACGCTGCACGGCCCGGCAGGGGCGTTCCCGGCAGATGCGGCGGCGCGGCGGGGCTCGCAACCCCAGCGGCGTGGGCGGGGGCGGGGCGGGTGGCGGCCGAGCGGGCGGTGTCGGCAAGGGACAGGGCTGATGCCCTGAGGGCGTGGCGCTTGGTGACGTGAGCGGCGCGGCGTCGCTCGGAGCCAGTGACCACCCGGCCGTCGAGGAGGCCGAGGCCGCGGCTCGCCGCTGAGGCCAGGACCAGGGATCGGTGGGCGAGACGCCGCCCCGCGTCACGGGGGGTCAGCCGCGGCCCGCCGTACGACTGCGAGGCGCGAAACCGCGACGTCGACGGGCCGTGCCGCCCTGCCTCGGAGTCGTCCGCCGACGCGCCTGGCATCGCCGCGCCGGCCGCGCCCCGCGGCAGCAGCGACGCCAGGTCGTCCGCCTCCGTCGGCAGCTCCACCCCCTGCAGAGCCCTGGCGAGCAGAGCCGCGGCGGCCGGCGTCCCGTCATGCGGGCCGTGCGACGCCGAGCCCGCCCGCCCCGGCCTGCCCCCGCCGGCCTCCCCCGCCGCGGTGTCGGCCAGACGGCTCCACGGGTCGAGGATGCACGTCGACGACGGCGACAGGCACAACGACGGCGGGAGCAACCGCCCCCGCCCCGGCCCCGCCGCCGCCGCCGCCGTCGCTCTTGCCATCGGCATCACGCTCCGCCGCCCCGCCCCCGCACCGCCCTCCCCGCCGTCCGGCTCGTACCCTCTCATCAGTCGCAGCAGCGCCCTCCCCACGGGGTCCATCTCGTCCGCACCCCCGCCCCCGCCCCGCGCCGACGACCAAGACGACTCGTACTCCGGATACGGAGCGCTGACGTCGGCCCCTACCACCAGGAGGCGACCCCCCAGCTCCCGCGACCGCCTGCTCGCGCCCAACGCCGCCGACGCGCGCAGCGCCGCGGAGCCCGTCTCGGCGGCCTCCGGGGCGTCCGCCTCGTCCCCTGGGTACATGCCCGCCGAAAACGGGTTGCCGCGGAGGTCCAGCTCTACCAGGGCGGTCATGGACGCGAGGGCGGCGGCGAGGGGGCGCGGCGAGCGGATGCGGTTGCGGTCCAGGCGGAGGGAGACGAGAGACGTGAGGGAGGCGAGCGACGCGGCGTCGCTCCTGAGGGTGAGGGCGTTGCCGGAGAGGTGGAGGACGACGAGGGAGGATGCCAGGGCGGCAAGAGCAGAGCGGGGGGGCAGCGACGCGACACCGTTGTGGCAGAGCCGCAGGACGCGAAGCGATGCGAGGCCGGTAAGGGGGCGGAGGGAGGTGATGGAGTTGCCGTCGAGGCGCAGGGAGCGCAGGGCGGGGAGGAAGAGAGCGGGGGCGGCCGCTTCGTCGTCGAAATCCTCGTCGTCGTCGTCGGCGTCGTCATCGTCGTCGTCGTCGCGGCGCCATCCGGACCTTCCGAGGCGCTCGACACCCCCCGCCCCCGTCGTCTCGATGAGGTTGAGCCGTGCGGACAGGTGCAGAGCCGCGCCCAGCGGCTCGAGCTGCGCCAGGGACCGGAGGCGGTTCCGGTCCAGGTCGACGGCCGCCAGGCGCGGGAAGCGGCGGGAGGACAGCGCGCCCACGCCCGTCACCGCGTTGTTCCGGAGTGACAGGGCTCGGAGGGACACGCCAGCCCCGCCGCCGCCGCTGTCGTCGTCGGCGTCGCCGTGTCCGGCCGAGCCGCCGCGGCCGCGCGGGTTTCCGGGCCCCGCCGACCGGGCGAGCACGCGGCGGGCGGGCGAGTCGACGCCGGACGACGAGCGGCCGTCGCTGCCGCCGCGTGCACGAGACTCGCCAGACGGTCCGCGGCAGTCGATCGAGTTGTCGTCCAAGAACGCCGCCTGCAGCGCCGCCGACCGGTGCAGCGCAGGTCCCACCGCCTCAAGCTGGTTCCTGCAGAGCACCAGGGTCCGGAGGCGTGCAGCGGCCGCGTCGTTGGTCGGGACTGGCAGCTCAGTCCCGGCGACCGAGGCCCCGGACGCGTCGAGCAGCTCGATCGGGCAGGTTGGTGGCATCCCGCGCAGCTGAGAGCCGGACACGAACGTGTCACGGAGCCACAGTGCCCGTAGCCTGGTGGCGTTGGCGAGTGGTTCAAGCAGCACAACCCGATTGCTGCTCAGGTCAAGCTCCCGAAGACGAGGGAGCGCCGCAATCTTGCCGACAGACGAAAATTGGTTGTGCTGCGCCATGTGGACGGGGGGCAGGGCCGTGGTGGCTCGGCGCTCGGGCTCGGTGATGCCCGAGACGAGGCACGCCACCGTTGGCTGCCCCTCCGACGCATCAGGACACCAGGCACAGGCCCGGCGAGGATTTTCCATAAGCGCACGGCAAGCCAACTCACAGCTACCTTGAGCACCGCAACGGAGTCCGGGAGCTCGGGCAGGCCGCTCAGGTTGTTGTGCGACAGATCAAGCCCGATCGGCCGGCCGCGCACCGCCGACCTGGGCAACGTCGAGATGCCCGTGCCGGCCAGCGAGACAGAGGTCCCCGCCATGGGGGAAGCGCCGATGAGTGAAGGCCGCGAGCCCGTACGGCGCAATTTCGGAAGGTGGCAGGGCAGCCGGATTCGGCAACGCAAAGCCCCCCATCGTGAGCACGACCACGCCGTGGCTTCACGGCGCCGTTGTGTTCGTGCGTGAGTGCGGCACGGCGGTGCGCGTGCGCCCGCTGCAACGGCGTTTGCGGGCCGGTGCTCGCTGCCCCGCGGTTCGCGTCACGACGTCACCCCGGCGAGGAAAGCCAAGCCCGGCATCGCGAGGGCCGCGGCGCCGGGCGGAGGACCGGCGGGAAGGCGGCGGGCGGCGTGATCCCCGGTCCCGTCCTCGTCGTCCTCGTCCTCGTCCTCGTCCTCGTCCTCGTCATCCCTCCGCGCCGCCGCCGCTGCGGCACCACCGCCCGGCCGTCGCCTCCCCTTCTGCGTCCGCCGCGCCTCCCCCGCCGCACGCCGTCGTGCCGACCGCGACACCGCGTCCGCCGCCGCCGCCCGCTCCTGCTGCTCCGTCAGTAGGCCCGTCCCCACCACGGCACCGCTCGCGCCGTCGACCAGCGCCGTGTCCGAGGCCAGCACGCTGCCGTGGTGCGTCAGCTGGTGCCGTCGCAGCTTCGCCGCCGAGGCCAGGTCCGCACCGCACAGCAGGCAGTGGAACCGCGGCTGCGACAGACCGTGCGCCTCCCGCAGGTGGTTCAGGAGGTACGGGGACGTGGAAAACATGCGCCCGCAGCAGGTGCAGCCGCACCCCTTGCTGCCGTTGTGCACCGCGCGGATGTGCTTGTTGAGGTTCGACCGCGACGACAGCGCCTTGTCGCAGTGCTCGCACCGGAATGCCACGTCGTTCACGTGTGCCTTCTCGTGGTGGGCGTCCCTGTAGCCCGGCGAGGAGAACGCGCGGTCGCACCTGGGGCAGGGGAACATGACTCTCGCAGCCCCTGCCTCAGGCTCAACCGCCGGCGCCGCAGGCATCGCAGAGACCTGCATCGTCGTCAAGTGCACCGGCGAGCGCGACGCGGGGGCCAGGGACGTCGCAGCATCGGGCGGCGCGGCAGGCGCGGCCGGCGGTGCGGGCGTCATATCCGGCAGCCCGGCAACAGCTGCGGCAGCCGCCGCCGCGGCCGGGATGTCGAAGTCGGGGCCGTTTGTGAGGTTCCTGGTGGCCTCGGCGACTGCCGCGGCAACGCTGGCCATGATATCGGTTTGGTTGCGGTCCTCCCCGCCCAGCCCGCCACCTCCCGCGCGCAGGGGGGCATGCTGCCAGTTGTGGTGGGGCGAGAACGCGTCCTGCCCGGCCATCGGTGGCCGCCGCGGGCGGTCCCCGACTCCTGCCGCGGGTGGATTCCTTGCCTGGCGAGGAAAGCGATGCTGCCGGGCGGGCCGGGTGAGGTGGCCGGCCGCCGGCCAGTAGCGGTGCTCGATCGATTGCAGCACCTTCCCGCCTGCCGGCCGCCGAGCGCGCCGAGCGGGGAGGAAACAGGCCCGCCTTGCGATGGGTGTGGTATCACCGCAAGCGCTGTGCAGCGCGGCGCTGGGGGCGACGGTGCGCTTCTGGAAGAGGCACCTCGTGGTGCAGCTCACCGGCGTGCTGATTATCGCCGCCGGCTGGATGTCCGTGACGCTGCGGCAGCTCCCTGTGCGCCCTCCGAGCCAGTGCATCGAGGTGAGACCAGGCGGCGCTCGGGCCGGGCGGCTGCTGCGAGCCTCGAGGCAAGGGTGCGGCCGCCGGGCGAGCGTCTCGCGGCCCTGGCCCGGCCGCCCCCTGCCCCGGCGCGGCCGGGCATGGACGGCACCAGTCATCAGTGTCGCAGCAGCGCGCAGAGCGTGCGCGGCGCGGGCGCGGACCGGCCCCCTGACCACATCGTGCCGATATCCCAACGCCCGCAGTTCGAGACGGCCCCCGCCCAGTTCGAGATCCCCGTGAACGTGTCGGCGCTCCCGCGCAACGACCCGTTTTCGTTTGACCCCAGCCTGTCGTCCACGTACCGCCTGCTCTTGCTGCGGGCGGCGGGCGAGCGGCCGCCGCCCGAAGGCCTCACCGGCATGCCCGTGCTCTTCGTCCACGGACACCGCGGCTCCTTTGATCAGGCCAACCAGATCGTGTCGCAGGCGCTGGCCGTGCACAGCATGCGCGTCCGCGCCGCGTCGGACGCTGCCAAGCCTGCGGGCGGCTCCCGCCAGCTCGGCGGCCCGCTCGACAGCGCCCCGGGGTCGCACCCGCACATCAGCGCCGGCTCGTCATCCCCGGGCAAGTCTTCGGGCGACGATGACGGCCCGTCGGTTCCGCCCGTGCCGCCGCCTCTCGACGTTTTCGCGGTCGATCTCCGGGAGGGTTCCTCCGCCTTCCACTCCGGCGTGCTCCGGGCCCAGGCCGCCTTTCTCAACGACTGCCTCAGGCGCATCTGCACCCTCTACGGCTCCACGGTGGAGGTCCCGCCCGGCGCTGGGGCGCCCCCCGGCTGGGCCCACACCGGACCCCTCGAGCGCTGCGTCCGGGCCGGGGGAGTGGTGGTCGTCGCCCACTCGATGGGGGGCATCGTGGCGCGGCTGGCCATGGTGATGCGCAACCACCCCGCGGGGACGGTGCAGTCCCTCGTCACGCTCAACTCGCCGCACCAGGCCCACCCCTTCACCTCCGACGAGGCGATGGCGGCGCTCTACACGCGGCTCAACACCGTGTGGAGCGCCGCAGCGGTCAGGGGCGGCAGCAGCCGCTCCCGCGTGGCCGCCGCGGCGCTGCCGCACCCCCTCGACGAGGACAGCACGCCGCCGCCCCCCACGGGCACGCCCGGCCTCCGCGGCCCGTCGGGCGCCGCGGGCGGCGACACGGGCTCGGGCCTCCTCGCCCGCGGCGCCGACTGGCTCCGCAGCGTCGCCGCGTGGGTCGTGTACGCCCTCGACGCCGCCCCGGCGACCAACACTCTCCGCAACGCGGGGTCGAGGGGCGGCGCCGACGCGGACATCGCCGTGCTCTCCCCGGCGCAGTGGGCCGCGGTGTCGGACGCTGTGGTCGGGAGCCTCACCGGCGGAACCACGGACGTGACCATCCGGCCGGAGCTCAGCGCCCTGACGGGCCTCGTCGCCCCGACCCGCGCCGCCACCGGCATGTCCGAGGGCCTCGCCGGGTCGTGGCTGCGCACCACGCACCAGGACATCGCGTGGTGCGGGCAGGCCACGGCCGGCATCGTCCGCCTCGTGCTGGCGATGCAGGCGCCGCGCTGGGCGCCGGGACCCGTCTTCGGGATGGCCGGCGGCGCGTGGGAGGCCGACCCCGAGGCCCGCGTAGCCTCCCTCCGCATCCTCCTCTCCCCCTCCGTGCACGGCTTTGGGAACGCCGGCGGCCTCGGCACCTCGGGCGGCAGCAACGCCTCCCTCCCCGCCGGCCCTGCGCCCTCCCCCGCCGCCCCGCTGCCCCCGCCCTCCTCCGCCGGAGGGAACGACGTCGGCGCCGCGGACGGCGAGTGGCGTCCCCTGCCCCTGGGCACGGGCTTCAGCGCCGTCTGGCGCGCCGAGCACGTCGACGACGCAGCCACCCTGCCCAAGGCCGACACGCCGGCGGGCTGCTTCGTCCGCACCGTGCCGCTGCAGGCCATCAGGGCCGCGGCCGTGGCCTCGGGCGCTTGCCCCGCCGGCAGCCCCGCGGCCCTCGCCTCCTTCGCCGCCCCCTCTGCCGGCACCGAGGATGCGGCCCTGGAGCTCATCACCGACCTCCCCCGCGGCCCCGCCGCCGTCCACGTCACCGGTCGCCTCGCCCTCCTCGAGCGCAACGCCTCCGCCCCTGGCGCCGACGTCCTCGCCCGAGCCACACGGGCCCACCTCGCCGAGTGGACGGTCCCCGCCGCGCCGTACACCCCTGCCTCCGCATGGCAGCAGATGCCCAATGGCCTCGTCCGCACCCACGTCCACAGGCACAAGCCCCACGGCGGCAGCACCCTGGCCGGGTACTGGCAGTCGGTGGCCGGCGCACGCCGCGCCGCCTCAGGGGCGTCCAACGACCGCGCCCGCGCCGCCACCTCCGCATCCTCCTCCGGCCGCTCCGCCGCCGACGGCGCCCCGTGGATCGCCCCGGTCCCCCTGCAGTCCGCCATCGACGCCCTCGACTACGGCCCCGCCCCCGCCTCGCTCGCCGGCCAGCCGGGCCGCAGCGAGGCCCTCTCCGCCTTCCCCGGCCCCATCGCCGCCCCCCGCGAGTTCAGGCACTTCGCGGAGGAGGGCTCTGCACTGGGGGAGGCGGGGTCGCTGTGGGCGCTCCGCCTTCCGTGGTCCCAGCTGGTAGGGGCGACGCGACTGCCGGCGGAGGCGAGCGTGTGCTCGGGCGCCGGCGCGGCGTCGGAGCCCGCCGCCGCGGTGGTCGTCTGCGTGGGCGCCACGACGCCGGACGCCATGGAGGGGGGCGGCGACGCCGGCGGCCCGTCCGCCCCGGCCCTCGCCGCGGGGGAGGCTGCCCACGACATGGACGGCTGGACGGTCGGGGAGCACCCCCGCGCCATCGTCCTCGCCGGGAAGGGGTGGAGGGCGTACGGGGGCGGGACGCCACCCGGGTCGGACATGCGGGGCCTTCGCTCCGCCACCGCCGCCGTCCTTCCCGAGGCAGCCGCCGCCGCCTCCCGCGCCTCCGCCGTCTCCGCAGGCTCCGTCCTCACCGGCAGCGTCGTCGGCGACGACACCGCCCCGTCCTCTGACGGCGGCGTCGCCCGCTTCGCCGCCTCCGTCCTCGCCACCGCCGACGCCACCGTCACGCCACGCGGATGGAACCTGGTTCCCGGCCGCCCCGCCCTCACCCGCATCCCCCTCCCCGTCGGCCTCACCCCCGCCATGGAGTACGGCGTCACCCTCACCGCCTCCTGCCCCGCAGTCGGCGATCCAGCGAGCGGCAACACCGCCACCGGCGGGCCCGCCTTCTTCCCCGTCGTCTCCTACGCCAGCTCTGCCGGCAGGAGGCAGCAGAGGCACTGCGTGGGGTGCGAGGCCCGCGTCCTCCCCTGGGCCGCGGGAAGCCCCGACCTCGACGACGGCACGGTGCCCCCCGCCGTCGCCCGTGCCATGTGGCGTTCCCGCTCCAGCCCCCTCGAGGCCGCCGGCCTGCCCCCGCCCCGCGTCACCCTCCACCGCCTCACCACCCACATGCACGGCGTGATCCACTGGTGGGGGGGGGGCGCGCCGCCCCCAGCGCGGGTCCTCCCGGCCAACGCGACCGCCGGCCTACCCTCGGCCGCCGCGGACCCGCCGGCCGCCGCCGCGCCCGCGACCCCGGTGCCGGCCGCCGCCGGCTCCTACGACCCCGCCGACCCATCGATGAGCACCACTCTCACCGTCGGCGCCGACGCCGAGGGCCGGCTCGTCACCGAGCGACTCCCCGCCGCCCTGCTCGTCCTGAGCGACCCCTCCTGCACGTACCGCGTCGCTCTCGTCCCCGACCTCGCCTCCTTCCCCCTCCGCTGGCTCCGCCTCCGCGGCGTATGGCTCGTCACCGCGTTCGTCACCGTCATCGTCCTCCTCCTCGCGGCCCAGACTCGGGAGTGGGGTGTCAGGCGGCGCCAGCATCGCATCGCCCTCAAGTCCTGGCTCCGCGGGCACCGGAAGGCCATGTCCAAGCTCGGCGCCGCAGCGCGGCGGGCGCAGGTCGCCCACGCAGCCGCCTGCGAGGGCCACTTCGAGTCGGCGTGCCGCGCGGGGGCGGCGGGCGGCGCAGACGCCAAGGGCGGCGCGGCCAAGGGGGACGGTGCGGCCTCCGCATGGGGCTCGGCGGGCGGCGGGGACGACGACGCCGACAGCGAAGGCCCCTCCGTGATGCAGCGGGGCGCGAGCGACGCGTCGGCCTCGGCGCAGGGCGGGCGCGCTCCCTGGGCCCGGCAGCGAGCCACAACCGTGGGGCTCCTCATGCAGTCGCCGTCGGACGCCGAGGAGGCCGCCGCCACCCCGACGCAGATGCCGGTGCAGTCGGCACACTTCGTGGTCCCGGGCCTGGCTCTGCCCGGCGCCGCCGCGCCGGCCCCGCCCCTCGGCGGCAGCGCGCAATCCTCCTCCGCCGACGCCGCCGCCTCCCTCGACGCGCTCGTCGCCAGCGCCGTCGCCGCCGGCGCCGCCTCCCTCGCCGCCCGTATGCCTCCATCCTTCACCCTCCCCGCCCACCCCGCCCGGGCACACTTCCCATCCCTCCACCACACCGCCACCCACGCCTGCCGATGGGTCTGCCTCCTCTGCGTCGCTCTCTCCCTCGTCGTCTCCGTGTGGGGCGGGGCTCTCGTGCCCCCAGAGCCGTGGCTCGCCATCCCAGCCCGCTCCTCCCCCGGCCGCGCCCTCGCCGCATCCCCCACCCCCGCGCCCGCACCCCCCCGCCGCGCCCTCGCCGCCCCCGGCCCCCGCGTCACCCTCGCCGACGCCGGCGATGACGACTGGCTCGTCGGACTGCCCACCGAGTGGCTCCCGCCCTCCGTCTCCGAGCTTATCGCCCTCCACGTCACAGCCTACGCCGGCGTATGCTGCTGCTGTGTCCTCATGTCGCTCCTAGTCGACACCGTCCGCGTGGCAATGGTTGCCACCGCGGCGCTCGCCGCCCTCGCCGCAGACGCCGCCGACGCCGCGGTCGACGCCGCGCCCCAGCGCCTCCGCCGCGCGTGCCACTGCCCCTCCCGCCGCCGCCGCGCCTCCCGCGCCGCCCGGTCCGGACCCCGCGTCCTCCCCTGCCGATGCCTCGGCCTCGGCGGCGTCGACCCGACCAGGGCACCCGGCACCGCGCCCGCCCCGCCCCGGGCCCCGGCAGAGCCGTCGCGCCCGAGCGACGTCCTCGCGTCTCTCCCCTTCTTCCTCACCCCGGAGCCACCGGCATCGCTCGTCGCCGCCCTGGCCAGGGCGGCCGACGACGAGGACGAGGCCGCCGCTCCCCCCACCGCCGTCGCCGTCACCGCGGGCCGCCGCCGCCTCCTCAACGTCGCGGCGCGCGCCTCCGCGTCGCTCGAGCACTCCGACAGCCCGTCCCGCCAGCCCGGGCGCCTGGCCCGCCGCCGCTCACGCATGCACCTGGGGGCACAGGACGCCGACGGCGGCAGCAGCCCGCAGCAGCCGCTGGGGCTGCCCGCCCTGGCCGGAAGGGGCGCCTCCGCCGCATCGCCGCGCGTCCTGACCGGTGAGGACGCGCGGTCCCCAGGAGGCCGTGCCGGGTCCGCCGCCGCCGCGGTGTCAGGCAGGCACACCCGCGGCGGGTCGGCGCCCGGCGCGGAAGCCGGGTCTCCGGCGGGGCACGGCGGCTCACCACAAACGGTGAGCCGAAGCCGAAGCAGGGCACGGCGGGCGGAAGAGGACGAGGACGGGGGTGGGGACGCTGGTGCCGGGGCCGGCACCCGGACGGATGACCCGGGAGCAAACGGGGCGCAGGGGGCAGTGGCGGCGTCGGCGTTGGCCGCGGGCGCACGAGCGCTCGCAGCCAGGCGGAAGCGCAAGGTCAGCGAGTGGGACGAGACGGCTCTGCTGGCAGAGCTGGACCGGCTGGACGCGGGGGAGGAGCGGGGGCGCGTCGCGAGCATGGCGGTTCCGCTGGCGGGTCTTGTTGGCTTCGGCACCGCGGCCGGTGGCGGCGGCGGTGCCGGCGGCAGCGGCGGCAGGCAGGCAGGCGCCCCCCCTCCCCGTAGGTCCCGCTCCGGCCGCCTGGGCCCCGCGCGCGCCGACGCGGCCCCGGCCCGCGCCCTCGCAGCCATGGACTCGGTCCTCGGTCGCCGCGGCTGGGCCCTCCCGCCCGCTGGGGTGAGCGCGTGGCTGCGCCGCCGCGGCGCCGTCGGCTCCCTAGCCGGTGCGGCGGACAACCTCGAGCGAGCGGGGAGGGACGCGGCGACGCGGCAGGGCGGGGAGGGCGTGCTGTCCGCCCCGCGTGACGCTAGCCACGACACCGGGGCCGCGGGCGGCGCCGGCGCGGGAGCGCTGCGCCAGGCCGCGTGGCTCCGGGAGTGGGCGGCGGCGGTGGACGAGGCCGCGTGCGGCCGGCCGCAGGGCGAGGAGCCTCCGCAGCTCACCCACGAGGAGGCCGCATCCCTGGTCGCTGCATGGTACGACGAGGCCGGGCAGCACTGGGTCTTCGCAGTCTGCGCCCAGGTCTCAGCGGCGGCACACTCCGACACCGGGGCGGGCATCGTGCCCCCCGCGCCCCCCCCGCCCCCCGCCGTCCTCCTCGCCTCGGCGGGGGTCCTCGCCCCCCCCGTCTCGTCCGGGGCCTCTGTCCTCGCCTCCATCCGATCCGTCGGCTCCGATCACGCGTCCTCCGCTGGGTCCAGACCCGCTGACGACACCAAGACCGGCTTCTTGTCGGCCAGGATGCCACCCCTCACCCTACGCATCCCAGCCATCACAGGCCAGCCCGCCGCACCCGCCGGCGTCATGTCGCCGTACAGCGGCCACCCCGTCGGCGCCGCCCTCCTCGCCCGCCCCCACAGCTCCCTCGGCGGCCGGGCCCTCTCCCCGCACCTGCACCCCGACGCCGGCGTCCCCTGGGCCGCGGCGCGGGACGACGAAGACGGGCCCGAATTCGAGGAAGTCTTCGCTGACGTCATCGCGAGCGTGCCGGGACACGGCACCACGCGCGGCGCCGCGCTGGGCGGCGGCGGCGGCGGCGGCGGCGGCGGTGCTGACCGCGGCATCGCACCCGGAGTGTCGGTCGCGTCGCTGGGCGAGCGGGACGAGGAGAGCGAGGAGTCAGCCGAGACGCCGAGCGCCCCCGTGCACGTGCCGGCCCCCCGGGGCACGCACGATGCCGCAGAGGCCGACGCCGCGGCGGGCTGGGTCCCCGGCCTTGCGGGCGGCACAGGGGACGCTGACGGCGCGCCGGCGGCCGCGGGCCGGACCCCCGCCTCGAGCGCCGGCGCCGCGTCCTCCCACGGAGCTGCCTGGTCCAGCGGCAGCGGCCGCCTCGGCCTGCTGCTGTCCAACGACCACGGCTCTGGCCTGGCCTCGTTTGCCGGCACAGACCGCTCCTCCCTCACGGGCGGCGGCGGCGGCAGCGGCGGGGTATTCTCGAGCGGCGGGCCGGCGGCCGCGAGGGCCGGAGCCGCGGCGCCCGGCGGCAGCAGAGCCGCCGGAGGCCCGGGGCGCGCGTCGGCGCTTCGGCCGGCGCCTCGTCAGCTGGACCCAGCGCCTACCCTCATCCCCGCCACGCCAACGTCTGGCGGCCTCGCGCGCTACTTCCAGCGTCACGGCGCGGCGGTGGCGAGGGCTGCGCCCGCCGGGCACCCGAGCAAGGCTGCCGCCGCCGCCAAGGAGGCCAGGGCACGAAGGTCGCGGCGCCTCGCCCGGGGCAAGGTGGGGCCCGGCTCAGCCGGCGCGGCGGGGGACGGCGATGCCGGCTCACACGACGGGGCGTCCCGCCCTGACGGTGTCGGCGACACCCTGTCTGGCGCGGTGCTGGGCGGCGCGGGGCTGCTCCCTGCGCAGGGGCTGTCCAGCGGCTCCCACCGATGGCGGCGCCGGGGTGACACTCTGCTCGCCGACGTCGTCGCCGACTCGGCGAGGATGGGCCTGTCAGGCAGCGGCGGCGGCGGGGCCTCTGGCCTCGACAGCAGCGGTGCTGGCTCGTTCGGCATCCCCTCTCTCGTCCGGATGCCATCCCCGCCCGGCGCCGGCCTGCTGTCGTCCGGCGGCGCCTCGTCGAGGGGCCTGGGCTCGGGCTCGGCGCTTGGGGCGTCCTCGGGCGCCCACCTTTTGTCGTCCGTTCTCGCGTCCAGGTCTGGGGCGGGAGCCCAGGGCCGCACCACAGCCCCGATGGAGCCAGTGGACGCATCGGGGAGCACCACGTCATCGGTGGACGGCGACTCGGCAGACACGGAGGGGGCGGGGGCCGGCGCCGACGCGACCTGGACAGCGGCGCAGCTGGCCGCCGGCAGAGCCGCCGAGGCGCGCCGGGGGGCCGAGGCGCCGAGGGGCCGGATGCACACGGACCGGTCGGGCTCGAGCGAGGAGGAGGAGGAAGAGGAACAGGAGGAGGAGGAGGAGGAGGGCTACGGGCAGGACGGCGAGGAGGAGGACGACGCAGTGGCGCCCCACCGCCTTGATGCGCCCTCCCACCGCCGCTCGAGCAGCGAGCGCGGCACCACTGTGCGGCTCAGCGTCACAGGGTCGGCCCCGTCCTCCCCGCTTCCCGTCGCCGCTGGTCCTCCCACGGCCGCGCTGCCCGTGCCCGCGCTGGCAGCCTCCGCCTTCGGACCCCGCCCGAGCCCCGGACAGGCCTTGCCCGCCGGCCCGGCCTCGCCGCTGGCGCCCCCCACCGGGGCGCGGCACGCCCGCACGTCCTCGGCCCCGCAGCGGCCGGAGCACCGAGCCAGGAGGGTCGCGGCCGCGGCAGTTCGCACCGTCGACGACACGGCCGGCGACGGCGGCGTCAGGGACCGCCACCCGCTCTCGATCCCGTCGTCACCCAAGCCCGGCCGCGCCCCTGCCACCCCCTCCGCCCATCCGGGGCAGGTGGTGCCGCAAAGCCGCCAGTCCGACGTCCCGGGGGCGCCGGAGGCCGCGACCCGCCCCGCGCCGGCCCCTCATGCCGCCGCCCCGAACCCTCGCGGGTGGGTTGCCGCGCCCCGCGCCGCTCTCTCCGCCGTCGCGGGGGCCTCCGCCGCCGCGGCCGGCTTCGTCGCGAGGGCTCTGGACCCGGCGTGGACCCAGACGCGGCGCACCCGCACAGGGCGAACCGGTCCCACGGCCCGCCGGCGAAGGCAGCCGGCAGCCGCCGACGACGCCGCCCCGGCGGCGCCCCGCGTCAGCCTCGCCTGCGCCTGCGGCTACGCCTGGCACTGCTGCGCCGCCACCGCCCGCGCCGCCCTGGGCTGCCTGGCCGCCAGCCCCCGCCGCTGGGCCGCCGCGGTGTCGACAGGCTGCAAGCCCCGCACCCTCGCCGCCGCCGTGACCCGTTTCGTCACATCCCGCGTGAGCCTCTCCAGCGTCGGGTGGCTCGTCCTCCTTGCCTGGTGCCTCGCGCAGCCATGGGTCGCTCTCTCCGCGGTAGAGCTGGCCGTCCTCATCCACGTGGTGATCGTCGGCGGCGCCGTGTCGGCGGGCCAGGTCGCCGAGGCAGCGAGCCGCACCGCGCGCTCCCCGGCCCAGTGCGGCAGGTGCTGCATCGTGGAGCGGATCAAGGCGGCGGCGAGGCGCAGGCCGGCAAGCGGGTCCGACAGCGACGAGGACGGCGACGGAGGGGGGGGAGGGGGCGGCGCAACCGGCGTGTGGGCGCTGGCCACCGTTGGCGGGCGCACTGCCGGGGCGAGGAGGCGGCACGCCGGCTGGGCGGGGGGCGACCTCACCACGCCCGCGACGGGCGACGACGACACCGCGAGCGTCGCGTCGGCCGTCGTGGCCGCGGAGGACGCTCCCCTCGTGCCCGGCGCCGATAACCGCTCCACGGAGCCTCGCTCCTCCCGCGGCCCCTCCGACAGGGCCCTGGTCCAGGCCGCCGCCGTCGACGTCGACCGCCTCAACCTCGTCCGCTCCCAGCAGACCCTCCTCCTCGTCTACGGCGCCGTGCTCGGAGTGAAGGTCATGTCCGTCCTCTTCTCCTTCGAGGCCATCCCCGAGCTCCGGCACCCCTTTCACCGCGACGCCCTCATTGTCGCGCCCATGGCGGTGCACCTCATCTCCGCGCGCCGGGGCCTCCCCGCCCCCGGCCCGTGGTCCGCCGCCCTCCTCACCGCCCTCGCCCTCGGCTGCGGCCTCTTCGTGCAGCGCCACGTCCACCGCCTCACCTACGCCGTCGGAATCTTCGCCCTCGTCTCCGTCCTCTCGGGCCTCGCGCAGAGGGCGTGGCTCTCTCTCGCGGCGGCGGGCGTGCACGAGCAGGCCCGGGAGACCATGACGAGGAGGGTGCGGAGCCAGCGCCGGTGGGGCTGACCGCGGGGAACGTGATTGGCGGCTGGCCACACGACCAATCGCTGTTCCGACCCGAATGCGTTTCCAGGCCACGAGCGAATGATCGCGAATTTCTCAACTGACCGGACTGCTCTCTGTGAATGCGCTTGCGTGCCTGTGAACGACTCGAATCATTGAGGCGAGCGGGCTGCACGAGCGAGACCGAACACACAACGCGCCTCTGGTGTCATCCCTTATCACAATCACGCTGCCGACACCGCCCACGCGACACCAAGCCCGGACAGTGACGCCAAGAGCCCCGCCCCCGGGCCGTCCGACCGAAGCTCATGACCCGCCAGCGCCGCCACTGGCGACGCGAACAGGTCCCGCTGCGACGACGCCTCACTTCCCGAGAGCCGAAAACGGGCCCGGGCCGACGCGGCGCCCGTTACCAGCATCGCCGTGGCACTCGCAGCGTCGACGAGCACCACGGCGCGCGTCAGCGACACGGAGCCGAGGACGACCGACCGCTCGCCGAGCGAGAGACGCAGGGTCACTCGCTCGGAGCCCGGCACGGGCGAAACGTCGATGTGGCCCCGGCGCCAGCTCGTGGCGCCTGATCCGACCCGCACCTCGCAGGGCACGCTCTCGCGCGGCGCGGCGGGATCACCGGGCCCGGCACGGCCGGCCCGGCAGAGCGTACGTAGAGCCAGCGTGAGGCCGTGGACCGATGGCGGGGCCGGGCCGTCGTCGGAGTCGCTCCCGTCTGAGTCGTCGCAACCGGCCCGGCCCTCGCCGGCGCGCGCACGGCCGCCCCGCCGCCCAGCAGTCTCGCGCAGGCTGTGCCCGTCGCCGCTGTGCACCGGCGCCCGGGGCCCCTGCGGCCGGCCCGCCGTCGGGACGGGCGAGCGTGGGTCCATGGCATCCCCCAGGAAGAGAACTCGGCGCTGGCGCCGGCGGGGAACGGGAAGGCGCAGCCCCGTCGGGCCCAGCACCGCCGGCGGCCCGGCCGGCATAGACAGGGGCGGAGGCTTGGAGTCGGCCGGCGGCGGTGGCGAAGCGACGGCGCGCTGGGCGTCAGCGGCACGAGAGCCGGCGATTGGTCCGCCTGGTGCCTCCCGCGGCATCTCAGCGGTCGTCTGGGATGATCGGACCGCTGGCTCTGCATCGGGCGGGCCGGGATCCGTCCGGGAGCGGCCGAGCACTTCGTCCGTCACGGGCCCGTCATCCTCGGCACCTGTTTCGGCGATGACCGGCTCCCACACGCCGGCACCCGCACCGACAGCCGGGTGAAGCCCCAGCGAGTCGGGTGGGGCGTGCTCGGCCGACGGGCCGCTCCGGTTCGAGGAGTCGCTCTCGTGGCCTGACAGCGACGACGCGTCGCTGGCTGGGCTCTGCTGCCGACGATGCCGCCTGCGGACACGGGACCGGGCTTCCGAGCGGCCGTCTGCCCCGGCGACGCTGTGCCCGTCAGGGCTGCGTTGTCCGCCGGCTTGCGACCGTCGTGTCCCCTCTCCGCCCCAGGCGTGGCTCTGCCGGCTTGCCGCGCCCAGAGCCGGCAGCGTGGCCCCGGACATCGTCAGAGAGCCCGGCCCGGCCGCGGAGCGCGCCGGACGGCCGTGCCTGGACGACTGGCGAACCGACGGAACGCGCATCCGGGGACCGTCGGGGCTGCGGCGTCCGGTGTGGTGCCACGTCGGGCGCATCGGCCTGCCGCGGGTGGCAGAGCCGTCCGGGCGCGCATGGCTGTCGCCAAACGGCACGTGGTGCGGGGGCGGGGTGCAAAGGGCGGGGACGTGGTGCCGTGTCGCGACCCGACGGCCGGGCCCTCGGTGCGGCGCGGGGGAGCGGGTGGGTGGGCTGGCTGAACGGCCCGCAGGGCTGGCCGAGCGGGCGGGCGGGCTGGCGCTGCGGGTGGGCGGGGGCGGGTCCGTCTGGTGTCCCCACGCCTGCTCCGGTGGGGTGCTGGGGCGGTCGGATGGCGTCCCGTCGGCCTGCTCAGCACCCCGGCCGGCGGGCTCATGCCGCGGGTGTGCGGGGACCACCCTGGCCGAGACGGGCAGGCCCCGCGCCTGGCTCTGCAGGGAGGCCAGGAGGCTGCGGATGCGGTCACCCTCCGTGGGGCCGTGGCCGATGGCGGAGGGCGGGAGCCTGACCGGGGACCGCGAGCGCGACGGCGGGAGCCCCGGCACCGTAAACTGGGTGGCAAAGCGCCGCGAGGGGTCCACGATCTCCATGACGATGGAGGAGGCGGACGACGGGGGGCCGGACGAAGCCGGGCCGGCCGGGTGAGCCGGCACCGGCCACGCGGAGGCGAGGGCTGCGGGGTCGGCGGGCAGGGCGGTGGCGCGGCTGGGCGACCGAGGATTGGAGGCGGAAGGGCTCCTCTGCGGCGGTAGCGGCTGCCGTGCCGCGGCGGTCGGCTCTGCCGCGGCCTCCTTGCCCCCGGCGCGTTGCTTCGGGGCCGGGCGCATGCGGAGCAGCTGACCCAGGGTCAGGACGGCATCCCGGCCCAGGTCGCTCTCGCCCGATGAGGCGTCGCTGCCGGCACCGGGCTCGGCCCACGTGTCGCTCTGCCGCCCTGCCAAGCTTTCGCGGGGCAGCGCCGGAGTGCCGGTCCCGCCGCCCGCGATACCGCTTGGCCGAGCGGACTGGCCCAGCTGGCCCTGGAAGCTCGTCGTGCCGCCGCTGCTGTCGGTGCTCGAGCTTGCTGCAGCGGTCTCGGCTAGCACGCCCCGAGTCGTGTGATGGCGCAACAGGCCACTGTGATCCGCTGTTCCAGGGAACCGACCGGCTGGCGACGCCACGGCGTCCTCCGTCATCGACCGCCGTCCGACCGACGACCGACCCGCTGGCGACGCCACGGCGTCCT
>Ga0136560_1000304_pt1 | contig 23720 bp, 13 predicted proteins | sample AntRauMeHopE1497_FD_104925 | JGI IMG/M metagenome (GOLD analysis project Ga0136560, IMG submission 104925) | Saline lake microbial communities from Rauer Islands, Antarctica - Metagenome Hop E1 #497 | ecosystem: Environmental > Aquatic > Non-marine Saline and Alkaline > Saline | place... | reverse complement strand
GCGTTCGCGCGTCGTCACGCACGCGGGGGCGTCTCAGCGCCGGTTCCTGCCGCGCGGCGGGGTTTGCGACAGCAGCTCTGACGCCTCCCCCCACGTCTGGGCACGGTCGCCGTACTTTCCCACCAGCGAGGGGTCCTGGGCGCCCGCAGCCGCGCGGGCGGGTCTCGCGGCGTGGGGCTGGGCGGGGGGCGGGGGCGGGGGCGCCTCCGCGAGTGCGTCGTGCGCCGGGCCTCGGCTCTCCGCGTGGCCGCGCTCGCGCGGCGCGGGCTCGATGGAGCGTCGGCGGGACCCGGCAGCGGCGGCAGTGCCGCCGTTGCGCACCGGCTGGGGCGCCGGCGCCGGCATCAGGGCTGAGCGGGTCGTCCGCGACCCGGGCCGGGCCCCGGCTGACGACGGCATCTCGCCGCCCCGCACCGTGGGGATGACCGGCTCTCCGTACGCCCGCACGGCCGTGACCCTCGCGAGCATCGGCGCGGCCCCGGGGCGGAGGCCGTTGCGCAGGGAGGGGTGGAAGGCCTGCACGATGGCGTAGGATTCGGCGACGGCGGGGCGGAGGCCGCGCACGGCAACGTCGGCCGGGACGAGGGGCGGGTTGGCCGCCCTCGCCCCGGGCACGGCGATGTCCCCGGACCGGAGGACGACGGCGAGGCGGCGGTCCTCGGGTCGCATGGCTATGGTCTTGGGGGTGAGGGGAAGGCCGAGCATGTCCTGCCGCGAGCGGGCGAGGTCGGCGCCGGGCCCGCGGACGAGGCTCGCGCCGGCGGGCTGGCCTGCCGCCGACGCGGCGAGGCCCGCGTCGCGCCGGAGCTGGTGCGGCGTGCGCCTGTCGGGGGACACGCCGGCCGGGGCCCGGACGTAGGGGACCAGGCCGGGGTTCCGGAACCGCCACGCCGCGTCCGTGGTCCGGCCCGGGACGACGAGGCCCGACGCGGCGGACCGTGCCACGCTCGCGGCCGTGTGCTGCATGAAGCGCGAAACCGCTCCCGAGCGCTTCGTGGCCTCCCGGCGGCGCCGGAGCCGCCCCTCACGGGCCTCGCGGCTCGCCTTGGCGTCGGCGTCGGCGGCCGCGGCCCGACGCTCCCGCGCCGCGCTGACGGCCGGGTCGGCGCCCCAGCCCGGCCCCTGGGCCCCGCCAAGGCGTCGCTCGATGTCCGCCTCGGCGTCCCTCTCCTGCGTGCGCCGGAGCAGCGACGCGGCCGCCCCGGGCGACCCCGCCGCCTCTAGCGCCGCCTGCGCAGCGTACCGGCTGTGCGCCTCGCCGGGCCGCGGCATGCCGTCGTCGGCCTCGTCGTCGTCATAGCCGTCCACACCGTCGTCGGCGTCGTCCCCGCCGAACATCCCGCCGTGCCTGCCCCCCGCGAGCCCCCGGCCGGGCCTCGACTCCTCGTCCATGTCCACCATGGCGCGCCGGAGGGAGGACGCGAAGGCCTCCGTCCGGTCCCCGCCCGCCCCGCTCGCCTCCGCCGCCTCCTTGGCCCGTCGCTCCACAGCATCAGCGCGCTGCCTCATTCGTGCCGCCCGGCCGCGGCGGGAGGGGGAGCCGGAGGCTGCCATCGCGGCCGACACGCTCGCCGACGCCCCCGCCGCGCCGAGGTCGCCCTGCCGCACGCCCTCGATGCCGTGGAGGTCGCCCCACGCCCCCATCGCCGCGGCAGCGGCGTCCGCGGCGCGTGCTAGCTGGGCCTCGACCACCCACGACTTGCGCTGCGGTGCGGCGCCCGCGCCCGACGCCTGGGCCCACGCCGGGCGACGGTCCTGCGGCGAGGCCGACGCGTGGGCGGAGGGGAAGGCCCCTGTCGCGGCCGAGGCGGTGAGGCGCGTGGCCGCAGCGGCAGCGCGGCCCGCGCCAGGGGCGGGCCTGGGCTTGCGGCCCGCCGATGCGGGGCCCTCGGCGACGGCCGACGACCCGGGGGGCATCCTGCTGGTGGCCGTGGTGGTGGCAAAGGGGGCGGCAGACCCCGGGGAGGGGCGGGCGCGCATGTGGGCGAGGGAGTGGGAGCGGGGCGGGGACCGGCCCTGCGGGGGCGGCGGGGGCGGGGGCACGCCGCCGGGGCCCGTTTCCCCCGTGTCGGTGCCGCGGGACGGCCGGAGGGCGTCGGGAAGGGTGTGGAGGAGGCCGGGGGGGCAGTGGGTGATGGTGCGCCTCTGGAGAAGGACGCGGACGAGAGAGTTGGTCTCGTCGCACACGGCGACGCAGCCCCCCGTGCCGGGGATGACGCACAGGCCGGTGGGGCGCCGGAAGAGCGCCGCGGACGTGGAGCCGTCGGCGTACGAGGCGCCGCGGCCCCCCGCCGGCCTCGGCCGCCCGGCGACAGTGAGGAGCTCGCCAAAGGGGGAGCGGACGTCGGCGCGGATGGCGGCGTCGGCGGGGAGGGGGAGGAGGCACCGCACGGTGGCGGACCCGGCGTCGGCGACGAGGACGGCGCCGTCGGGCGTGGCGGCGAGGCCGAGGGGGAAGCGGAAGCGAGCGCGGCCGGGGGCGCCGTCCTCGCAGCCGGGGCTGCGGGGCACCCCCGCCACGGTGGCGACGTGCCACGCCGACGCCGCGACGGCGCCGGGGCGGTGCGGGCCGTCGGTGAGGGGCGGGTGCAGCGCCCGCACGCAGTGGTTTCCCGTGTCGGAGACGTACACGAGCCCTGAACCGTCGACGAGGAGCGACGTCGGGCTGTCGAAGATGGCCTCGTGCCCCGCGCCGTCCAGGTGGCCGCCTCCGGGCATCACGCCCAGCGCCGAGCCTGCGACCCTGGGCCCGCCGGAGCGCGACCCCGCGCGGCCCGGGGTGCCGGCAGAGGCCGCGGTGGCGCCGCCCGGCACGCCCGCGACTGTGGTGACGACCAGGCCGCGCCTGCCGCCGGTGCGGGGCGCGATGCGGCGGATGCAGTGGTTCCCCGTGTCCGCCACGAGGACGCTGCCGTCGTCCAGCACCGCGAGACCGCTCGGGGTGTCAAAGGCGGCCGACGTCGCCGTGCCGTCGGCGTGGCCCCGGCGCCCGGACCCCGCCACGATGGCGTCCGTCACGCCGAGCTCCCCCAGCGCGGGGCGGCGACCCCCGCCGGCCGTGTCGGGCTCCGTGAACTGGATGAGCCGCACCTTGTGGTGGCGGGAGTCGCAGACGAGCACCCCGGCGCCCGAGTCGACGACCACGGGGGAGCGGGGGCCGAGGAACTTGGCAGTCTCCAGGCGGGTGGTTGCCTGGTCGGGGGCGCCGACGTCCAGGAAGGCGTTGACGTGCACGCGGCGGAGGCAGTTGTTGCGGTCGTCGGCCACGAGGAGGGAGCCGTCGGGCAGGGCGCATGCGTCCCGCGGCCCGTCAAACATGGCGCGCCGGAGCGCGCCGTCGCGGAACCCGGGCTTCCCCGAGCCGGCGAGCGTGCCGACGGCCGCGATGTCCATCACGCTCGGCGAGTCCATGAAGGTGTCTGGCTGGTGTGCGTGGCTTGCCGGCATCCACAGCCCCGTCCCCGTGCCAAGGCCAGCCGAAAAGGCACCAGGCGGCGGGCCCACGCCGGATCCGTAGGGATCCATGCGGCTCGGCGCTGACGCGTGGCTCGGGCGTCGGTCCGGGCGGCGATCCGTCGGCGCGCTGTCGTTGTTGCGGTGGGCAACCCGCCTCGGGCCGGCGTGTCGGATGTCAGTAGTCACGCCAGGTCTCGTCCCCCGGGCTGCTCGTCGTCGGCGGGCGGTTGCGTGGCGTGTACGCGGTGTCCCGATGGCCTGGAGCCCCCCGTCCCGATCGGCCCGTTGCGCCGGAGGCGGCCTGGTGCCGGTAGAGCGCTGCGGACAGCTCTGCAGCGCGGGATCACCATTCCGGCGGCTTGCGGCGCCCGTATCGCGCCCCGTGGGAATGAAACAGGACACAAACCTCAACTATCGGATACCAGGCCAGTGTATCCATGTCATGGTGGGGTTTAGGCACCTGTCGGAGCCCTGCGCCGGCTGAGGCCTCGGCGAGTTAGCGGCCGTTAACGATGCAGAGCGGGTCCGTGGCGCGCCGGTCGGCGGCACTCCTGCCCAGGCTCGAGACACCATGGCTTCCACGCTCGAGGACCGCTACGAAAAGCTCGAGAAGGTCGGCGAGGGGACCTACGGCAAGGTCTACCGCGCCGAGGACCGCGACTCCGGCGACATGTGCGCGCTCAAGCAGTGCAAGATTGAGCTCGAGGAGGAGGGCATCCCCTCCACGGCCCTCCGCGAGATCGCGCTCCTCAAGGAGCTCCGCCACCCCAACATCGTGCTGTGAGTCCGGATTGCGCGCGGTTGTCGCGCACAGTGCGGCGCCGGGAGTCCGGCCTCGCCGCCTAACGTCCGATGCTCGGCTCGGCCCGGCGGGGCAGCCCATGCGCCCCGCTCCGTGCCGCCGCTCCGCGCCGGGAGTCATGGCACTGGTCCGTCAAGCAGCTTGGCGTCCTTCGCGCCCCGTTCCGCCCGCCGTATCGGGGTCGGCGAGCGTTGGCGGTCGGAGCGCGCCAGTCCAGCAGAGCTGTTTAAAACCGTGGCCGTCGGCCACCCACGGGGCGCCCGTTCGTCCGCAACGCCCGCCATGCTTGTTGGTCTATGTTTTTTGACACGCTCTCGCAGCCTCAAGGACGTTGAGCACTCCGGCGGCCGTCTGCACCTCGTGTTCGAGTGGGTCGACAAGGACCTGAAGGGCTACATGGACAAGCTCAAGCGCAAGCCCGTGCTCGAGATGATGGACATGAAGCTCGTCAAGTCGTACATGTACCAGCTCCTGCGTGGCATGGACTTCTGCCACCGCCGCGGCATCATGCACCGCGACATGAAGCCCCAGAACCTGCTGGTGTCCAAGGACGGCGTGCTCAAGATCGCCGATTTCGGCCTCAGCCGCGCCTTCATGATCCCCGTGCGCGCGTACACCCACGAGGTGGTGACCCTGTGGTACCGCGCCCCCGAGATCCTGCTGGGCCAGAAGGCCTACGCCCCCGCCGTGGACATGTGGTCCATCGGCGCCATCTTCGCCGAGATGGTCAACCGCCACCCCCTCTGGCCCGCCGACTGCGAGTTCGACGAGCTCTCCCGCATCTTCCGCACGCTCGGCACCCCGACCGAGACGTCGTGGCCGGGCGTGTCCAAGCTCCCGGACTGGAACGATTCCTTCGGCAAGTGGCCTCGCAAGCCCCTTCACAAGGTGTGCCCGCGCCTCGATGCCAACGGCCTCGACCTCTTCGCCAAGCTCCTCGAGTACGACCCCGCCCGCCGCATCACGGCCCGCGACTCCATGGCGCACCCCTGGTTCGACGACCTCGACAAGGCCTCCGTCTGAGCCGGCCGCCCCGACCCCGTCGAGGCCCCCAGCGGCTGACGGGGCGCGTGGCCACGGGGCCGCCCAGGGCCCGGCATGGGACGAGGCCGGGGTGTGGTCCAGCGGTGCTGGGGGGGGGCGCCTCAGGGCCCCCTTCCCAGCGTCGCCTGAATGGCCCCCAGCCCTCCTCCCGTGCCGCCGGCTCTCTCGCGGCCCGGTCGCGGCAGCGCCTTTTGGGCGCCTGCCGCAACCCCTGGTCCGCCCCCGCCCGCCGTGGGCCGTCCTCGGCCCATCGTCCGTCCACCGGTAAGAAGAATGTGTCTGTCCCAAGCTGCGTCTGCGCCGGCGGGCCCCGGGGGAGCGAGGTTCCCTCGCTCCCCCGGCCCCGTCGTGTGCAAGTTCGTGTGTGGCTCCCTGCGTGCCTCCGCCGGCGCGGTGAAAGTGTCTCATCGCCCCGCCAGTTCCGGCGCGCGCACGCCACCAAAGCTCGCAATCTCTGCGCGCCATCCATCCATTCAACGGCCGTCACGCGACGATCTCGAACCGGGCCTTGGTCACCGTGCGGCCCTGCGGGTCCACGGGCTGGTAGAGCGCCTCGTTGTGGCGCTCGAAGAGGCCCTGGAGCGCGCGGATGTACCGCCCCTGGTGCTCTTCCACCTGGTCCTTGGTCGGCTCCTTGATGAGGGGCATCTCCAGCGGCTCGCCCATCACGGTGGTGAGCCTGCGGCGGAAGGGCATGAAGCCCAGGGAGTACTGGAAGATGCCGCGCCCCACGATGACGACGGGGCTCCACTTGAACACGTGCTTGAACGCCTCCTGCAGCCAGCGGAGCCAGCTGCCCTCCGGGTTCTCCACCTGCCCCCACAGCTCGTTCTCGCCCCATGTGTAGCACGGCACGAGCCGCGCCCCGTGCCGGAGCGCCATTCGGATGATCCCGCGGCGCTTCTCGACCACGAGGCGGCAGACGCCCGGCTTGGCCTCCAGGGCCTCCTGCGCCCCGCCGAGGACGACGACGGCGGACCGCCCGGTGCTCAGGAGGTGGTCGATGGACTCCCGCGACACGTCCACGAAGCCGAGGGCCATGATCCACTCGCGCCACAGCGGCAGCTGGAAGTGCACCCCGACCTGCGGCGGTAGAGCGGGCACGGGCGGCGGCAGTCGATGCGGCAAGTGCGGCTGTGACGGCCCGCGGGCGAGCCCCTCGCGCGCTCACCGTGCAGACCCGGTAGTCGAGCCCCACCCGCTCAGTCCTCCCGTTGGGGTCGAACACAAAGTTTGTGAGCACCCCGACGCCGATGATCCTGCGGGGCGGGCGGCGGGCGAGCAGGGCATTCGGAGCGCTCGAGGGGCTTTGCCGGGTTGGAGGGCTCGCAGCGGCGGGAGTGCCTGCTCCGCATCGGGAGGCGGGTGTCTCACCCGTGCGGGTGGGCCGCGATGATGTGGGGCTTGGTCGCGTCCAGCGGCTTCTCAATGACGAGTTCCGACGGAAAGTAGTTGACCAACTGCTTCCAGCACCCCAGCTGCCGCGCCCACGCGCAGGGCCTGCCCCCGCGTCTCTGGACGTTCCCGTCCACGAGGACCTGCCACGCCAGCACCAGGGCGAGAAACACCCGGAAGTATAGAATGTCGAACCAGAGCGCCGCCGAAACCAGCACGAAATAGTCCATGATGAGCGTCATGGCCAGAAACAAGGACAGAGTCTGCATCCGGCGCTCCCAGGTCACGTCGAGGCACGAGCACGTGCAGGGGCCGTGGGTCACGGTCGGCTCGGCCTCGGCCGGCTTGGCCGCCTTGCCCCCGCTGGGCTTCTTGGGCATGGTGAGACGCCGCCCTTTGGGACTACGCAGCCTTGGGTGGTGACGCGGCTCGTTCCTGCAAGCGGGGGTGACGAGGTCCGGCTGGGGGGGACGATTGTTGGTGGCGTGGCCGAGGCTCTGCCGCCGTTGCCCGCGAGCACGCCGACGGAGCCCACTTGCTCGGTTATGGCCGCAACCAAGGGCAAGGCCGAGGCCTCAAAGGCGGCAAAGAAGGATGCGGGCGCACCCGCGGCACCGGCACCGATGACCGTGCCGGAGAGTGAGCCGATCCTGAACGTCCGCAGCCGCCCGCGTTGCCAGGCCCGTGCATCGGCTGCTCTCGCGGCCATGAAGCCCTTCGCACCAGGCTTGCAGAATGACAATGCCCGCGCACGCGTTCTGGGCCTCGACGCCGGGCACGGCGAGCGACAGCCTGGTCGGGCCGAGCCGGCACGTCGTGGGCGCACCCCGTCCGGCCTCTCGGGCACGGGACGCCGCCTTCCCCGCCCAGAGCTTGTGCGCGCGTGCTGTCCGCCATAGCGCGCCAAGCTGCCCACGCATGCCTACCTCCCGTTTCGACCCGCGCAGCCCTCAAGTACCACCTGGAGCTGATCGAGCGTTCGATCACGAACAAGGATGTTTCTCTCACCATGCGCGTGCTCCGGTACGCCAGCCACATCAGGAAGCACATCCGTGCGGATGAGCTCAGGGAGTTCGTGGGCGACAACGTGGGGAGCGGCGAGACCGCGGCCAAGGCGCTGTCGGCGCTGAGCCATGTGGCCGCGGCCGAGCCGCCGGCCCCCAAGGCCGCGGCGGGTGCGGCTGCGTCGAGCTCCTCATCGAGCTCGTCGTCAGGGCAGGACGAGGAGAGCAAGGAGGACGAGAAGCCGGCCAAGAAGGCGCGCAAGCCGGTGCCGCTCACCGCGGCCTCTGCCCCGGAGCGGGCGATGTACGTCGGTTTCCTCGTCGCGTCTCTCGCGGCGAGGCACGGGATGTGGGAGGCCGCGCTAGCGCAGGCCACGGGCCTGGTGGACGCGGCGCGGGAGCTCAACCGCCGCACCATGGACCCGCTCGCGGCGCGCGCCCTCCAGCTCCTGGGGCTGGCGGCCGAGCGCTGCGGCAAGCTCGTGGACATGCAGCCGCTCCTCCTGTCGCTGCACCGCACCGCGTCGCTCCGGCACGACGCCTGCAGCCAGGCCGTGGCCGTGAACCTCGTCCTCCGCGCGCTGATCGGCCAGAAGCGCTTCCTCCAGGCCGGCCGGCTCATCGAGCACGTGGAGGCGGCCCTCCCCCTGGACAGCCCGGCGCAGCTGGTCCGCTTCCTCTTCGCCAAGGGGCGCGTCCTCGCCGTCTCGGCGCGCTACGCCGACGCTGACGCCTGTCTCACCCAGGCCCTGCGCAAGGCGCCCACCAACACGGGCCTGGGCTTCAAGCAGCTGGTGCAGAAGCACGCCGTCGTGGTGCAGCTCCTCCGGGGCAAGGTCCCCGACCGCGCCGTCTTTGCCGGCATCGCCGGGTCGGACGGCGGCGCGCCGGACAAGGCCATGGCACGCGCCCTCCGCCCGTACCTCGCCCTCACCCAGAGCGTTCGGAGCGGCGACGTGGAGGGCTTCTCCCGCTCCGTGGACGAGCACAGCGCGCAGCTCGGCGCCGACGGCACCCTCTCCCTCGTCCACCGCCTCCGCCGCACCGTCATCCGCTCCGGCCTGACCAAGATCACCCGGGCGTACTCGGCCATCGCCTTTTCAGACGTGGCGGCCATGCTCGGCCTCTCCTCGGCAGAGGACGCCGAGTTCCTCTGCGCCAAGGCCATCGCCGACGGCGTCATCCGCGCCTCCCTCGACCACGACGCCGGGAGCCTCATTGCCCTGTCTGCCGAGGACGTCTACGCCACGGCCAGGCCCAAGGACGAGTTCCACCGCCGCATCGAGTTCTGCCTCGACATCCACGCCGACTCGGTCCGCGCCATGCGCTACCCCAAGGGCGCCTTCCAGAAGGACGAGGCCGCGCTCACCGAGGCCCGCCAGCGGGAGGAGGAGGAGGCCGCCGTGTCCAAGGCCATCGAGGAGCACGGGATGGGGGGCCAGGACGACGACGACGAGTGATTGCGCGCGCAGCCGCCGAACGACGGCCGGGCCCAGCGCCGACCTGCATGCAGAGAAGAAACGGGCTGTGCCACACGCCCGCCCAGCGAGCTCCGCCCGGCGGCGCCCTGGCCGGGGACGGGCACGGGACCGAGCGCCAGTCGTGCCTTGGGCGCGCGCACCCCGCTACCCCAGTTTCCCGCACTGCCGAGCGCTCGCGTCCAATATGCACACGCCAACGCTTCGGATTCGCGCGCGTAGGCGCGGAACGGCCCGTTTTGACCCGTCTCGCGCGGCAGAGCCGCGACCTCGCGCCCGGGCGCCGCACAGCCGGCAGCATGCCTGCGCCGCATCGAATCCTGCTCGCGGCCGTCGTGGCATGGTCAGCCGCGGCATGGGCATGGGGGGGCGACGCGGCAGGCCGCGCCGGCCGCGCTGGCCCTGCCTCTGGGCCGCAGTTCGTGCTGCTTGAGGAGGACGCCTCGAGGCTCGACACCACGATGCGCTCGTACCACCTTGCGGTCGGTGCGAGCCCAGCTTCGGACGGGGGCGAGAACTGGACGTCGCTGCTGGGGGCGGACGACGCGGGGCCGTCAGGGCCGCTGCTTTCCCGCACGTTCGCGCCCGGCCTGGCCCACGTCGTGGACGACCTCCGCGACAAGGCCCAGGCCGAGTGGCTCCCTGCTGCGGCCAAGCCGGGGAGCGCCAAGGACATGCTCGCGAGGTCGAAGCAGCAGCGGCGCGAGCTCAGGGAGCTGCAGAACCTCGTTGCGGGCCTTCTGCACTCCAACACGACGGGCGACGGGCCGGGCGCGCCGGCGCAGGTGGACGGTGCGGCGGAGGCGCCGGGAATCGTGACGGCCCGCGACGCGACGGTGGCCGGGAGGGTGCGCTGGCTTCGGCGCGAGGCCAACGCCGGCGGGGCCATGCTCGTGGGCCCGCGGGGCTCGGCCGGCCCGGCGGCCCGGGGCAGGGAGCTCGTGGTGGAGCGCGTTCCCTCGGACACGGGCGGGGCGCAGGCCGCGGCGCTCCTGGCCGCCGTCGAGGCGGAGGTCCTGGAGCGGCGCGCGCTCGCTCTGAACGGCACGGACCTGGCGGCCGCCGCGGCGGACAACACCCTCGGGATCAACGGCACCGTGGTCAAGCCGGCCCCGGGCATGTCGGCCGCGGAGGGCGCGGAGGGCGTGTTCGGCCTCGTCTGGCTCCCCGGCCCGGGGCGGGCGAGGGACCGCTTCGCCGTGGGCGACGCCGTGACGCTGGTGGGGTTCGCGGACCCGGCGAACCGCGGGTCGTTCCGGGTGGCGGGCTACGCGCCGGGCGGGGGCGGGGTGGTGCTGGTGGAGCTGGCGCCGGAGCAGTCGGGGGAGGGGCGCGCGGGCTGGGCGGGGGCGGAGACCAACGTGGCGGGGGCCGTGCTCGTGCGGACCAGCAGCGCCGCCCCCGCGCCCGGGACGAGGCCGAGCCCGGGCCTCTCGGAGGCTGAGGTGGTGCTGGGGCCGGCGCGGGAGGGCGCCGCGCTGTCCGTCGTCGCGGGGGCGCGCGCGCGGGCCGAGGCGGCGCTCCTGACCGGCCGGGCCGAGGGGGACGAGCCCGTGGTGGAGGTGAGGGGTCCGGCGAGCATGCTGGGCGGGGCGCTGCGGCCGGGGGACGCGGTCCGCCTGCGGCAGTTCCGCTGGGCGGGGAACCGGGGCGTGTTCCTGGTCAGGGCGGTGGTGCACGGCCGGGGGGCGGCGGACTCGGACGCCGGCACGGCGGCGCTGCAGGCTGCGTCTGGCGTGCCGGACGCGGCCGGCCTGCCCCGCCCCGATGACGTCACCATCGTGCTGGCGGAGACGTCGCTCTGCCGCGGGGGCCTCGTGGACTGGATCGTGCCCGAGTTCGCGTCGGCGGGCGCCGCACTGCTCGTCGACGTGGCGCCCCGCGCCTACGGAGCGGCCGCTGCCCTGCCCTTCCCCGTAGGGCCGCGGGCCATCGCGGGCCCCGCGTCGGAGGCCGCGCCGCTCCTCGTGCTGGGGTCCTTCCCCGCCGCGGCGGTGGCAGCGAGCGCCGCGCACGCGGTGCGCACCCGCGGCGGCGCGGGATCGGAGGGCGTCTCGCTGCTCCAGTCGTCGGGACGCAGGCACGCCGACACCGCGGACGACGCCGTCACTGCGGCGTTCGGGCTCGACGCGGAGCGGCTCAGGCGCCGCGGCCGGTCCTGGGCGGCGAGGGCGGGGTCCCAGTCCCTCGAGCCCGCGGGGCCGGCCGATGGCCCCGCGGCCGACGGGCCGGCCACGGAGCCCGCCGCGCCCGCGCGGCCCCTCGTGCGCCTGCGCGCCAGCGGCCGCGCGGCCGCCTCACGGCCCTGGGACTGGGCCCCCCGCCTCGGCGTCGGCCGCGTCGCCCTCGTGTGGTCGCCCCTCGACGCCATGCACGTCTCCCGGGTCGCGGGCGGCAGGCCCGTTGCGGGCGTCGGGTGGCCGCGGGCGTGGTCCTCCGCGCCGCGCGCGGGAGCGGCGGGCCGTCCGGCCGCCGGCGACGCCTCGCCCGTGCGCGGGGCCGTGGTGCGGCTCGAAGGCTTCGCGTCGCCGGGCAACGCCGGCTCCTTCGCCCTCGTCGGCCGCGTCGGGGAGGTCCTCGTGCTCGCAGAGCTGCCCCCCGGCGCGGCCTCCGTCGCGGCGCTGCGGCAGGACAACACCACGTGCGCGGCGCCCGGCCTCGGGGACGCGGTGGGGGCCGACGCGTCGGCGGCTTGGGCCGGGGACGTCGTCTTCGCCCAGACGCTGCCGTGGCTCGCCTCGCCGAGGGAGGCGGGCGCTGCCGGTGCCGGCGACGACGGGCCGGCGCCGGCGCTGCCCGAGGGCGTGATGCCGGTTCCGGCCATGGGCCGCGACGGCGGCGGGGAGATGATCGTGCTCCAGGGCTCGGGCCTGAGGCGCGCCATGCTCCGGGCCGCGAGGGCGGCGAGGGACATCGAGGAGCTCCTCACCCGTTCCGCCGCCGCTGCCCCGGGCGACGCGCCCGGGGCGGGTAGCGGCAGCGGCGGCGACCAGGACGCGACGGGGGAGGAGGACGACGCGGCCTTTGCGCGCGACGGGCTGCACCGGGTCCGGGCGGACGTGGAGATCAACGGGCGCGCGTGCCGGCGGTCCGCCCCGCTCTCGGCCTCGGCCGTGGTGTGCGTCACGCCGCCGGGCATCGGCCGCGGCCTTGACGTCGCCGTCACGGTCTCCCCGAGCCTTCCCCCCGTCATGGCCCGCTCCCGCCCCGCCACCGCCGCGCTCCGCGCCGCCACGGTGACGGTCGAAGCTCGCGCCTCCTTCTCCTACTACGAGGGCGACGACGAGAGGGCCCGGGGCGTGCCCCGCGCCCTCGAAAGGCACTACCTCCTTGCCGGGAGCCGCCCCGTGGAGGCCGAGGTGGCCCGCGCCGAGCGCACCATCGCGGGGGAGCGATCGGCGGGCTGCGCCTTCAACTGCTCCTCGCACGGTGTGTGTGAGCGGTCAAACTCCACCGCCCCGGGCGCCGCCCTGCCGTGGATGCACGAGGCATGCCGCTGCGAGCCCGGCTGGGCCGGCGTCTACTGCCACGTCCCCTTCCTCCCCTGCCCTGGCGGCAGCGGCGAGCCGATCCTCGAGTCCGGGACGGGCGCCCTCGCCGACGAGTGCTCCGGCCACGGCGCCTGCGACTCAGTGCGGGGGCGGTGCCGCTGCGCGTCGGACGTGGTGGATATGGGGCCGGAGCCGCCGCTGCGGGACCCGGACGAGGCCGAGGCCCGCGCCGCCGCGCTCGCCCGCCTCGGGATCCAGGTCGGCCCGGCGGTCAACAGCCGCGGCGCCTCCTCGCTCCCTCGCCGCTTCGCCCGCGTCCCGTGGATCGGGGCCAGCTGCGACGAGCGGCACTGCCCCACCCTCGTGGAGGGTACTGAGTGCTCCGGGCACGGCCGCTGCGACTCACCGACGGGCGGGTGCGAGTGCTCGACAGAGAGGCTCGGAGGCGCGGCCGGGCCGGTCGTCAGGTGGTACGGCGCCGCCTGCGACCGGCGCACGTGCCCCCGCGACGCGGACGGCAAGGTGTGCGGCGGGAGGGGGCGGTGCGCGGAGGGCGACGGAACCGGTGGCGGCGGCGACGGCGTGTGCGCCTGCGCTGTCGGGTTCTCGGGCCCGGCGTGCGACCGCGACGCGACGGCCGGCGGCGACGGCGACGGTGACGGCGGCGGCGACGGGGACTCGGCGTCATCCGGAGCCGGCGGTGGCGGCAGCGGCGCGTCGCGGGACGACGCGGACGCCTGGAAGGAGTGGGCAGAGGGCGATGGCGCCTCGGCGATGCTGGCGCCGCCCCTGGCGCGGGCCGCGGTGCCGATCGGGCACGTGCGGGAGCAGGACGAGGCGCCGAGCCTGGCGGGCGCGGACCTGCACCCGTCGTCCATGGAGCGCGCCGCGTTCATGCTCTTCGCCTCGGCCACCACGCGGGGCGCGCAGGGGGACACGGCGGTGACGAGGGCTGACATGGAGGAGGTGTTCGGGTCGGCGGGCGGCACGGACGCTGACAAGGCGGCGAAGCGGGCGGGGAAGGTCCTCGGCGCGGCCGACGCGGACCGGGACGGCGCGCTCCAGGCCGACGAGTTCGTCGCGGCGTCGCGCATCTCCAGGCTCCGGCTCGGCCTCGTCCCGGCGGCCTTCTCCTGGGCTGCCTCGGTGTCCGACGCGGACGGCGACCGGTCCGTCACCCCGGCGGACCTGGCACTGCGGCAGCTGTGGCGCGACGGCACGCTGGGCAGGGAGGCGTCCGAGGCCGCCGCCGTCGCCGGGCCTGCCGTCACTCGCATCTTCTGCTCTGGGGAGGCCCTCGTGCAGCCCGGGTCGTCGGTCCTCGCCATGGGCGCCGACCTGCGGCCGGAGCTCGCGCCGGGGGAGGTCGTCCTCGTCACGGTCGCCGCGCCCGTCGTGCTGTCCTCCGCCGTCGGCCGCACGGCCGTCCTCACCGAGCCGTACACCGGGCCCTCGGGCAGCGGCTTCCAGCTCCTCCGCATGGCCCCGTCCGTCCGCCTGGGCGAGCGGGTGCGGGGCTTTGGCCGGGCGGGCGGCGGGCGCGCCGACGTCCTCATGGTCCGCCCCTCGGCCTGCCGCGGCCTGCTGTCCTCTGACTCGGTCCTGGTCCGCGGAGGCATGCTCCTCCGCCTCGACGGGTCCGAGGACCGCTCGGCGCCCCGGTCCGCCGTCCTTCCGCGCCCCGTCGTCGCCCCCGTGCTCGACTGCGACGCCAAGACCGGCCGCCTCACCCTCCAGCGCGTCCTTCCCGACCTGGAGCGCGCCATGCGGGACCCCACCGTCACCGAGGGCGGCGCGACGGGCGGCGCAACCACTGCCAGGCGGGCGGGCGTGCCCACCAACGCGAGCGCGCCAGGCGCCGACGCCGACGCCGGCGCCGCCCTCGGCTCCCCGTCCCCGTCGGCGTCCCCCGCCGCGCCGTCCCCTGCGGCCTCCAACCCCCCCAACGCGGACCGCGCGCCCCTCACCGTCGCGGTCGACACCCCCGCCGGGAAGGGCGCGTTCGCCGCCGTCGTCGTCGTGGGCCTCGTCATCGAGCGGCTGCCGCGGGCGCCCTTCGCAGGCGTCCTCGAGCCCACGGGCCTCGTCGTCGACGCCGAGACCGGGGCCACCACCCTCCGCGCATCCTCCTCCCTCGCCTTTCGCGTGCGCCGCGGCGACACCCTGTTCCTCGCCGACCCCCTGGGGCCCGCCGTGGTGCGCTCCGTCGGGCCGGGCGCCGTCTCCCTCCAGCGGCCCGTAGGGCTCCTCGCGGCCGGGGGGCCCGTGGTCTCGGGCCGCATCCTCAAGCTCAACCACTCGGCCACAGGCCTCCCGCCCCCCGGCCCCGTCCTCCCCGGCGACGTCGTCTCCCTCTCCGGCCGCCGCTTCCCCGTCCTGCGCTGCGGCGCGCCCTCGGCCAGCTCCGTCCTCTTCCTCGGCGCGTCCTTCGACGGCCCCAAGGACACCGCCGAGGCGCTCTACCGCGTCGTCCCCCTCCCCTCCGTCCTCATCCCCCTCCCCGCGACGGCGGACACCACCTCGGCCATGTCCGGACCCTCCGTCGGCGGGGGCGTCGCCCTCGCCACCTCCCACGACGTCCGCGGCCTCGTCGTCCCCGGCCACCTCGTTGCCGTGCAGGGCGAGCCCCCGCGCCCCGTCCTCGCGGTCCAGCACTGGGGCATCGTCCTCGGCCCGGGCGCGTGGGAGAACGCAGGGAAGGGCCCCGCGTCGCTCGCCGACACCGCCGAGACGGGAGCCTCCCCCACCGCGGTCGAGCTCTTCCTCGTCCCGCCCGCCGACTCATCGGACCGGGCCGCGGACGACGCCGCCGCGCGCCTCGCCGGCGCTCTCAAGGGCCTCAACGACCTATACACCGGCAAGGCGCTCGGCGGCGATGCGGCCCAGACGGGCTTCTCGGTCCCGCACCCGCCCCTGGCCAAGGAGCTGGAGGCGCTGGAGGGGATGACCCGACGCACCATCGCCGGCGGGGATTTCGCGCACAACCCGTACCTCGGGGGAGTGGTGCGCCGCGCCCAGCTCGCGCACCGGCACCTGGACCTGGGCAAGGACGGCTCCGTCACCACTGCCGAGTACCGCTCCGCCGTGACCAAGGACGCGGACAGGGGCTTCGTCACCGTCGCCGCGCCGCTCCCCTACCCGGAGCTGGCAGCGTACGCGCGGGACCCTGACAACAAGCGGTGGTGCGCAGTGTACCCCGACGGCACCGGCCCGGGGCCCAAGCTCTGCAAGCGGACGAGGGCGCGTCCGAAGCTCGAGGAGGCGGTGGAGGAGGAGCCGGGGGACCCGTCGGCGATGGCAGCGGACGTGGCCGCGAGCATGCCGGGAGGGGGCGGGGCCGGCGGCGACGGCGGGGCGAAGGAGGAGGACGCCGAGGAGGCAAGGGCGCTGTCAAAGCGGCGCCGCCGCGGCCGGCTCGAGGCCGCGTCGATGGCGCAGTCAGAGGTCAGCCGCGCGGTCTCTGACTCCATGGGCTCGTCGAACGGGGGCGGGTCGTCGTCCTCGTCGTCTTCGTCCGGCGGCGGCGGCGGCGGCGGCGGCTTCCCCGACCCGGACACGGGCGGACTGCCGGACAAGCCGGAGAAGGACGAGCCCGAGGACGTGTATCCGGCCTTCTTCTGGTGGCCTAGCCCCTTCTTCTGGTGCCCCATGGACATGCCCTTCGCCATGGTCTTCTGCCCGACCCCCATCCCCCAGCTGAACATCCTCCTCAAGATGATGATCCCGGGCATCATCCGCCCCGTCATCGGCGAGGCCCTGTCGAACTTCGCAACCGCCCAGGACACCATGCTCACCATCGTGCAGGGCATCCTGAAACCGGCCGACGGGACCGGGCCGCGCGGGGGACCGCCCGGCTTCCTCCAGCTGGGCGCCGGGGCCGCCGGCGCGACGCACGCCAACCTGACGGCAGCCCTCGACGCCGCCCGCGCCGGGGCCCGCGCCCACGCCAGGGCCGCCCTGCTCCAGGCGCGCGCCCGCCCGCGCCGCGCGCAGTCCCACGCGGAGGTCCTCGGCTCCGGCGTCCGCCTCGCCCACATCCCCCGCCCCGTCGCGGCCGGGGCCCCGCCCCCCGCCAGGCGGCCCACCGAGAGCCCCCCCGCTGCCGGTGCCTCCCTCCTCCAGGCCCGGGCCGGGAAGCACAAGGGCACCCTCGTCCCCGCCCTGAAGAAGCAGATGACCGACGCCATGGCGCCCCAGCTACTCCCCGACCTTCTCAAGCCCATCGTCCAGACCCTCCACGCCAACGTCCACGACGCCCTCCTCCCCCAGCTCACGGCATCCCTCAGGCCCCTCCTGCAGCGCACCCTCGCCAAGGCCATCCGGCGCGCCGTCAGCCGCGGCGTCGCGGCCGCCATCGACGCTGAGGTCCGCGGCGTCCTCCGCGGCTCCCTCCGCCCCCTCGCCGAGGGCATCTTCCTCTCCGTCACCCGCTCCGCCGCCCCCGCCCTGGCACGCTCCATCGTCCACGCCACCCTGCGCACCGCGTACGGGGCCGCGAGCCCCGAGATGGACCAGGCTTGCGCGGCCTGCGAGAAGACGGGATTCTACTGCGGCGAGTGCGCGCGGCTCTCCGCGTCGTACCGCGGCGGCATCCGCGTCGCCGACGCCGCGCTCGCCCGCCTCGGCCCGCACTACGCCGAGCACTTTGCGACGCGCGGCCTCGAGCTGCTCCACCCGGACGGCTTCGCCAAGGTCGTGGAGGAGACCAAGGCGGACTGGCCGCCCCTGGGCCAGATCGGCTCCAGGACCAACAAGGATGGCATCAAGTGACAGCATGCGCGTGTTTGTGCGCGAGAATGTCCTCCCGCGGCACTCCGGCAGGTCACACACCGGCCGAGGCAGCGCCGCACGCACTCTGCAGAACCAACCTCGGGCTCCACTCGCGACACGGCCGACAATGGCAGCCGCTGCTGCAGGAGGAGTCGAGCTCCAGGACCTCACCGGGGCCATTGACATGTCCAAGGCGGTGGCACTCAACGCCAAGGCCGGCTTCGGGCTGGCCAATGCCCTGAGCCCCGAGCCTGCCCTGCTGCTCAAGTCCGATGATGACGACGAGCTCCTCATGATGCTGCCGTTCACATCCCCGGCAGACCTGCGGTGCATCGAGATCGACGCCCCCACCGGTAAGCTGGCGTCCGGCGTTGTCGGCTGGCGCCACGCGTCCTTGAGCTGAGCCCCCCAAGACGCGAAATAGCTACCCCGCCTGGTCGTCGGGCCCAGCGGCACCGCTGGGGGCATGCAGACAGCCGCAAGCGCCTGCCGTAGCTCTCAGTTGCACGACGGCGAGCAGCCGCTGCCCTTGTCCGCCCCTGACTGGGCCTCGCAGGGAACGCCCCGGCGGTCATCAAGGTGTTCCGGAACCGCTCCAACATGACGTTTGGCGATGTGAACGACTTTGAGCCCGATGCCAAGCTGGAGGACGCGGCGGCGGCCTTCGAGGCAGGCCACGGCACTGTGCGCCTCGAGCTGACCTCGAGCGCGTGGCGGAACACGTCCCAGATCACAATCTTTGTTAGCAACGAGGATCTGGTGGGGGAGGACGAGATGACGCACGTGAGCGCGGTGCGCATGATCGGCACCATCGACGGGCCGATGAGCATGGCGGACCTCAAGGGCGGCGGGGCGGGCAACGCCATGGCGGATATGGCTGGGGGTGCGATGCCCGCGATGGGGCCGGGGGACCCCCCCGGGGGCATCTGAGCGCGCTGCGTGCCGGCGCGTTGCGTTTACAGTGGCGGAAGCACGAGAACCCACTCATCGAAGCACCCCGTCCCGCCGCACGACGCGGAGCACGAGAACACCGCCACCGAGCCGACGTCGATGCCGTCGGCCGCGTGCAGCGGGTGCGCGCGCGGTCCAGGCGCCGGGGCCGGGGCCGACGATGACGAGGACGAAGCAGCAGCAGCAGCGGCTTCTGCCCGCTCTGCGCCCGCGGCGGGGCCGGCCGCCGTCTCGTCGACCGAGTCCGCGACGGTGGGGAGGAGCTGGAGCTCAAAGGCGCGCGCCGCGCCGCACCGCCCGCACGGGGGAGGCAGTGGGGATGCCCTCCGGCCCGGGCGGGCCGCCGCCCCGCACGCCACCATGGCCTCCGCCGCGGCCGGGGCCGGCACCGGGACGAGGGGGTCCCCCTGCCACGCGTAGCGCATGACCTGACGCGGTGAGGCCGCCAGGCGTGCCTGGAACGCCAGGAGGGCCCGCACGGGGGGCGGGTCAGCCTCGTACTTCTCGCCCGTGCCGCCCTTCTTCCCTCCCTTCTTCCCTCCCCGGGCGGCCGGCTCTGGCGCGGCCGCCGGCTCCCCCGCGGCCTCTGCCTCCTCGTACCGCGCCAGCGCCGCCGCCGCGACCCGGCGCGACGCCGCGCCTGTCTGGGCGCCGCCCCACACCGAGTCGTCGTCGTCGTCGTCCTGGTCCGGCACCGCGCGAGGGCGGGAGGCGGGCGGGAGGGCGGACCAGGGCTCCTCCTCCACTGACAGGGCGGTCGCGCGGAGGTGCCGGGCGTCGTCGGGGGTTGCCCACGGGATGCGTCGCGGGCTCGGAGGCACGGCGAGTGGCGTGAGCCGGAGCGGTGCCGAGGGGGCCTCAGCAGGGGGGGCGCTGCCGCCGGCTCCCGCGGGGGCGGTGAGCGCAGTGCCCACGCTGGACACGCCGCGGGACGGCGCCGCGGCGCGGCTCGGGCTGGGCTCAGCGCCCGGTCCGGGGTCTGTCGGCCACGCGGACGCCTGCCCCCCGGCGGGCCCCCACGCACCCCCGGGAGCGGAGGACGACACCGATGCCCGGTCATCACCGCCCGCCTGCTCCGCTGCCCGGCCGGCCCCGCCCCAGGCGTCCGCGGCGTCGGCGGCGCCTCCCCAGTCGCCTTCGCCGCCCCACCCCGTCGCCTCGGCCGCACCAGCCCAGGCATCTGCCGGTACCGGAGCGTCGGTCATCCCCCAGATCGTGCGGTCGTCCTCGGTCGGGGTACCAGGGCTCGCTACCGAGACGCCGCGGGCTTCCTCGGACTCGGCCCGGGATGCTTCTTCGATGTGCTGTGTCCGCACGGCGCGCCAGGTTCCGGGCTTGCCCTGGCACGCGTGGCGGGTGCAGCCAAACATGCATATCGCCCGGGAATACTCCGTGTCGGCTGAGACCCTCGCGACGTGAGACAAGGCGTGGCCGCACACGGCGCACACGGGCCAAGCCGCGGACGGCGGGGCGAGCAGCACCTGCGGCAGGGCGGCACCCGACACGTTGCTCGAGTGGCTGGTGTATGGCATCAAGGCTCGAATGCGGCCGCAAGGGAGCGTCCTGGGCGCTCACCGGGCTGCCGCCGAGGAACGAGTCGTCAGCCTCCGATGGGGGCGCCCCCGCCGGCGTCCCGAGCAGCACAGCCTCGTCCATCGCGCGGGGCCCCGCGAACATGGCCGGGCTGCGCGAGAGGTGTGGGGGCGAGGCGGGGGGATGGTCGGCCGGCCGTGCTCTGCGCGGGCAGGCCGGCACCATCCGTGAGCGGCACACACTGCACAGATGGCCCACGCCCAGCTGCGAGGGGATGCGGTTGCGTCCCTGCTCCAGTTTCAGGCGCCGCAGCCGCGGCGTAAGGGTGAGCATTACGGTTTGCGGCACTCCAACGGCGAACGGCGACCGGGCTCGGGAGACCGGCCGCGCTCGAGGGCTGAAGGCGCAGGTTCTGCCCGCACAACTCGCACTTCGGTCCGATGCATCCGCCGCAGTGAGGCGTGGGGCCGCGCCGCGGGACTTTGAGAAGGAGAACCGCATGGCAATCCGTGCGGCCGTGAAGCAGCGCCGAGCGGCCGCCGCGCGCGCCTCGTCAGCGTCGGCGTCGCCGGAGCCGTTCAAGATGCGGCGCTTCGTCGAGTCGGCGTCCTCCAAGGTTGGGCCCATGGTGAGAGGGCCCGCTGGCGCGTCGCGCGGCTGCCGGGCCGCCCGCCCCTGCCAAGCGGTGTGCGATCGGCCGGCCCCGCTCTCACCGCAGATGGTCGGGCCGTCGCGCCGCCGCACCGCCGTCCCGGCCGAAAAGCCCAAGCCGGCGCTCGTGCCCGTGTTTGTGCGCCGCGCCGCGACGCCCCGCAAGCCGGCCGTGCCTCGAGCGTCCGGGTCGACGCCCTCGCCCCCGCGGGAGCAGCGCGACTACGTGCGCCGCAACGCCCTAGCCGCGATCAAGGCCCGCCCCCTCAACATGGCCGCTGCGCGGAGGGAGGCGGACGCCGCGACGCCGCCGCCCCCCGACAGGGCCGGCCCCGCGCGCTCCGGCCGCCGCCGCTCGTCCCGCCGTCACGACTTCGGCCGCGTGCCCGCGTACCTGCAGCGCCGCCAGGCGGAGTGGAAGAGCGAGGCGGACGAGGAGGCCCGGCTGGCCGGCGAGCCGGGGTGCCCCCCCGGCACGCGACGGATGGAGGGGGAGAGGCAAGCGGCGCTGCGGGAAGCCCTCACCCGCTCGCAGGCGGAGCTGTGCGCGGAGCTGCTCGCGCTGCCGCTGGCGTCCGACGCCCCCAAGGTGGTGAGGCGTCGCGCGGCGCTGGAGGCGCGGCTGGGGGAGGTACAGGAGGCCATGGGGGTGTTCGACGGCGCGGCGGTGTACGAGGACGTGGTGCCGGGGGCGGCGGGCCGCAGGGCCGCAGCGGCCACCGCGGTGGCGACGGGGCTGCAGCTGTGAGCCGCGCGCGCTGCGAGACACTTCGTGAGTAAGAGAATGCTTGGGACCGGCCCGCTCCCCACACACGCTCTTGCGGCCCAAGTGGCAGGCAGCCGCGGCCGCTCAGTCGCCGCCCCTCAGGTGGCCCCAGGAGGCGAGCAGGGCGGCACAGGCCCCCGGCTCCACGCCCCCGTCTGCCAGCAGCTCCACTGCATCCAGGACCCCGCTGTCGCGGACGCACATCGCGTCAGCGGGGAGCGAGCCGAAGGAGGACAGCGCGGCCCGCAGGCTGTCCCCGCCGAGCATTTCTCCCGCGAGAATGGCGCCGGCCGCGCGCCTCGCCGACCGCATGTCCACCGACCGCACGAAGCTGTCCATCCTGCAACGGGCCGCGCGCTCCGGGGCGGCGGGGGGGGCCGGCCGCGGCCGTTTTCTTCTTGCCGCCGCTTCTGGGGCGGCACCCCCTCTCGCCTCTCCGTAAAGCTTCACGTCGAACCCCGCCCCGAGCCGGGACCCAGCCAGCTTCCTCAGCGTAGAAGCAGACGCCCTCGCCTTGGCGTCACGAATCAGCGCAACCAGGTGCTTGCACGCCCGCCTCGCCGCCTTGCAGGTCCCCGCGGTGATGTCGCTGCTCTGTGCTAGCTTCCTGCGCAGTCGAGGTCGGGGGCAAGCTTGGGGCCGCAGGTCGAGCAATGTGTCCAGACAAGCAGCACGAACGACGCGCCGCCCGCCGGCACTCACGCGAGGCGCCCCATGGTCACCTGGAAACTGGCCACCGCTTCCAGTGGCATGCTCGTCACCGCAAGCACCGCAACGAGCGCCGTCCGGACCGTGGCTTCGCTTCCGGCGCCGTCGTCGCGGTCGGCAAGGCAGCGCCCAAGCTCCAGGATCGGGGCCAGCCTGACCACCTTGGTGCCGTCCGTGATGCGTGTCTGGCGGGCCATGCCGATGGCCCGGCAGCGGGGTGGTGGGTGCCCGGGGCCGCTCCCGGAGTGTGTCTGGCACGCTCGCAGGGGCGCTCACGGTTACGATTCAAGCCGTCGGGCTGGGTCGTGTGTTTCGGTTCTGCGTCGTCTGGCGGCTGGTTCCGGCGCTTGCTGTTCGCGCCGCTTACCGTCACGCCTCGTCGGGCATGAGCTGGAAGATGCGGCAGACGTCAAACAGGGAGAGGGTCTCGGACTCCTTGCCGGACTTGCCGCGGCTCGACGCCGCCGCGCTCTTGCGCAGGGCCTGCACGCCCAGGATGCCCTCCTCGACCGTGTCCCGCGCGAGCATGCGGTGCACGGTGACGGGCTTCCGCTGGCCGATGCGGTGCACCCGGGCCATGGCCTGCTCCTCCAGGCCCACGTTTGTGGACGGCTCCATGAGGAAGAGGTGCCGGGCCATGGTGAGGGTGAGGCCCGCGGCCCCGCCGCCCTGCTTGGTGGACACCAGGAGGACGGTCACCAGCGGGTCGGAGCGGAATGCGGGCACGGCGTCCTCGTTCGCCGACGCGCTCAGGCGGCGGCACGTCACGCCGCAGTCCGACAGCGCCTCCCCGACCAGCTCCAGCACCCTCACCCACTGCGAGAAGACCACCACCTTGGCCGTGGGATCCTCAGCCCGCAGCACCGAGAAGCGCCTCACCACCTCCGCCACCTTGGACCCATAGCGGTCCCGGAGAGCCTCGGCGTCGGACGCGGCGCCGGAGAGGGCGGCCGCCTGCGCGCGGAGCGAGTCCAGCACCTCGGGGTCCAGCGCCGCGTCGCCGACGGAGACCGACCGTGAGAGCCTGGCCGGGCCGCCGCCGCCGCCGACCGACACCCGCCTGGCGACCTTGGCTTGCCCGCCGCCGCGGGATCCGGCCATGACGAGGCCCTCGGGGTCGAAGGGGGCGCGGCACCCGGGGCAGACGGGGTGCCTCCCCGCCTGTGCCGCGGCGGACACGAGGTTCGCCGCGCAGTCCTCGCAGAGCACGTGTCGGCACGGCGTCACCGCCGGTCGCTCGATCGGCTCGCGGCACGACGGGCACTCGTCCGACGGCCCGGGGGCGTCCGCGTCGGGCGCGGCCAGCAGCTGCCGCCGCATCCTCACCACGTCCTCCGCCGCCGTCGCCCTCGCCGCCGACGCCGCGTCCACCGCCGCCTCTAGCGTCTCCATCGCACGGCTCGCTGCCGCCTCCATCTCCTCCGCGAGCCTCGCGCCGGTCATCCCTGCCGCCTCGGCCCTGACCGCTGCCTTGGCCGCCGCCTCCTCCGCCGCCTCCTCCCGCTTCGCAACTGCCGCCTGCTTCGCCGCTCGCTTCCCTCGCACGTTCTGCGCCCCGCGGCGGATGAAAGAGAAGCTGTCGTCGCCTGTCAGCGTGGCCAGGGCCGCGCGGCGCGCCATCAGGCCGGCGAGGGGGCCGGTCTCCAGCTCGGCCCCCGTCACCGGGCGGAG
>Ga0136560_1000303_pt1 | contig 23736 bp, 13 predicted proteins | sample AntRauMeHopE1497_FD_104925 | JGI IMG/M metagenome (GOLD analysis project Ga0136560, IMG submission 104925) | Saline lake microbial communities from Rauer Islands, Antarctica - Metagenome Hop E1 #497 | ecosystem: Environmental > Aquatic > Non-marine Saline and Alkaline > Saline | place... | reverse complement strand
TGCCTCCTGGCAGCGTCATCGGCTGCTCCTTGGGCGGGATTGGGACGGAAGAGTGGGCTGTGGCGCTCGCGTCCGGTCGTCACGTGTTCGTCGTTCGTTGCTCGGCGGGCGACAGATACCGACACGCAAGGTTCCAGGTGGAGCAGTCCGTCGAGCACCTCGACTTTGAGGATGACGGGTCGGCCCTGTGGCTCTCAACCAGCGCCGAAGCCCTCCGCATCGGCATCCGGGCCGCTCGCGCCGCGGGAACGCTCAAGGTTCGAGCCGAGGGAGGGCGGCCGGCGGCTGGCTCACGCCTGCCCCTGGCGGAGCCGATCAGCGCGGGTCAGGCCGCCGCCGAGTTTGGCGCTACCACCGTCGCGGCAACCCGCCTGGGCAAGGACGGGGAGTGGTGGTGGTCCGTGCGCGCGGACGGGTCGACGTCGCTGCACCGCTACGACGGCACCGAGGCCGCGGGGCCAGACGTTCCCGTCCCCGTGGACGTCGGCTGCTGCGCCCTGTGGGACGAGGACGACTGCGTCGCCGTACTCCTCCACCCCTCGAGCGCCTGCTGGACCACGTGGGCGGTGCGGCCGGGAAGGGCAGGAGCAGCCTCGACGGCGGCGTCCTCCGCACGAGGAGCAGCTCGGCGAAGCGCGGGCGGCAGCCCTGATGCCGGCGGTCGGGCTGCCGCCAGCAGCGCATCCGCGACCCGAGGCCTCGCATTCGCCTCGGGGTTATCGCGCCCCTCGCGCGGCCGACGGTGAGCCGCCCTCTGCTGCGCGCCCAGCCGATTCATCCGCCCAAACAGCTCCCCATGCTGAGCTGCTCACACTGTTTGTGCTTTGGTCACTCGCTGGCTGCCGCGGGTGCCGATGCCGCTCCGGCAGCGCCGAGATCGGCGCCCACCGACCGCAGCATTGCGTCCACGTTGGCGTCGAACCTTGGCAGCGCGATGGGCTCGGAAGGGTCCACGAGCGGGTTGCGCATGATCAATGGCACGAAGATGCTGGCGTAGACCCCAGCGAGCACCCGGGAGCAGTCCGGGCAGTCCTTGTTTGTCATGAGCACGAACCTCCAACCGGTGACTGGCCGGAACTGGTGCAGTGCGTACTCTGTCGTCCGGATCACGCTGACGTCGGCGCGCTGGACCCTGCGCGGCGGCAAGCGGTGGGGGCCGAGCGCTCGAGCCAGCTGTGAGTTCACCAGCGCCCCCGACCCTGTGAACGATAGCTGGGGGTCAGGCGTGCGGTATTGGCGGCACTCACTTGCCTTCCACGGGCTTGGCAGCCAGCATCGGTGCCAGGGGCTCGAGGGTGGCGATGACACCGTAGATGCTCTTGGCTTGGTCGGCCTTCTCGCGGACGGAGTCCCGCTGCTCGCGCCATTCCCTGCGGTACAGCAGGCGCCCGGCCCTGTCAAAGAGAAACAGGCAGAACGGTGCGACTGCGGCGGCCATGGTCAACGGTACGCGCGCGCCTGGTGTGCTCCGGGCGCCGCAGCGGCTGCGCGGCGGATTGGCAGTGCCATGGCAGCCTCGGGCTGGGCACCGCCTGTCACCTCGAAACTGATGAGATGAGCCTCGCCTCCCGATCGCTAGCGACACTGACACGCAGCACCTGGGTAAGCAGCGGCTGCCTCAGAGGTGGCGGCGGCAAGGAGGATTCGCGTCTTCATCAAGGCACCAACCAGCCAGACAAGGCCCGCTCTGGACAAACCAGCCACCCCAGCGCTCCAATGGCATTGTTTTTATCGTTTGAACCGCGCAGGAGGCGCTCGTTTCGCTTCCGGCCGGCGGATGGACGGCTTCCGACGTTGCAATGACCACGGCTGTTGTGGCAAGGGTGGCCGCGACGGGCAAGCGTGCACCGCGTCACCCGGATGATGCTGTCTGGAGGCAGTGGGTGCGCGGGTGGCCCGACGAGGTGCCGATCCAGGACCCACGTCGGATCGATGGCTTGTTCTACGCTGCCAGGCTCGCCGAGGCTGCCTACGCTTCTTCGAGCAACGGGCTGCGGCGATCCTTGGCAGAAGCGTGCGAGCTAACTGCTAGGCTAAGAGGTCGCCACGGTGGGCCGGCCCTCCCGGTGTGCGCGCCAGAGGTCGTGGCTCACAGGCCGAGCTTCGCGGCGGCGTCCTCGGCGCCGGCACACTTTGTGGCCCTTGACCATGCCGCACGCCGCGTGCTGTTGGTCACCCGCGGGGCGGCGGGGCCGGCCGAGGCCGCCGTGATGGTAGCCGCCGGGTCCACTGCGTACCGCGGCGGGACAGCTCACACCGGCCTTCTCACGAGCGGACAGGCGCTCTGGGCCGAGGTAAGCGGCACGCTGCGATCACTGGTGGACTCCCACCCCGGCTACAGCATGCTTTGCGTGGGTCATAGCCTGGGCGTCCCCGCTGCTGTCATGGCTGCCGCCAGCGCCCGAGACGAGGGGATGGGCCCGTCCGAGCCAGCCCGGGCCCCCCGTGCAATCCTGTTTGCCCCGCCTGCGTTCGTGTCGCCGGACGTCAAGCCTCACCTCGACGCATTCAGCGAGGCGCTGGTCTGCGGGGAGGACTTCGTCCCGCGCATCAACCTCCTCGGGCTGGAAAGGCTCCGAGCCAGACTCAAGGCTGCCCAAGCCATGACGGGGGGCGGCGATCTGGCAGGCATGGCCAAGGCGCGAGACGCAGCGGTCGCGGCGGCAAACGTCGCCGGCGCCAGCGCGGCAGCGGTGGCGTCGCAAGCCATGGCGGATTCGAGGCCGAGCCCGTCTGCGACTGCCGCCGCTGGAGTCCTGGCTGCTGCCTCAGCAAGCGAGCGCCCTGCGCATCGCCATGGACTTGGTGACGCGCTGACCAGGTACAACTACGTGTGTCCTGGCCGGCTCGTTTTCCTCCGGCCTGCTCGGTGGTACGACAGCGACGCACCGGTAAGCCCTGGGCCCAGACTGGTTGAGTTCCCGCACGACTTGCCAAGCCGAACGGTCCGAAATGGGGAGCCGTTCTGCGGACAGGTGCCCAGCGCGATGTGGCAGCACGCTGACCTCAGCGACTTGCCTCAGCCGTTTGATCGCGTGCTCGGAGACCTGATCCTGACAGACTCAATGCTCACAGATCACTTGGTGAGCCGTGTTGCAGAGGAGCTTGCCGACCACGCTGGCATTCGTGCTCTGTGAGCGCGTGTGACGTTTTGTGGTCTGTCTCACCAATTTTCTGCTCATCTCTGGCACACTGCACCCGAGGCGGCAGGCATGCACGCCGGCTCCCCGGGCCTGGACGTACGGCCAGGGCAGGAGCTCGACTTCGCTGCCCCGCGTAAGCCCTATGCCGTCAGCGGTGACGTGACCCTCGTGCCGGTCGGCGAAAGTCACGCCTTGCGGATGCCGCAACGTTTTCCCGCCATCGCTGCGGTCTTCGACACGCAGTGGCGGCCATCCGGCTGCCATCGCTCAGAGCTGTGCCCACATCAACGACCTTGGAGGAGGCAGCCGTGAGAGCAGCAGCGAGAGGCCCGGCTGAGCAAAACCGGCGTCAAAAGTCCAAGCGGCCAACCCCTTTGACGCCGCGGCCGCCGCCGCCATTTCGTCGCCGCAGGGAATTCTTTCCAGGGGTTCCGTGTCAGCGCTGTTCATCCTGGACCAGAAGACGACGGACGGAGGCGAGGCCGCACGTGTGGTCACGCGCGCTTCCATCGTGAGCGCCCTCACGTCCAGGTCTTCAGGACTTGGGTCCACGACAATCACGCCAACCCCAGGTATTCCTGCGAAGCGAATGTTTCGGGCTCAAAGCGCTCGTGGCTCATGGGCCCGAGATGCACCCAGCTCACCGAGGGCCGGCATCGGGCGCCTGGCCGACCTCCACGAGCTTTCGGAGCACGACACGCCACAGCCGAACGGTTCGCTCTTTCCAAGCGACCTAGGAAGATTCCCTGGCAGGCAGGCGCTCGGCCCCGGTGCAGACGAGCCAGGCCGTGACGTGGTGGTTGACATGGGTGGCGGGCTGGCGGCTGCCACAGCGCCTCCCGGGCTGCAGCGGACTGAGTCTGCGCGCTCGGATGCCAGTGTCGCGGTTTCTGTGTTTGACCAGTGGAGGACCAGGCCAGTGACGACGGCAGGAGTCGCGGTGCCGTCGATTCAAGTAAGGTCACCAGTCAAGCGGCTGGCTTCGCTGCTGGCGTGGAACCCCGCTGCATGCGTGTACAAGGGGACGGTCCTGGTCAGCGTGGTGACCCAAGACGACCTGTTTCGCCTGCTGGCCTCCTCGTCCGCGACAACCAGCTCGGCCTGGGGAACGTCCGCGGTCGGCGCCAGCAGGGCTCCGAGGCGGTTCTCGAGGATTCGCACAGTCGGAAGGGCAGGAAGGCCCGGCCTCCTGCCAGTCCAGACAGAGGAGGGTGGCGATCAGGGCGATGACAGTGGTGGCGATTCCGCCTCTAGGGCGGTTGTGACTGGAGAGGGGCAGGATGCCAAGCTTGGCCCGGAGCTGTCTGGCCTTTCTTACGGCGAATCTGCGCCCCTGCAGGTAAGCGAGCGATTGTCAGAGGCAGGTCGGAAGCTCGGCTCGCCATCATCGCCAAGCGGAGGTGCTGCTGGCGCAGCTGCTGCAGCGGGGGCCGCGCCGGAGAGCGCGCAGGAGTCTGAGCTCGTCACATTCACCGATCCCAGGACGCCGGGCAGTGCCCTCACCGCGATGCGGCACATCCTCGCGGAGGGCCAGAACCCGCTGCTGGCGGTGCAGGCTCAGGTTGAGGCGGACATCGCCTTCGACGACGAAAAGGACCGGCCCGTCACGGCTTGCTTAGCGCTGGGCTCCCTGTGGATGGCGGCCGCGGGGGCATGGAAGGCCGGAAGGGCGGCCATCGGCCCGCCGCTCCGCAAGGTGCTGGACCTTGCGGTCGTCCAGATCCTGGTGATGGTGCTTCTGGTCGTTGACATGTCGATCGTGCTCGTGGTGACTGGCTCTCCTGACGCGGAGGCCCTGGGGAGCCCGCTGTGGGTCACCTCCATGGTGCTCATGATCGCCTTCCTGAGCGAGATCCTGCTGAGGGCTTACGCCTTTGGTCGCAAGGTGCTGACTCTTTGGAACGGCTTTGACACTGCAGTCATTGTGACCTCCATCATCGTGCTTGCCACGGCCTCATCGGGCGGCTCGTCATCAACGCTGGTGGTCTTCGGTCGCTCTGTGCGGCTGCTGCGCCTCGTTCGGCTGGTTGGCAAGTTCTCTCGTGCAAGAGACCTCGCGTCTGCCATCGGGAAGCGTCTCGTCTCGCAGAACAAGCGTAGATTCCGGGCCGGTGCCTTTGACCTCGACCTCACCTACATCACGGACCGCGTCATCGCCATGTCTCTCCCGTCGATGAACGTCGAGGGCTTCTACCGCAACCCCATCGACAAGGTGGCCGACTTCTTGGACCTCCGCCATCCGGAAAGCTACGTCGTCGTCAACCTTTGCGCTGAGCGAAACTACCCAGGCACCTTCTTCCACGATCGAGTGATTCGGGTGCCGTTCGAGGACCACGGACCGCCATCGCTGGCTCAGCTCGTTGATTTTACGGGGGCCACCGCAGGCTGGTTGTCAAGCTCGCCCAGCCGAGTCGTAGCTGTGCACTGCAAGGGCGGCAAGGGACGAACGGGAACGATGGTGGCCGCTCTGCTGCTCGAAACCGGCGCCGCAGGGTCTCCCAGCGAGGCTCTGGAATGGTTCGCTGACCGCCGGACGCATGGTGCCAAGACCAACCAGGGGGTGAGCGGAGCCAGTCAGAAGCGGTACGTGGGGTACTTTAGCCTTTGCCGGCTCGTGCAGGTCCGGGAGAACGCCGTGCTCTTCGTCGATTTCGTTAGGATCTGGAGGCTCCCCGAGGTTGAAACAAGGAACGGCGAAACGTCAACGTTCCATGCCACGGTAGATATTACTTGCCCGGCTCTTGGGCTGGCATTCTCGTCCCAAGGCCTTCCAAGAACCGGGGCCGCCGGCCTGGACGACGTCGCGGACATCGACGCAGCCCTCGGTGTTCGCCGTGGAAGCGTCATCTCGGAGGAAGGCAGCAGCGACGAGGGCGGAACCTCGGCAGACGAGGACGAGGCTTGGGCCGTGGACGGCACAGACTTTGACTGGAGCCGGAGATCTGGCACTAGGCGGGAGCGGCAAAGCGGCGACTCGTCAGAAACAGGGTCCAGACGGCAGGGGAGGGCAGCACGGCCGCAAGGCAATCCTGGCCGTGGGAGCGGCGGCAGCTCGGCCGGCCAGATCGACGACTCATCGGATGACTGGATTGATGTGGATTGCTGGGGCGTCCCCGTAGCATCTGACTTCCGGGTCAGCCTTGGGGGAGGTTCGGACCGTGCTGGAACGCTTGTGTTTGCGTGGGTTCACACCGGGGCGATCGCTGCTATTGCAGACCTTCAGGCCGGCGTGCAACGCGGCAGCGAGCGAGCCAAGCGGCAGTCGGACAGTGTTGCAACAGCAAGGCGTCCGTTTGGGGCCGCTCTTGCTCAGTCTACCGCGCGGCCGGCGACGGACACTGGTGCGGCGAACAGCGACGACGATGGGATGCCAGCAGGCAGCGAGCTGAGCCGCCTCGGGGACGATGATGACGAGGAGGACACGATGGACGCGATGGCGCTCGCTGACGTCCAGATGGCGTGTGGCCACGCCGTGCACCGGCGGACTGGCGTCACAGAGGCCAGCTGCAAGCCCAGCGAGAGCGTAGCGAACATCACTCTGCCCAAGGAAGCCGTGGACCAGGCAGCGCAGGACTCAGCCAACAAGACGTTTCAGCCGGACTTTCGCATTCAAGTGTTTTTTTCCCGCGAAACGCCGGCCAGGCGGCGGCAGGCACACTTGCGGCGCATCACGAGCGGAGGGGACAGGTCGGCTCGAGGCAGCTCTTCGCAGCGCCGAAAGGTTCCGACAGCGAGGCAGGTGGCCCGCAAGCTCCAGGAGCGCGATGCTGCCATTTTGAGGGCGGAAGCGCAGCGTTCGACGGCGCTGCAGTGAGCGACGAGCACATCAATGGCAGCAGAACAGTCTTTGGCACGCTGCCCGATGTCACACATCACACATGGACCACGCCGCTCCTTCGCCCCCTGCACGCCGTGGCAGACGCGGTACGCTCGCAGTGCTCAGGTCCGCCGGTGACCGTCTACCTCGGTTTCTTGGCGCCCGGCTCCGGAGCGCTGTCCATGTCAGAAGCGGGGCGCTTGTCTGCCCTCTTCTGTGACGAGGCGAAGAACATGGGGGCCATCACCACCGCCTTGGGAGGCACTGCGGCCGGCTCCTCCGCCGTAGCCGCCGCCTCGTCTGCGGCATTGTCGCCCGCAGCAACCTCAGCCGGGGCCGGAGCCTTGGACACCGGTGAAAATGCCGAGGCTGATGCCGATGCCGACGCGGTCGCAGGCGTGCGCGCCGCTGACCTGGACGGCACCGGCTTGGACCCGGCCCGCTTCGATGCGACGGTTGCCTTTCCCCGAGCGGGCTTGCTCGACGCCCCCTTTGCTGCAGCGGCCTTGGGCTTTCCGCTGGTGAAGAAAGCATCCATGCGGCGCTGGCCGCCCTTGGTGCGGGCCTTCTTCAGGCGAACGATGGCGTTGCGCACCCTGTCCACGTTGAAGCCCTTCTGCTCCACCAGGTAGTCGACCAGGCCCTCCTCGTCCGGAGCGGTCCACTTGATGTCGTCCCGAAGCGACTCCGGGTCCGCCACATCCGCCTCGTGGAACAGCCGAAGGGCGTCGTCGATCGGGTAGCCCTCCGGGACCGGGATCTTGCCCTCCGAGCGCAGCGCTGCAATGACGGACTCAAGGTCCCCGTGCTTGCGCACGCGGTCAAGGGCCTTCTTCGGCCCGATGCCCTTGAGCGGCTCGAGGTAGTCGCATCCGCAAAGGATGCAGACGTCGACAAACTCCTCCATGGTCAGCCCCGCCCCGGAGAGAACGCCCGGCAGCTCGATCTGCCACACTGGCAGCTTGCGCGCCTCGCTGAAAGTCAGCCGCCGCAGCAGGCGCGGCGCGCCGAAGCACAGCGTGTCCATGTCCTCTGATGCGGCCGCCCACACCACGCCAGCCTTGGCGAGCGCCGCACACTGCGCCTCGGCCTCGCAGGGCGCCTCGACAACCGGAACGCCCATGAGGCGGAGCAGGTGCTTGGCCTCGTCCTGGTGGGACCGGTTCATGTGGACGGTGCGCTTGGAAAGCTTCTCCGCCTCCTCAATGGCTGCTTTTGTGGCCTCGGCGTCGTCCTCGCCTGCCGCCTTGATGCGCGCCTCGGCAACCTCAAGGTCCGCCTTGGCCTTCTCCTTGGCCTCCTTCCGTTTGGCGAGCTGCGGCCGCGCACACATGTAGCAGATGTTAATGAAGCGCCACTGTGCCACACGGGAAAGGCCTCCATGCGCTGGGCCGGAGGCGGGGAAGGCTCGGCAAACGCGGCAGGCGGGGTTTGAATCCGAGGTCTCACCTCGCCGGACTTCATCGTGGGAGCCTTCCCATCAAAAACGTACACGGGACGAATGCCGTGCTCCATCAGCCGGATCGTGCGCGAAAACATGCCCTGGAGGTGAGAGGTTACCTCACCGGCCTCGTTGGTCAGGTTGGCTGCCGGGGCGCCGTCTGACGAGCTCCTGACCGCAACCTGCAAGGCATGGCGGGAGGCGACAAAACAGATGCACACGTAGCGGCGGGAATCCGATGGAGAGCGCGGCGTGCCCTCGCCCGGGCGCGACTCACAAGGAACGAGTAGATGGCCATCGACGCATCGATGGCAACCTTGCGGCCGAGCAGCTCTTTAAGCGTGATTTCCTTCACAGCGGCAGGTGCCGTTGTCTGAATCAGCTTCATGAGGTTCTTGATCCCCATGGCACCCGTGCGTGTCGGCCCGGGTGCGAGTCCGGGGGGCGTCGCTTCAATTCGGGGGCTCAGTCTTCCCCGACTCTGCAGAGCTTATGTGGCCGGCATAGATCTTCCTGATCTGAGGAGGCGTTGCTAGGGCTGCTGGCGCGCGCAGCCCCACAGCCAGGGAGTCGGGTCCAGGCGGAACGGCTCGCGAAAACAACACGGTCAGCAGCTCAAGTTGGTCAGAGCAGCATGGGGTGCAGGGCCTCCGTGCCCACGGCGCCTGGTGCAGGCGCGGGTAGCCGGCCAGCCGCGACACGGCCGGAGGCGGACGGGCCCACGAGCGCGCCCGGCCCAGCCGGGGCGGCCCAAGGGGCGGACGTGCCGGCGGCAAAAGGCCAGACGCAGCGGGGCCAGAAGGGCAAGGCCGCCTCTGGCAGTCGAAGGCTGTCCATGACCGGGGGCCAGCTACCGACAAAGGTGGGATCGCGAGCGCAGGATACGAGGAGGCGGCGCCTCTCCATCGCTGCGACACCCAAGGACTACGCAAAGGCTGTGCTGGAGGAGAACGCGGTCGCCTCGGGGGAGACCGTCGAAGACCGCAAGGAGGTTGTCCGGTGCGAGACCTCGCACGAGACGGCTGAGCACCTGCCCGTCATCTGGGGCTTCCTGTCTCGCCCCGGCAACGACCCGATGAAGCGCGTCAAGGAGAACCAGGATTGCTTCGCCGTCCTGGACAACTTTGCCGGCAAGTCGGACCAGATGTTCATTGGCGTGTTTGACGGGCACGGCCCGAACGGCGCCAAGGCCTCCCGCTTCATACGGGACGCGCTCCCGCCGGCGTGGTCGACGGACCAGCTAGCCCGCGAGCCGTTCTCGGTCATGAATAAGGGCTGCCTTGCCAGCAACCAGAGGCTGTCAGTGAGCGACATCGACGTGTACGTGAGCGGCTCCACCGGCATCATGACGCTGATGCGGGGGCCCAAGCTGTACGTCGCCAACGTGGGCGACTCGCGCGCGGTGCTCGGACGGCAGTTCCCGGACGGGAGCATCGCGGCGGTGGACCTCAGCCGCGACCACAAGCCCGACGACCCCGAGGAGATGGCCCGCATCGTCTCGTGCGGGGGGCGCGTGTTCGAGTGGGGCGTCCCCCGGGTCTGGCTCCGCGACGTGGACATGCCTGGCCTGGCCATGGCCCGCTCCTTCGGCGACCTGGCCGCCGAGACCGTGGGCGTCTTCGCGGAGCCGGAGCTGAGCGAGGTGGAGCTCAGCTCCGCGGACAAGTTCTCCATCTGGGCGAGCGACGGCGTGTGGGAGTTCATGACCAGCCAGGAGGTGGTCGACATCGTCGCCGCCAAGATGGAGGAGGGACCCCAGGCCTGCTGCGAGGCGGTGGTGAAGGAGTCGACGAAGCGGTGGAACCAGGAGGAGGACGTGGTCGATGACACCACCATTGTCATCACGTTCTTCAGCTTCCCGTGATCGGCCCGGGCGATCCCGCTGCAGCCGGTCCCACGTGATACCTTCGACTCCGACCCGACGGCTCCCCTCGCGCCGCCAGCCCTGATTCCACCAGTGACAGCCGGCCTGTCAGGCCCATTCGTGCAATTCTTTCTCCCTTCGTGTCGCCCCGCAACGCCGGGGCTGGTCCCCAACCGGCAGATGCCGCAAGGTTGCGCTCGCCCTGCTTCGCTGCGCGCTTTGTGCGTGGCGTTTGGCCGTGGCAGCCGCGCCGCAAGCGGGAGCCCACCACCCCGACGGTTTCATGGTGCCATCGGAGCGCGGCACAGCGCGCGCCGATGTCACGCAGCGATGAGGCGTTGCGAGCGTGGCCGGAATCGCGCACACCGGCTCGGAAAGCGCACGGGGCAACGGGAGGCGATCCCCGGGTTGGCAGCACGCTCACTCGCTCAGGCATCGCCCGCGCCGCTTGCCACCTCGGGCTCGGCGTCCCCAGCCGAAGCGGCGCTCGCGGCTTCGGCCTCGGGGCGGGCGCTGGTGGCAGTCATCGCGGCGGCCCGGGCGTCGACGCGCACGCACACCTCGTCCCAGTCGTCGATCTGATCGTCCATCATCACGCCGACGGCGGCGAGGAGCCGCGGCATGGGGATGGTGCCGTGGTCGGTGTTGTCGCGGGTGCGGACGGCGGCCGAGTTGGTGGTGGCCTCCTTCTCGCCGATGACGAGGATGAGGTTGTACTGAGCCACCTGCGCGGCGCGGACCTTCTTGTTCAGGGTGTTCCCGCTGTCGTCGACGTCGGCGTAGATGCCGGCGGAGCGGAGCTGGCCGAGGACCTCGCGGCAGTAGGGGACGAAGCGCTGGTGCACGGGGACGATCATGGCCTGGCGCGGGGAGAGCCACATGGGCCACTTGCCCTTGAGGTGCTCCGTGAGGACGGCGAACATGCGCTCCACCGACCCGAGGACGGCGCGGTGCACGATGACGGGGCGCTCGTAGTTGGGGCCGAGGGGAGGCGGGGTTGCGTACTTGTCAAAGTCCGGGTCCTCGTCCTCGGGGTGGCAGCCGCAGCCGGAGCCGGAGCCGGAGCCGGAGCCCGATGACGCAGAGGCCGATGCCGCGTGGGCGGCCTCGCCGGCGGGGGCGGCGGCAGCAGGGGAGGGGGCTGCCGCGCCAGCGGCGGCCGCGGGAGCGTCGCCAGCGGCGGCCGCAGCGGCATCCTCGGGGGCGGCATCGGCGGCCTCGCCGGCAGCGTCGGCGGCGGGCTTGTCCTTCTTCCCCTTCTTCGCCTTCTTGTCGCCCTTGTCCTTCTTGCCCTCGGCCTTGGCGTCCGTGGTGGATCCCTTCTTCTGGTACTTGAGGTCGAAGCGGAGCGGCAGCTGGAAGTCGAGCTGGATGGTGGCGCACTGGTGGCGGCGGCCAAAGGCGTCGTACACCTTGACGTCGATCTTGGGCCCGTAGAATGCCCCGTCGCCCGGGTTGATCTTCCAGGGCCTGTCAAAGCGGACCAGGGCGGCCTTCATCATCAGCTCGGCGCGCTTCCAGACCTCGGGGTCCCCGAGGGCCTTCTTGGGGCGCGTGGACAGGTCCAGCTCGAAGCGGAAGCCCAGGGTCTCGTAGATGGCCGCCATGAAGTCGAGGGCCCCCTGCACCTCCTCCTCGATCTGGTCGGTGCGGCAGAAGATGTGGCCGTCGTCCTGCTGGAAGCGGCGCACGCGGGTTAGGCCGGTGAGGGCGCCGGACGCCTCGTTGCGGTGGAGGGCGCCAAAGTCGGCGATGCGGAGGGGGAGCTCGCGGTAGGAGCGCACGCGGTGCTTGAAGATGAGGCAGTGGCCGGGGCAGTTCATGGGCTTGAGGCCGAACTGGGCGTCCTCGATGCTAAAGGTGAACATGTCGTCCAGGTAGTGCTTGGCGTGGCCGCTCTGGCGCCAGAGCTCGAGGTTGAAGACGTTGGGCGTGATGGCCTCGTCGAAGCCGCGCTTCCAGTACTGCCGGCGGATCAGGTCCTGCAGGCGCTGGTAGATGCGGGTGCCGTGGGGAAGGAAGAAGGCGGAGCCGGGGCTGAGCTCGTGGAAGAAGAAGAGCTCCTGCTCCGTGCCCAGGGCGCGGTGGTCGAACTTCTTGGCGTCGTCCAGGGCCTTGAGGTGCTTCTTGAGCTGCTTCTTGTCCGGGAAGGCCACGGCGGTGACGCGGCTGAGGGCGTCGTTCGCCGTGTCGCCGAGCCAGAAGGCCGCGCCGGTGCGCAGGCACTGGAGCGCGCCCACGCGGCCCGTGTCGGGGACGTGGGGGCCGGTGCAGAGGTCGATGAGGCGGCCGCAGCGGTAGGCCGTGGTGGCCCCCCCGTCGGGGATCTTGGCGCTGATGATCTGCACCTTGAAGGGGTTGTCGGCGAAGAGCTCCAGGGCCTCCTCCTTGGTCAGCACGAGCCGCTCGAACGGCTGCTTCGCCTTGGCCACGGCCGCGGCGCGGGCGTCGATGACCGCGAGGTCGGCCTCCTTGACCGTGGTCTCGCCGATGTAGGCGTCGTAGTAGAAGCCATCCTGGGTCGGCGGGCCCATGGTCAGCTTGCAGCCGTACTCCTCCTCCATGCTCGCGCCCAGCACGTGGGCGGCAGAGTGCCAGAAGGTCGACCGGCCGGCGTCGTCGTCGAACGACAGGAGCTCCATGGTGCAGTCGCCCTCCAGGGGCCGGCTCAGGTCCCAGAGCTCCGTCTCCGAGCCCCCCGCGTCGGCGGCGGCGATCTCCGCGTCGGAAAGCAGGTGGCTGTAGTCGGGGGCGTCGTCGCCCTCGGCGTCCTCCTCGGCGTGCACGATAGACCGGTCCACCTCGCCGACGCGCCTCGAGTAGGACACGCGGGCGACACACGTGCGCTTCGCGAGGCTGTTAGAGATGTCCTTGGCGATGCCAAGCGGCGTCGTCTCGAAGGACGTGCCCTCGATCACCTTGCCGTCCTTCAGAGTGACCCGGATGGCCTCGCGCGGCATGGCTGCGAGGAGTCACACGACATAGAGGCGGCGTGGCAGCCTCTTGGGCGCGGCGCGGCGCCGGTACGACCGTGCGCGCCGTCCCCGGCCCCGAAGGAACTCCGCCGTCCCCGCGCGCTGATCGGGCACCGCGCAGCGCGTGCCAAGGTCTCACCGGCTTGCCTGTCCGCGGCAACCGCCTTCAGGCGGTCCCAGACGTCGAGCCTGGCCGGGAGGAACGGCGCATCCTTGGTCGGCGACAGGGCGGGCCCAATCTTGCCAGTGGTCTCGATGCGGTTCCCGTGGCTCTTGATCGTGCGGGTCTTGTCGCGGCCAGCATCTGCGCCGGCATCAGCTCCTGCTGCTGCCATAGCTCCTCGCAGGGTTCGCAGGCCCAGGCCGGGGAAGCGAGTGCCACGGGCGCGCGTCAAAGGGGCGAGGGCTGGCAAGCCCTCTGCCCGGCCACCGACCGGCCGGCTCGGCTGTGAGCCTGTGCGACGCATCTCTGACACTCCCGCAGCTGAGCGCCCGTCCGCGATGCTTGCTCGTGCAGTTATCACCGGAGCCCGCGCGATGCGCTCGGCCGCAGCCGCACGCGCTGCGTCCACGGTGACCAACGTTCACGCCCGGCAGATCCTGGACTCCCGCGGTGAGGCTCCCGCGAGCGCAGCGGTAGCGCGACCGAGGCAAGCCATGGGCAAGCGCACGCCACACGCCGGCGAGGCCGGTACTCCGACGCGCCACCGTGTCCAAGCTCCTCATCCGCCGCCGCAGGGAACCCCACTGTGGAGGTGGACCTCACCACCACGGACGGGACGTTCCGCGCGTCGGTCCCCAGCGGGGCCTCGACTGGGATCCACGAGGCCATGGAGCTGCGCGACGGCGCGGAGCGCTGGATGGGCAAGGGTGAGCGGGCGCCCGGCGAGGCGAGGAGTTTTCGTCGTGGGTCGCCGATGGCCATGCGCTTCCGCTGCACGACGCTCCGGGTGGTACCCAGACCCGCGGCGGATCCATCGGGTCGCTGCTTTGTGGTGGTTTGGCCGCAGGTGTGTCCAAGGCTGTGGGCATGGTCAACGGCGAGATCCGCGACCTTCTCATGGGCGCTGACCCGACCAAGCAGGCCGAGCTCGACGGGGAGCTCATCGCCAAGGACGGAACCCCCAACAAGGGACGCTTCGGCGCAAATGCCATCCTCGGGGTGTCACTTGCTCTCTCCAAGGCAGGCGCGGCGGCCGAGGGCCGCATGCTGTGGCAGCACTACGCTGAGCTCGCCGGCCGGGACGCCTCGACGGTGTGCCTCCCGACCCCGAGCCTGAATGTCATCAACGGCGGCGAGGTGCGTTCGTCGCGCGGGCCCGCCGCGCTCGCTCGTCCCTGGCTGCACCTTCCTGTCGCTGGCTGACCCGCCGCGGCTCCGCGCCTCTTGGGTATCCGACCTCCTCCCCCCCGGCACTCCTCTCCGCTGTCGCAGCACGCCGGCAACGCTCTTGCCTTTCAGGAGTTCATGATCCTCCCCACGGGGGCGTCGAGCTTCACCGAGGCGATGGCCGCGGGGTGCGAGGTGTACCACCACCTGAAGGACGTGGTCAAGGCGCGCTACGGCAAGGACGCCGTGAACGTGGGCGACGAGGGCGGGTTCGCGCCCAGCGTGAACGACGCGAATGAGGTGGTGGAGCTGCTCCTCGAGGCGATCGAGAAGGCGGGGTGGACCGGCAAGGTGGAGCTCGGGCTGGACTGCGCCGCGTCGGAGTTCCACGCCAAGGACGGCACGTACGACCTGGACTTCAAGACGGAGGGGACGACGGACAAGATCGTGTCCCGCGAGGAGCTGCTTGAGATGTACGTGGACATGGCGGCCAAGTACCCCATCGTGAGCATCGAGGACCCGTTCGACCAGGACGACTGGGAGGGCTGGGCCTCCCTCGTGGCGCGCATCGGCAAGGACGTGCAGATCGTCGGCGACGACCTGCTGTGCACCAACCCCACCCGGGTGGCCCGCGCCATCGAGGACAAGGCAGCCAACGCCCTGCTCCTCAAGGTCAACCAGATCGGCACTGTCACGGAGAGCATCCGCGCCGTCACCATGAGCCAGGAGGCCGGGTGGGGCGTGATGACCAGCCACCGGTCGGGGGAGACGGAGGACAGCTACATCGCGGACCTCGCCGTCGGCCTCGCCACGGGCCAGATCAAGACGGGCGCGCCCTGCCGCAGCGAGCGCCTGGCCAAGTACAACCAGCTGCTCCGTATCGAGGAGGACCTGGGGTCCAAGGCGCGCTTCGCCGGCAAGGCGTTCCGCAACCCGAGCGCCTGAGCCGTGAGAGTGTGCGATGGCGGGCGCAGGGTCGGCGCGGCCGTGCGCGCGGAACCAGCACGAGCAGCGGGCCTTGGCGCGCTGGCACGCACTCACTGAACCACAAGAAGCAGAACGAAAACGGAAGGCGGCAGCCGAGACCGCGGACCGCCGGCGGTGCAACCACCAGGCACAGCCCGCCCTCAGCCGGACTTGTACACGATGGCGTTCCCGTCGTCGCCGGACGCCAGCACCGTGTCGCCGTCGCACTCGATGCACCGGACGGCCGCCTCGTTGGCGCCCAGCGCCCACAGCGGCCGGCCGGCCACCACGTCGTGGGCGATGAGCGTGCCGTCGCCGGCGCCGGACAGCGCGATGCGGCCGGCCACGCGGAGCGAGTAGACGAAGTCCTTGTGCTCCGTCAGCCTCGACCGCACGCAGAAGCCACGGCGGCTGTCCATCACGCACACGCTCCGGTCCGCGCCCGACGTCACCAGGTCGAACGGCGACGTCGCCGTGCAGAGCCCGATGTCGCCGACGGCCCCGGCCCCGTCGTCCGACACGTGGACGGGGACGTTGGCGACGGCCCGGCGAGCCCGCAGGTCCCACACCCTCACGTGGCCGTCCTGCGCCCCAGTGGCGTACATATCGCCCCCGCCGGCGCCCTCGCCCGAGGAGAAGCCGTCCCTGAGCCAGCAGGAGGCGGTCACGTGGCCCGAGTGGCCGCCCATGCGGCCGATGCGGGTCCCCGCCTCGATGTCCCACGCGCACGCCAGGGAGTCGCGCCCGCCCGTGACCGCCCGCGACGTCGAGTCCACGGCGATGCAGAGCACGGGGCCGCGGTGTCCGGCGAGCACGGCCGTCTCGGAGCAGCTCCTGCTGCTCCACACCCGCACCGTGTGGTCGTACCCCGCGGAGATGATCGACTGCCCCATGGAGGCGAGGGCCGAGATGGAGCTGCTGTGGCCGGTCATGTCCGCGCACCGCACGCCCGACGGGGCCCACACGCAGATCTTCGAGTCCATCGCCGCCGAGGCCAGCGTGCCGTCGGCCAGGTACGCCACCGACGTCACCCACTCCGCGTGGCCGTACCGCTTCGAGTGTAGCGTCCGCGTCACCGCCCCCGTGTCGAGGCTCAGCTCGTACACCGCGTGGTCCGAGCAGCCAAGCGCCACGCGCCTCCTTGCCGGGTCGACCGCGGAGCACAGCACCGGGCGGTGGCTGAGGTCCACCGCTACGCCCTCGGGGTCCGCGGGGCCGGACGCCCATGCGTCCGCGAGGTTCGGCAGCTCCGGGGGGCCCGAGGACCGCCCAGCTCCTGCACCTGATGCGGCCGACGACGTCGCGCGCGAGCCCAGCGGCCCACCCGGGGCGACCCGTGCCCGCAGCGGCTCCCGGGGCCCGAGGTCGTAGGCCCGGTGCATGTCGTCCATGTACGACTCATTCTCCTCGTGCGACCTTGCCATGTGTCCAGCAGGAGGGCCGCGCCTGGCCGCGCCGGGGCCGCGGAAGCTGGGGCCGCCGGCCCGCGCGCGGGAGCGCCCGTGGGGGTCGTACTTGCGTGAGTATGCGTCCCCCAGGGCCGCCATCTCGTCCGCCTCGTTGGGCCGGTCGTCATCACCGTCCATTCTCGTACCAGGAGCTGGTCAGCGTCGCCAGCGGGCGGGTTCGCGCCGAGGGGTCGGCGCCAACGTTCAACCCTTGTGGCCAAATCTGGACGGACGCCAGCCAGACCTTGGGCTCTGCTGCGGCAGGCCGTCGCTCTTTCAAACCCGCCTCCTGCGCTCCAGCCCCCACGGAACGCACATGTGCGGACGCCGACAGGCAGTCGGGTCCATCTTCTTCAGCTTCGAGGGAGGAACCACCCTCCTGAGCGCGAGGAACCAGGACACCGAGGCGGGCAAGCGTTTGCTCGTGCTTTGCTCCGTCGAACCGGGCTTGCTCGCGACTGCGTCCGCGGAGCCGAGGCAGCGCAGCCATGGCAGATGAGGCGGACTTTATGATGGGCGGGCCCGAGGACGAGGCGGGCATGCACGGGGCGGCGGTGGAGGACGCCGCGCTGGACGACGGCGGCGCCGAATTTGACTATGCGGAGGACGAGCAGCTCGACCACTGGTGAGCCCCCGCCGCCAGGGATCGGCGCGTGTGCATGGTGGAATGTACGGCCGCCGGCTGCTACGGCTGCCGTTGCGGCGTGCACGGGTCCCGGCCGGGTCTTGTTCCGAGGTCTCTGGGGCGGAAGCCATCCCCGCGCCTGGCGGAGAGGCGGCGCGCTCGGCCCGGCCCAGGCGGCAGCGCAGCCGTGGCCGCGTTTGCAGCCGTGTTGCTCATGCGCGTCCCCGAGGCGGACGAGCGGGCCGGCCGAAGCGGGAGCCGCTCGGCACCGCCCTTGCGCCTCCCTGCCCCCCCCCCACCCGCCGCTTCCCCCCGCGTCACTGCCCGGGCTGCCCGCGCACCCCGGCCGCTGTCGTGGTGTCATACACCTTTGTCCCGCTGCTCGGCCGCACGTCCCGCAGGCTGGTGATCAAGGCGTACTTTGACGAGAAGGGCCTTGTCCGGCAGCAGCTGGACTCCTTTGACCGCTTCATCACCAACTCCATCGTTGACGTGGTCACGAGCACGCCGAAGATGAGCCTGCGCCCGCGGAGGACGTATCTGCCCTCGGTGACGGAGTTTCCGAACCGCTACGACATCTGGTTCGACGACGTGCAGATCAGCCGGCCCTCCAACGTGGAGGCGGACCACCAGGCGTCCAGGGACATCTTCCCCGCCGAGGCGCGGCTGCGCAACCTCACGTACAAGAGCTCCATCTTCACGCACGTGATGTGGAGGGGCTTCAACAACCAGACGGACGAGCCGGTGGCGGACGCGCCCGAGCGGCAGCGCTGCTGGATCGGGGAGGTGCCGATCATGGTGCAGAGCCGGTACTGCCGCCTCCGCGGGCTCTCGGACAAGGACAAGACGGACCACGGGGAGTGCAAGTTCGACCAGGGCGGCTACTTCGTGGTCAACGGCAGCGAGAAGGTCATCATCGCGCAGGAGCGGCAGGCTTACAACCGCGTGTACTGCTTCGAGATGCGGCCGCCCTCGACGCTGAGCTGGCGGGCGGAGATCCGGTCGCAGATGGAGAACACGTCGCGGCCGCTGTCCGCGCTCACCGTGGTGATGTACCGCCGGGCCGAGCGCGCCGACGTCCAGGCCGGCAACCAGATCCGCGTCCGCCTGCAGAGCATCCGGCAGGACGTCCCCGTGGTGGTGGTCTTCCTCGCGCTGGGCTTCGTCAATTCGCGCAGCATCCTGTCGCACATCGTGTACGACCCGGAGGACACGGAGATGATGGAGCTGCTCCGCCCGTCCCTGGAGGAGGCCCGCCCCATCCAGACGGTGGAGGCGGCGCGGAACCACATCGGCGCCCGCGGCGAGGAGCCCGAGGCCTCGCGCGGCGAGCGCATCCGCTACGCCGTGGAGGTGCTCCAGAAGAACATGCTGCCCCACGTCGGCACCACGGCGGACAACGCCACGCGGTCCCGCAAGGCCTACTACCTCGGGTACGTGGTCAACCGCCTGATGCTCTGCGCGCTGGGCCGCGGCAGCGCCAGCGACCGCGACCACTTCGCGAACAAGCGCCTCGACATGGCCGGGCACCTCATCGGCGGGCTCTTCCGCCAGCTCTTCTACCGCCTCACCGTGGACATGCGCTCCATGCTCCAGAAGTGCATGGACCGGGGGAAGGACCTGAACATCGTCTCGTCGATCAAGCACGGCATGATCACCCGCGGCCTCGGCTACTCCCTCGCCACGGGCAACTGGGGGATGCGGGACTCGGCCGCCGCCCCCAAGACGGGCGTCTCCCAGGTGCTCAACCGCCTGACCTACGCCTCGACGCTGTCCAACCTGCGCCGCCTCAACACCCCCCTGGGCAAGGAGGGCAAGGCCGCGCGGCCCCGGCAGCTGCACAACACGCACTGGGGCATGGTCTGCCCGTGCGAGACCCCCGAGGGGTCCGCCGTCGGCCTGGTCAAGAACCTCAGCCTCATGGCGTACGTCACCGTCGGCTCCTCCGCCGAGCCCGTCCTGCGGCTGCTCAACGAGGTCGGCCTGCACCACTTTGGCGTCGTGGACCCGAGCATGATCGCAGAGGGCACCAAGACGTTCGTCAACGGCACCTGGGTCGGCGTCGTCACGGACCCGCACGAGGTCGTCAGCCGTGTCCGGATGGAGCGCCGCAACGGCCGCCTCGAGGCCGAGATGTCCGTGGTGCGCGAGATCCCGTCGCAGGAGATCCACATCAACACGGACGCCGGCAGAGTGTGCCGCCCCCTGTACATCGTGGAGACGAGGGAGGACGACAAGCAGCAGCTCAAGCTCACCCGCGAGACGCTGCAGCACCTGGACGCCCTCGCCCGAATGTCCGAGGAGGGCCTGGACACGGACGACCCGACGGAGGAGGAGGAGGAGCTGCTCCGGGAGACGAAGCACCGGTACTCGATGCTCATGGACGACGGCGCGCTGGAGCTCATCGACACGGAGGAGGAGGAGGGGTGCATGATCGCCATGAACGAGCGGGCGCTGAACTCGGGCGAGTGCTCTACCTTCACCCACTGCGAGATCCACCCGTCGATGATCCTCGGCATCTGCGCGTCCATCATCCCCTTCCCCGACCACAACCAGTCGCCGCGCAACACGTACCAGTCCGCCATGGGCAAGCAGGCCATGGGCGTCTACGCCTCCAACTTCACCGCCCGCATGGACACCATGGCCCACGTCCTCTACTACCCCCAGCAGCCCCTCGTGGCCACCCGGGCCATGGAGTACATGCACTTCCGCTCCCTCCCCGCCGGCATCAACTCCATCGTCGCCGTGTCCACCTTCACGGGGTACAACCAGGAGGACAGCCTCATCATGAACCAGTCGTCCATCGACCGCGGCTTCTTCCGATCCGTCTTCTACCGCACCTACTCCTCCGCCGAGAAGAACGTCCCCCTCCCCTCGGCCTCGGGCGCCGCCGGCTTCGTCGCCCCGGGCCCCATGCAGCCGCAGTGGGAGCAGTTCGAGCGCCCCAACCCCGCCATCACGGCGGCCATGGGGATGTCGGACTTCAGCAAGCTCGACGAGGACGGCCTCGTCAGCCCCGGCACCGCCGTGTTCGCCGGCGACGTCATCGTCGGCAAGACCGTCACCGTGCCGGACACCTCGGCCATCACGGGCCAGCCGCCCCGCTACTCCAAGCGGAGCACGAGCGTCAAGGCGAGGAGCACCGAGGCGGGCGTCGTGGACCGCGTGCTGCTCAGCACGGACCGGGACGGGCAGCGCTTCACCAAGGTCAGGGTGCGGAACATCCGCTACCCGCAGATCGGGGACAAGTTCGCGTCGAGGCACGGGCAGAAGGGCACCGTCGGGATGACGTTCCGCATGGAGGACATGCCCTTCACGCAGGAGGGCATCGTCCCCGACATCATCATGAACCCGCACGCCATCCCCTCCCGCATGACCGTGGGCCACCTGATCGAGTGCATCCTCGGCAAGGTTATGACGCACCACGGCATGGAGGGCGACGGCACCCCCTTCATCGACTCCTTCGACGTGAACCGCGTGTCGGACTACCTGCACAACCTGGGCTACCAGCGCTCCGGCAACGAGGTGCTGTACAGCGGCCACACCGGCAGGCAGATGGAGGCGCAGCTCTTCCTCGGCCCCGTCTACTACCAGCGGCTCAAGCACATGGTGGACGACAAGGTGCACGCCCGCAGCCGCGGGCCCATGACGCTGCTCACGCGCCAGCCGATGGAGGGCAGGGGCAAGGACGGCGGCCTGCGGTTCGGCGAGATGGAGCGTGACTGCATCATCTCCCACGGCACGGCGGCCCTGCTGCAGGAGCGCATGTTCCTCAACAGCGACCCGTACCGCATCCACGTGTGCGAGGACTGCGGGCTCATGGCGCAGGTCGACCTCAAGAGCGGCTCCTTCGGGTGCCGCGCGTGCGGCAGCACCCGCATCGCGCAGGTGTTCATGCCCTACGCGGCCAAGCTCCTCTTCCAGGAGCTCACCGCGATGATGATCGCCCCGCGCATGTTCGTGTCGTCCACGCCCGGCGTCGACGACCAGCTGGAGGAGCTCGGCCTCCACGTGGAGCGCCTCCCCCTGCCCAAGGAAGCCACTCTGGCGGCGGCGCTCGGTGATGACCTCCGCGACGCCTCTGTTTCCCTCCCCGGCGCCGATACCGACACGGACACCGACTTTGGTCACACCACAGATGCCGATTCGGACGCGGAGAGCCACGCTGGTAGCCGCACGGCGTGAAAGGTCCGGCCGCAAGCGCGAAACTCGTGATTGTGTGAGGGCGGCTGCAGCCTGGCAATTCGCTCTGCCCGGCAGAGCATCCACCGATCCGCGCCCACGCTGTGACTGCACTCTCTCTGGCAGCCCCCGAGGCTCAGGGAGGGTCATTTCCCCGCCCGCCGCGCCTCGTCGAGCGGCACAAACGTGCCGCACTTGACAGCCGGCGTGAGCGGGGCAGGGCGGCGGCATGGGCCGCATGAGGCGACGAAACGGTGAGCCAAGAGCAAAGTGCCCTCCCCGCCCCCGGCAATGACGACCAGCTTAGGACACCTCTGATCCACTGTGACGAATCAAACTTTGCATTAATTCATACTGAGAATTCTGAGCCTCCTGAAGCGGGGCTGGGCGGATAGTGGCCTGCCTGCTGCCACATTTCCCTCTCCCGCGTTTTGCTCCTTCCGCAGCCGCTCCCGACGCCTGGAAAGGGCCGCGGGTGCCGTCTCGTCGCCATGTGGACACTCACCCGTGAGACCGAGCCCGGCAAACGCGGGCAGCATCCCAACCGCCGCCTCCCCATCAGCGGATGATGAGACTGTTGAACCAGCTACTCGCTATTGTGTTGCCAGCTACGGCCGGTACCACATGACGACAACGATCAACACTGACGCTATCTCGGCGCAAGCGGGTCCCCTGAAGACACCCTCGCCGCCGGCGGGGGCGCTGTCAGGGTCCGTTGCCAAAGGCACATCATTTTTGTCAAGCTCCCGAGCTCCGCGCCTTTATCCAGGCGGGTTCGGCAGATTGATGTGCAACAGTGAATGCGAGGTTTTATTCTGTCCCCTGCTTCCATCCGCGGGGTGCCAGGTCGACCCTTGCTACATTCTCGCTTTTTGTGCCCCATGACTCTTGCAGGACGTCACGATCCCTGGACTCCGCCCGACCATAGGATGTACGGCTCAAGTCAAGAGGTGAGCATCACCATGCGGGCGTTTCGTAGATTCCGTGGGTGGGGAGAGGCTGGCTGTCCATGACGATCTCAGTTAGGGACATCGACAGCGGTACCGCCACGTGCGGTGCTTAGCCTTGACGAGAATACACAACTGGAAATTCTTTCTGAGACACGAGCCTCCCCTCGCAACCGCCCTGCGAACTCGCCTGGGATCGCCGGCGTCATCGCCGCCCGGACTCGGCTTCCTCCTCTCTCTCTCTCTTTCTCTTCGGTCTCGAGTCTTCCGAATGAGGAACTTAAACACAGACCTGTACTGAACCTCAAAGCTGAAGAGGAAATGTTGGCACCAGTCTGACGGGATATTTGATCCCGAAGAGAAAGAGATGGAGGAGAGGAACGCCATGTCCGGACGTGCGGCGCGCCGGCAGACTCTGGCTGGTCCGACCTGCTCACTGATGGGAGCGGCGAAAGCCGCCATTGGAGCTGTCCGAGACCCCAAAGAGGGTCGATGAAGACAGCAAACTATATACGCAAATTTCTGAGAGTCGTACGGACCCGCCAGGGTCGCTCTCCCAGACTGATCTCACCTCTTTGCTTAATGACTGCCTTTCCACCCATTCCTTTCTCCCGCCTACCCTCTCGTCGCAGCCAACAACTCTTCGGCTGAGTCCTCCGACGTGTCATTTTGACACGGCCTCCACCACTTGAGCACGCACTGCGAATCCCACCACTCCACGTTGGCTTGCATGCGCTTCCAACAAGGCGAAGGGCCTGATCACTCGGTTCGAACGATGACAAGGCACTGCTGTACTCCGGCTTGCTTGCAAGTTCTCACGCAACGCCCTGCTTCTGAGGGGCACGCTGCCGCCGCCCGTGCTTGCCAGCATGCTGGCTTCCTCCGCCGCGGCCCCTCCCCCTGCCTCCGCCGCGCCCTCCGCCGTCGCCTCCTCCTCCGCTGCCGCGCCCTCCACCGTCGCCTCCTCCCCTGCCGCGCCCTCCACCGTCGCCTCCTCC
>Ga0136560_1000302_pt1 | contig 23778 bp, 12 predicted proteins | sample AntRauMeHopE1497_FD_104925 | JGI IMG/M metagenome (GOLD analysis project Ga0136560, IMG submission 104925) | Saline lake microbial communities from Rauer Islands, Antarctica - Metagenome Hop E1 #497 | ecosystem: Environmental > Aquatic > Non-marine Saline and Alkaline > Saline | place... | reverse complement strand
CAGCGCGCGAGACCGCGGCGCTACAGTGCACCTCGCGGCCCACCCGCGCCCTGGCGGCGCGCTGCAGCCGCAGGGCCTCCCTGAGCCGCCGCTCCCCGGCCTCGACGCGGCGGACGACGCGGACCCGCTCCGACGGTTCGAGCCGGTCCTCCCCCTCCTCCCAGACGCGGGCGTGGAAGCGGCGCACCTCGTCGGGGCCATGTCGGGGACCTTCTTGGCGATGGTGGCGACGGCGGCGCGGCCGTGCTCGGAGCAGGCGGTGACGAAGGCTCGGAACTGGGCGGGCTTCCAGTGGGAGAAGGCGCCCTCGAGGAGGCGGCGGCGCTCCTCGGCGAGGTCGGGAGGCATGCCGCGGGTCTCCGCCTCGTCGGTGCCGGTGTCCGCACAGGAGGGCATGTGGTCGACGGTGGGGAGGCCCGAGGCGACGAGCGGGGACAGGGCGGGGAGGCCGTCCGCCTCGCGCCGGCCCTTGGTGAGGGCGAGGACGCGGTCCTTGATGCGCTCCACGGCGGCGAGGGCGTTGCGCGCCTCGGCGGCCTGGAGCCGCTCGATGGCGGGGAGGTCGACGAACATCCATCGCTCCGGGCGGGCCATGCTGGGGAGGCGGGGCATGGCGGAGCGGAAGGCCTTGCCGAGGCGGCCGCGGAAGGGCTCATCGCGGCGAAAGCAGGCGGGCATAGCCACGGGGACCGCCCGCCGAGGCTGCTCCCCGCCTCGCTGCCGGCGACGATGCCTGGGGCGATAGTCACCAGCGTCTCGTCGCCCTCCCGCCTCGCCGCGCCGGCGCCCGCCGTAAAACCCCCGTTGTTCGATGCCACAGCCTCCATCCGATCAGAGATCACGGCAATGCCGCCATTTCCAGCGAAAGTGCATACTTCCTGGGGTCCGGGCATACCTTCGAGCGAGAGCGCGACGACAATCCGGCTGGTGCTTGTGCTGAGCCCCGCTGTCGAGCCGATGGCCGATGTCCCTAGACCTGTGCCAATGCATGTGAAAGGTCCCCAAAAATGACGTTGCGTCGCATCGGTGCGCTCAGTTGTGGTGGTGAGGCCTGCAGTTGGGACGGGCGAGGGCGCAGAGGCCGCGTATCTGGCCCGGGCTGGCGCCTTCGGCGGCCCAATGTCATGGCAGGGCTAGGCACGCGCATTTCGGCTGAGGCCGTGTTTTAAAGCCTAGTGATCGGCACGCACGGCGGCACATCCTCTTCCTGGTGCCTAGCAACACCTTCGGCTCGGTCCGGCCCAGCGCAGCTTCCGCCAGAGGCCTTCCGGGCGCTTGTGCCGTCTGGTCTCTGCCCTCGGGGCGCAATCATCGTAGTATTCCTGCCCCTTGAAAGGTATGGCAAATGCTGGGAGCTCACACTCCGCAATCAAGCTTGCGGACAGCGCTGCCCGCTCGACAAGCAAACAAGGAGCCAACCATTCGAGCAGCAGCGAGTGACAGTCACCCCGGTGGCTCCTACGAGCCGATGTGGGGGCACGAGCATATGAACGCCGTTCCTGAGCGAGTCTGCTCCCAGTTTTGCTGCCAGGCGCTGCGCTCATGCCCGGGCGCCGAGGCACCCTGTGCTGCATGCAAAGCCGTCGCAGGTGTCGATCCACTCGAAGTCCGAGCCGTCGTGCGGCTGCAGCGCAAGGGTCTGCTGCAGCGCGGCGTCCATGGTCGTGGCCAGTGGCCCGCACTTGTCCGTGTTGAAACCCGCGCCCGTCAGGCTCGTGCAGTGGTTGTAGCACGCCCACGAGTACACGGCGTTGGGGGACTGCCGGGACGCCGGCCAGGCCGCCCGGAGCGACCGCACGAGGGCAACTGTCCGCGCCGCGAAGGCCTCTGCGTAGGCCTTCTCCGGCGCCGAGGCCGGCTCATGGCCGACGTTCCAGCCCAGCTGGAAGGCGTCGTACTGCGACGCCACGAGCAGGTACGGCGTCCGGACCAGGGGCATGCGGTACTGACCGAACAGGCAGCGCCAGCCGTCCGCACCGGGGTTCGCCGCCGCGCACCGGGTGCCGAGGTGCGACACCTCGGCGTAGCCGTGCACCGCCACCGTGGTGTTGGCCAGGCTCGTCGTCCCCGCGCGGAAGGGCGCCTCGTCGAGCCAGAGCGGGGAGTCGAGGAAGCCGCGAACAGTCACGTGGGCGGCGGCCCGGGCCCCGAGCATCTCGGGAACGTAGTCGAGGTGCACCATGGCGCCGCGGGCGCCGGCCGACCCGCCGCCGAAGACGAGCAGGTCCTGCCGGCCGCCGACCCCGCTCCCGAGGCCATGGCGCCGCACGACGTCGGCGATGACCGAGGCCACGACGACCCCGCCGCGGAACTGCCAGCCGAACTGCGTGGCGTTGCCCATGTGCCCGTCCGAGGTGCAGTAGCGAACGAACACCTTGTTCGCGTCGGCAAGGCCGCTCGACGCCGGCGCGAACAGTCCCTCCTCGCTGGTCGTGTCACCCCAGGCTCTGGAACTGCACAGCGAGCTCCCTGTCTTTGGGGCGGACGGCGTCCCGCACCGCTCAGCGCAGCTGGTAGCGGAGAAACACCAGCCGCCGCCCTCCAGGTAGACCAGCCAAGTGGAATTCCCGGCCGCGGTTGTCGCTGCGGACCAGTAGTAGCCAGCGGGCGAGCCGTCTGTGCAGACGGCGTCCTGGTCCTCGAGAAGGACTCGCTGCATGACGGACGCCGACGCCCTGTGGGCAAAGGCTACGAGGGCTGCAGCCAGCAATGCGGCTGCCTGGACACGCATCCAGCTGAAGTCGTTGAAGCCAAGCACCAACGCGGGTGGTGCTGGGATGGAGTGGCTCCGGCGGCTGCCATCGTTTCGGTTGCGATCCCTGCCGCGGCCGAGCGGCCCGCCTGCGCCGCCACTGCCAGTTGGGAGTGTGACCCAACACGGATTCTGTTGAAGGCCGTGATTGTTTCGATTGGTTGGTCGCGGCTGGTCGGCGCAGGGACCGTCAGAGCGCGTCAAGCACCATCCAGAATGGCGGCCGAAGCGGCCGCGGGCTCATCGCGTCCCTGCCGTCGTCGTTGCTCATACGGTCAGCCTGGGCGCGGTTGTCCCTCATCATGGACTTTGCGCGTTCCTGGGGCAGCGCGGTGGCGATCCCGCTGCCGCGAGCGGCAACCGAATAGTATTGTGGCGTGGTGCCGGTCCGGGATGTATTCTGACCTCGAGGGCTCGCTCAGCCCGATGCTGGTGCGCTGTTCCATTCTAGGTGCCACGAGGTTTGGTTCTCGGGGTGAGGTCAGGCGCAGGCCAGGGCCGAGCGGGCACTCCTTGCACGCTGCGCCGTCCATGGCATGGTTCCGGCCTGACGCTTGCCCCGCCCCCTCTATGGCGTCAGTGCTGTGGGCGCCCCGGACCCCGCTGCGCGAGAGGCTGAGCCCCCAGCGTTCGATGCCACAGCGCACCCTGTCCGCCTCCAGCGCCTAGGCTCCTGTTGATCACGGAATGGACGCAACGCGTTGACGTGCGCAACACCATGCTGTAGGCAGTGCCCGCCCGCAAGTCGCTGTCGCTGGCCATGGACAGCTGAGCGAAGGGCTTCGCGCACCGAGAGTCGGACTCGCTCGGCTGGTCGCCCTGGCCCCGGGGCAGCGAGGCACTTTCTGGCACCACTGACCTTCGGCTCAATTTTCCGTCAGAGGGGGGTGGATGGTTGAGCCCTGTCAAGCCGCAGCCTGGGAGCGACTTGGGAGCAGAACTTCGGCTCGCTGCAGGCATGGCCGGCCCGTCGTCAACAAACGGCGGCACACATAACTGGGAGGCGCATCCGGCGCAAGTCGCGAGGTTCCGGCGTGACATCGCCATATTATATGCGCCGGGTCGGGCACTGGCTGTGCTGCCGACGATGGCGCGACTCTTCGCGCGCAGCACCCTGGGCTGTCGCTGGAATGAAGCACCGTTGCCCGATAACGTGGTCGTGCCGCTCGCTCATGTCCGGCGGCTGCTGCCCCGCAAGCAAGCGCTTCTCCAAGCGCCGCGTGCCGCTTTGGTTGCGGCAGACCCGACGGCCCGAGGTGCGCAGTCCTCTTGATCGGCCCGCAATTTTGATTCCAGCCATCAGGCCTGGTGCCGAGGCACAGAATGCTGGGCAGGCGCGGCGGGCGCAGCTCCGTACCACACGCTCAGCGCGTCGACGGCTTCCGCGGCCGGGCAGGCCGCACCGACAGCGACCAGCTCGTAAATTTGTCTCCGCTCAGGCCATGCGAGCGAGTGGCCCGCGAACCTGATGGCATGAGCCTAGCCGGCCGCCGGCCACACCGCCTGATTGGCGGCTGACCGGCTGCACTTGCGGCGCCTGCAAGGGCGCGCGACGGCGCCGCCACCACACAGCGACGCCCCTGCGGGCAACCAACCCTTACTAAGATCATGGGCGGCACTACAGAAACTGGGCCGGCCGCAGTCGTGTCGTCCGAGCTCATTGTGCTTGCCACCGTCGGCACGCTCATGCTCATCGGGTGGGCGATCGAGGTGGCCGAGCACCGCTTGCGCGGCGAGGTGGAGGCGGAGCTGCTGCGGGCGCTGCTTCGCGAGCTGACCGCGGCGGGGCTGGCGTCGTTCCTGCTGTTCGCGGTCAAGGCCGAGACAGCGCCTTTGCTTTCGTCCGCGGTGCTTCACGACGTCGAAACTGTCCACCTTTTGGTAGCGGCCGTCGCCGTGATGCACGCCGTGCTGGTGGTGGGGCTGCTCGGAGTGAGCTTTCGCCTGAGCAGGCAGTGGTCGCGGTGGGAGGAGGAGAGCCGGCCGTTTGCGGCCTGGCGCTCCCACAAGCTCGGCCTGCTGCGGATGCAGGACCAGCTGGAGTTCATTGAGCCAGAGCGGATGGACGACACGACGGCAGCGGCGGTGCGGGCGGCGGGGTGGCGGCTCCGGCCTTCCTCCCGCGCCGCCGGGCGCGCCCGCTGCTGCCGCCGTCGTGTGAGCGGCAGCACCGTTCCCCGGCACCGCGGCAGCTGGTGCAGCAGGCGCTGTGCCGTGCTCCGCGAGGCCGCGGTCCGGCCCGTCCTGGTGTCCCGGTATCACCGCACTCTAGCCCGGGCTCGGCTGGTGGAGCTCCGACACTGGTTCGTGCACGAACTGCGGCTTCCTCCCTCGTTCCGCTTCTCGGCATACCTCCGCCGGGCCAAGGCCTCCACCTTCAAGGAGCTGGTCCGGGTGCCTCTCACGCTGTGGGCGCTCGTCCTCCTCGCCGTCCTCGTCGATGCCAGCCTTCGCGACGTCTTCCCCAGCCGCTGGGCGGGCGTGTCGCTGCAAAAGGCCGCGGCCGCGACGGCGTGCGCAGTCGCCGTCACCGTGGTGGTCGTCACCGAGGCGGCACACTTCGCGTACTGGAGGGCGCTGCACGGGGTGGGCGGCAGGGCCCTCACCACCGGGCAGAGGCTGCGGCTGGCATCCGAGTGGAAGACAGGCCTCCGCATCGGACCCCGCCCCCGGGCCGCGGCGGCAGGGCCGGGCGAGGCGGCAGCCAAGCGAGCGTGTGGTCACAGCGGCGGGTGCGAGCGCCACCAGGGGGGAAGCCTAGGCGGCGGGGGCGGTGCCGGGGTGGTCGCCGGTGGCAGCGGGGTCGGGCAGCGCACGGTGTCTGGTCGGTCGGCGGTGTCAGCGCCTCGGCTTCCCTCTGACGTCGAGGTCATCGCCGCGGCTCGCAGCCCGACGCTGCTAGAGCTGAGCGGGGGCAGGGCAGAGCACGGGGGCAGGGCGGTCGACGCGGCCAAGGGGCCGGGGCACAGCTTCAGCCGGCGACGCCGCGAAGGACGGAGCGGGGATTGCAGGCCTGCTGCGCGCCATGGGGGCAGCGCCGGCGGTCACGAGGAGGGCCGTCCAGCGGAGGACGGCGGCGGTGGGTGCCGGTCATCGCACAGCGATGTGCGTGCGGGCGTCCGTTGGCTCATCACACTCCCGCTGACGCTGCCGTGGCGGCTAGACCTTCTCCCGCGCCTCCTGCAGACGGGCGTCTTCCTCACGGCCGTGGCCACAGCTCTGGCGATCCAGGCAAGCGCCTCCGTGCCGGCCGCGGGTCCGGCGGCGCAGGGCCACCGCCTCGCGGCAGCGGCGGCGGCGCCCGGCGGAGCGTGGCAGGAGGACGAGTCTTGGACTCTCACCATGTGGCTCTGCCTTGCCGGGTGCGTTGCGGTTCAGGCAGTGGCTCTGCCCAGGGCCATCCCGTGGCTGGTGTTGGCGGCCCACGTGCGGGCGAGCAAGCACGGGCACCGAGAGCCCAGCTGGCACGGGCTTGCCCCGACTGGTGCGAGTACCCGGGGCACCGATGCTCCAGAGACGCACGGAAAGTGCCTTGGGGGCCTTGGAGAACGAAGTCCGTGCGGGGTTGCGACCCTGGGCGTTCCAGCGGCTACGAGCGGCGAGTCAGCCGACGGGAGAGGGAACGGGAAACTCGGTGATGCCACGCCATCCGACGAACGCGGGCATGAAAGCTCGCTGGCAAGCGGTCGTTCGGTTGCTACGGCCTCGGATGGCGTCCCGGGCGGGCCTCCGCTGCTCCCGGACGGCCAGCCGACCCGTGCCGGCGACACAGTCACTGGGGTCCCGTCGCCAGCATCGGTCCGGCGGGGCGTGGCTAGCTCCCCAGGCCCTGCGGTCCCGCCGCCAGCATCGGTCCGGCCCGGCACGGCTATACCCACGGGCGCCCATTCTGGCGCGCCGCACCACCAGGACCGGGGCACGGACGACGCTGAGGCCAAGGCGGCTCCCGGTGTTATCCTCGCGTCGTCCTCGTCCTCGTCGGCGGGTGCTGCTGGCGCGATACGGCACGCGACGACAACGGTCATTGTGGCCCAGGCAGAGTCGGCGCAGGGTCCCCGCAACAGCTCCCTCGGGGTGGACGGACGGCCCTACATCGACGACCGCCTCCCGGCGCTGCGGGCGACGCTGGAGCAGCTGACCCGCGGCGTGGCGCAGGGGGCTCGAGAGCGGCTGGTGTCGCGGTACCGGCAGCGCCTGGGGGAGGTCTTCGGGCCGCCCACAGTGCGGGACCGTGCCTTCGCGTGCCTGCACCGCACCGCGGTGGAGGCCGCGCTTGCGTGCAGCGTGCTCGTCTTCGCGGCGCTCGCGCTCATGCGAGGCCGGTCGGAGGACGGGGACCCGTCGTCGTGGCCGCTCTTTGCGCTGCAGGCCGCAGCAGCGCTGGTGTGGGCGTCCGAGTTGGGGGCGAGGGCGTGGCTCCTGGGCGTCCCTCGCTTCTTCTGCGGGGCGCACGGCGCGCACCGGTCACTTGACGCGGCCGTGGTGGCGGCATGCGTCGTGATGCTCGCCGTCGAGGCGGCCGGCTCGCTCCGCGACCACGCGCTGGGCAGAGCCGGTGCGGTTGCCCTGGTGCGGCTCCTGCGGTCGTTCGCTCCGCTGGGGGAGCTGTGGGCTGACGAGCACGAGCAGCAGGCAGCGGAGGGGCCTTGGCTCCGGCGTAGGGTGCTGCGCTTGCGCCCCGTGGGCCGGCAGGCGGCGGCCGGAGCCGTTCAGGGCACCGCGTCGGCCGAGGGAGGGTGGGACCCCGCCTCCTCCGACGGGGGTGGCGCTGGGACCGACGGGGAGGAGCTGGGCGGCCTGTTCGCGCTGGGCGATGTGCTCGAGCGCGGAGAGGCGGTGGACGTGCTAGCTCTAGAGGCGGAGGCGGCGGCGGCGGCGCCGATGGAGGTGGCGACGCGCCGCCGAAGGGGCTCAGGCCGAGGGCCGGGAGACAGCATGGAGCCGGACGCGCACACGACGCAGAGGCGCGCCGGGCAGGCGAGGCGGGAGCGGTCTCGGCGGCGCGCCCACCCGGCACTGGCGACAGCCGCCGTGACGCGGGCGGGCGTGGACGCGGCCCGGCGCGCTCACGAGGCCGTCCTGCGGCAGTCACGGCGCCACACCTACGGCGGGGCTGGGCTCACGACCGTCGGGGAGGCGAGCACCGAAGAAGGGGAGGAGGACGACGGGGCGTCTTCGGACGGCTCCCTGGCGCAGGAGGACCTCATCGCCGTGGACGTTTCGCAGCTCCACGACGGCCAGTGATGCGGTTGGAGGCAGGTACTCGTCGCGACGGACTTGCGTCACGCTTCTGTCGCCTCGGGCGCCCAGGGTGTGCTCAAGCAGTCCTGGCGGGCTAGCACTCATCGAGTGAAGCTTCAGATGTCCCGGGACGGGATCCAGGTGGCTGTCGTCGGCCATTGCAGCAACAGACGGGGAACTGCACGCCAAACATAGCCACGCAGCGGTGCGGTCAGAATGTCTGATGCTGAATGCGACAGGCCCAGCTCGCGCCGTCCCCGCCACACACTACCGCACACTTCGTGGATCTCAATCGACCCGTGCGTTGTACGGGCACTGACCAGCGTGGAGGAAACCACCAGCTCCCATCGGGTTCCTCGGGTGCCTCCGCCTCCTGTGCCTGCCCATCTGCGCTCATTGACCCGGCCCGCCCTTCTCTGTGCTGCATCCCTTGCGGCTGGGAGACTCCCTGTGCGGTGTTTTCGGGAGGGCATCAAGACGTCATCGCCGTCCCCCTACAACCTCTTCGCTTGTCATCGCAGACGGCCAGGCCCACCGTCCATCAGGTGCGGCTCTGAGGCGCCTGTGCGACCCCTTGCAATGGACTGCTTGGACGGGCGCGTCGGGATGATCGTATCCGAGCCAATGGCGGCCTCGGCTTGCAGTCGCCCCTGACTCGGATTGCCGTGCGGCGCGTCACTCATCTTCGTCCTCCTCGTCCTCCTCTTCTTCGTCCCCGTCCGCCCCCTTCTTGGTCCGCTTGGCGGACGATGCCGCGCCCTTGTCTTCCTCTCGCGCGCGCTTGCCTGCTGCTGCCACTTCGGCATCGCCGTCGTCGCTGTCGTCGTCGCTGCCCGCATCGCCGTCCTCCTCGTCCTCATCGCCGCTGCTGCTACTGCTCGACTCCGCTCCTCCGTCGAACTCCCCGTCGCCCTCCTCGTCGCTGTCATCGTCCTCGGCGCCGGCAAGGTCCACTGCCGTCTTCACGGCCGAGGCCTTGGCGGCGCGACGCTTCGACTTGGTCGTTCCCGCGTCCTCCGGGACGCTCTCGGCCTCGCTGAGGCGGGACAGTGCCGCCTTGCCCGCCGACTCGGTCTCGTCGGTGCTGATGCTGCGGGGCGCAGCGACAGCCGGGAGACGGAAGGCGCGGCGGGACGATTCTCGCCGGGCAGCGGTCAGCGAGGCGGGCTCAAGGGGCGGCACGGGGGCAGGGGCCGCGGCGCAACGTTCGGGGAGGAGTCGCTGCGAACGTGCTGACTGCTATCCGCGGCAACGTCGCGGCAGGTGGCTGCCGCCCCGGACCGCAGGGCCGCGCTACAACCTTCGTGGCACAACAACAACATGCCTTGCGGGCTCGTCTCACCTGAGGCCGCGCTTCTGGAGGTAGAGCTTGAGGAACCCGTACTCGGGGCGGCTGAAGGAGGTGAAGGAGTAGTCACGGGCGGCGCCCGGCCCAGAGGCGCGGCAGCGCACCGTCATGTCAAAGGTCTTGGACTTGATGCCCGCGGAGCCGGCGCCGATGCGCGTGAAGTCGACGGAGTGGATGTCGGCGTATCGGATGTAGCACGCCGGCTTGTGGACGAAGACCATGCCCTGGTGGAGCGGGAAGAGGAAGCCGTCGTGCGACTGGAGCGCGCAGCGGACGGCCTTGTGGCCCTCCCCCGACGCGAAGTGCTGGGGCCGGAAGAGCTTCTTCCCCGTGTAGGCCTTGAGGATGCGGGCTAGGACCATGGGCAGGGCCTCGTCGAGCACGGCGGGGAGGGAGCGGGCCTTGAGCTCCTCGGGCGTGGCGTTGAGCTCGCAGCGGAATCGCTCCGTCTCGAGGTTCATGACCAGGTGAGGGTAGCGCTGCTGCCCCTGCCGGATGGGGTCCTGCAGGCTGATGACGAAGTAGTAGTGGTCGGGGACTGGCTGCCCGTCGTCGTCCTTGAGGTTCCCGGGGCGCGGGAGGTAGAACATGCGACTGATCTTGGCGTGCGCGATCTTGAACTCGTTGCTCTTGCCCACCAGCCGCAGGAATGACGGGTAGACCTCCACCGCGTACCGCCCGCGGGGCGCCAGGAAGGCCCCGACGCGGTCGGGGAACTCCGCCGCGGCCTCCCCCATGCTCCCGTGGATGCCCGCGGCGCTGATGATCTCCGCCCGAAGGCGGTCCGACGCCCCGCCCTCGGCCTCCGCCGAGCCCTCCCGCTCCGACGCGATTCCCGCCGACGTAAGGCCTTCGAGGCCCGCCGACGCCGACGCCGACGCCGCGCCGGCCTCGTCGAGCCCGGCGTGCGACGGCGGCACGAACAGCCGGAGCTCCACCAGGGCCTCGTCCGCCTTGTCCAGTGTGTCGTCCTCCTGCAGCTGGATCTCCACCTCGTGCTTGGCCGGGGCCATCACCTGCGCCACGGCCGAGAGCGGCACCGTCGCGACGCGCCTGCCGTCCGTGTCCGTCAGGTGCATGCTCGTCTCCCCGAGCACAAGGTTCCCGTAGTTCCCGCCCGACGTCCCCACCACGCCGTCCTGCAGCACCGCGCCGGTCGCGCTCCTCAGAGCGTCGGCGACGGCGGCGCGGTCCCCGCGCCGGAACTGATCAAACACCAGGCGCTTGGACGCGGCCGTGGTCAAAACAAGCTCCGCGGCACGGCCGCCCGAGATCCACTCCGCCTTGGCCACGCCGCCGGCGGGGACCTGCGCGCGCATATTTAACCGACAGAACGATTTGGGGGGGGGGGTGGTGGCGCGCACCACGCCGAGGGTGGGAGCAAGCGTTTAGGGAGCGAGGCTCACCGTCACCACGCGGTCCGAGTGCGACGCGCGCCACTGCATGCCTTCGCTTCCGAATGAGACGTTGCCCTCCGACTGCGGGCGCGGGGCCCGGCACGGGTTACGGTCGTGACAGCGCTCGCGAGGCCGTGGGCGGGGTTTGAAATGCGGGAAGGGCGAGGGTCCGGACTTACGGTCCCAGCCCCGCCGAGCAGAATGCCCCGGAACGTGGCATCCGAGGCCATGATCGATCCTGCCAACGACCCTGCGGCCTGAGGTTGGTGTGGCGGCAGCCAAAGGGGCCGGGAGGGTCCACCAGTGTGCGGCTCTGCTGGAATGTTGCTGTCACGTGCAAACATCTGCGACCTGCCCAGCCCACGCGACGGCAGTGAAGCGCGGCCGCCGGCCCGGTCGCAGCACTCGCCACGCGTCCCGGGGCGTCTGCCGCGGATCGTGCAGACAGGGCGAGCCAGTGCCTTGCCAGTGAATGCTCGGCGACGAAGGGTCCATGTCCTCGCTTCAACAGCGACTCGTCTCCGAGGGGGTGAGCCGTTGCCATGGCGGGCGCGCACGGGGTCTCGGGGCCCGCGGCCGCCGATGGTACGGGTGGTCGATCGTGGGTCCAGTTTCTGCGATCCTCGCCAGCCGCCCGCGTTTGCGCCCGATCGCAGGGACCGCTTCGGCCGGCGTGCTATGGCACCGAGCACGAGAAGCACGCTCTCTGGTCCTGCGTGTGCCTCTATGCTAGGTCCGCCAAGGAAATAGACCAGGCGGTGTCGGATCCGAGCAGCGTGGGCGCCGTGTGCATGCTTCACGTGTGCGAGGACGGGCTGATTGTCACAGCGCCGCCTTCGCGCGACGTGCGCGCGTGTCAGTCGCGCTGGGGCATGACCGGCCTGGCGGCCTCACAGGCTGTCGACATCGCGGCGCGGGACCTCGCCGGGGCGGTGCCCTGCGGCGGGGGGCTGGAGATCGTGTGGATGCCTCGCCTGCGGTCGGGCGGCTGCTGTGGCACCGACCCCGGCGTCAACGCGGCCCTCGCCGCGGAGGACGCGCCCGGCACCGAGGGCGGCCCCTCGGCGGTGGGCTCGTCGTCTGAGTTCATCACATTCGACCGGTGGCCCGACCGCGGCCGCCGGAGCGTCTTCCTCGTCCCGCTGCAGCCCGTGGACGAGGAGTCCGCCGCGGCCACAGCGCCGGCCACTCCCGTCCTTCGGGCGTGTGAGGCCCGCTCCGCGGCCCTGGTCGCTGCGGCACGGCGCTTGTGCCGCGAGGCCACGGCGGGCCGCCGCATCCCGGGCCTCGGCGCCGCGGCGACGGCTCTGCAGGCAGAGCGCGCGGTGAGGGAGCTGCGCGTGGGAGGAAGGGGCGGCACAGGTGCCGCGGCGGCCGCGGCGGCCGTGTCACGGCCGGGGGAGGAGGACGAAGAGGCCGGGGGGGCCGCGGGCCCGTGGCGGGAGGCTGTTGTCGCCGCGCTCAGGGCAGCGGAGGCGGTGGCTGCGGCCAGCGGCGCGGATGCCGCCGTGCCGGCCGGCGAGGCGGTATCGCTTGAGTCGGCCGTCGCCGCTGCGGATGAGGCGGCCGACTCTGCCGCCCCGCCCCGCCTCGTCCTCGTTGTCCTCAGCGGCGCCAGCGGGTCTGGCCAGGGCATTGCCCGCTGGCGCACGGAGTGGCGGCCCGTCCTTGAGGCAGGGGGCTGGCGCTTCGACGAGCGGCAGACGGAAAGAGCCGACCACACAACGGACATCGTGAGGGACGCCGCGGACCCGTCGCTCCACTGGTGTGTCGTCCTCGTCGGCGGCGACGGCATCCTCCACGAGGCTCTGCAGGGGGTGCTGGCCCGGCCCGACTGGCGGCGCGTGCGGCTCCTGCCTCTCGTGCCGCTGCCGGCGGGGTCGGGAAACGCCGTCGCGTCGGCCGTCGCGTCGATGGGACACGAGAGCTCCAACGGCCGCAGCCCCGCCCTCACCGCCCTGCACGGCCGCCCCATCCCCCTGGACGCCTCATCGGTCGTCTTCGACGGCGACGCGTCCGCCCCCGCCCTCCTCGACGCCCCGGCGGGCACACCCCTCGCCGCGGCCATCGCTCGCGTCGAGGCCACGTCGGGCCACGCCGCCGCCGCCGACGACGATTCTCTCGCCTCCCCCGCCATGGCCGCCGCCGCCGCCCCGGCGGGGTCGTGGCACTCGTCCCCGGCGCAGCACCGCCGTTTTATGGTCCTGGCCGCCGAGTGGGCGCTCCCAGCAGACCTGGACGTGGAGAGCGAAGGTCTCCGGTGCATGGGCCCGAACCGCTTCCTGGTCATGGCGGCGGTGCGGGCCATGTGCCTGCGGCGCTACCAGGGGCGGGTCAGCTTTGTGCGGGCGAACGGGCCGGGGCTGGCCGCGCTGGCGGATGCGGCGTCCAAGCCGCTGGCCAGCGGGGACGACGACGTGCCGTGCGGCCCGGCGTGGCTCGAGGATGAGCAGGCGTCGGCCGAGGCGGGGGACGCGGCCGAGGCGGCGGCGGAGGCCGCGGAGGAGGCCACCGGCGAGACGGGGCGGGTGGGTCCTCTCCTTCGCTTCTTCGCCGGGAGCGGCGGCGAGGCGGCAGGGGCAGGCGCCGGAGCGGCCAAGTCCGGGTCGTCGTCGTCGTCGTCGTCGTCCGGGTGGGAGCACTTCGACGGGGAGTGGACCTACCTCTGGTCCATGCAGCTCCCGCACCAGTCCTTCGACGTCGCGGGCGTGCCCTTCAGCCGTCCGGGCGACGGCGTCATGTGGCTATCCTTCATGCGCGGGCGCGAGGCCGTGGGCAGCTGCGGCATGACCGCGGCGCTGCTGGACCTCGACGGCAAGGGCAGCGCCATGCGCCACCGGTGCATGGAGCTCGTGCCCGTCACCGCGTTCCGCCTCGAGCCCGAGACGCCAACGTCGTGGACGCCACACATCGCGATGGACGGCGAGGACGTGCCCTACAAGGCCTTCCACTGCGAGATGCACCGGGGCCTCGTCAGGACGCTGGCAAAGTAGCGGTGTGTCTGCCTCGTGCGGCACGGTGGCGTCGCGCGACCCCTCCCGGCGCTCCGCGCCGAAACCCCAGCTGCAGCGGCGGCGACGGCCGCACAGCATGCAGGATGTGGTCCAAACACGCCGGTCAACGACGCGCTTCCCTTGATTGAAGCATGGCAGATGGGTGCTTTTGACGGTCAGGGACGCGCGGGGCGAAAACACGGCAGCGGCGCGCGCAATGTTTCAGCAATCTCCATCGCCGCCCTTGTCCGCGGGGCGCGTCGAGAGCAGCACTTACTCGATGATTAAGGTGCCACACCCCGCATTCGAACAACGCTTCGGCGTTCCTGTCAGAACCCACTCGCGCCATCTCACACAACATTACCGGTCCTCAGACCATAGCTAAGGCGATTCGCCGCCCGACATGTCGTCGTCCGTGTCTGCCTCGGCCTCCAGCTCCAGCAGCCGGGTGCGCAGCGTGGACATCTGCCCCGCGAAGGACCGCGCGTTGTCGCGGAGCTGGTCCTCGAGCACGCCGATGCGCATCTCGCGAGCCTGCAGCAGGGCGCTCGCGCGGGCCTCCGTGGCGGCCTTGCGGCCCGAGCGGAGCGCTCCCGTCGCCAGCGCGCCGTCCTCCTCCTCGGCCGGGTCCTCCGGCGCGGCCTCGTCACCGGCCGCTGCTTCCTCGTCCTCCTCGTCCTCCCCCTCCCCAGCCGGCGTCCCCGGCCCCTTCTTGGCGTCGCCGCCCGCTCCTGCCGGCTTGGCGTCGGCGAGTTCCTCGTCGCCCGGCCCGTCTGCCTGTTTCTCCCGCAGTCTCGTCTCCCACACTTCCTCCTTGGCCGCCGCCCTCTCCGCCACGGACAGCAGCAGCCGCTGCAGGCGGTCGATCAGGTCCCCCTGGCCCCGCAGCATCGCCTCCGCCTCCTGCACCCGCTGCCCCCGCTCCTGCGCCTCCCGCAGCGCCATGGCCTGTGCCTTGTGGGCTCGCTCCATGTGCTTGCGCCGCCGCTGGGCACGCTCCAGCCGCTGCCGCAGGCCCTTGACCTCCTCCGCCGTCGTGCCGCTCCGTGCCAGCCTCTGCTCCGCCGCCACACGACGAGACGTCTCGGACACCAGTCGGTGGCACAGCACCCGCACACGCTCCGACCGCTCCTCCCGCCCGCACGCGTCCCACCCGCTCAGCGCCGCCGCCGCCACCGCCCTGGCCTCGGGGAGGCCGTCGCCCCGGAGCCGCCGCGCGGTGGCCTCGGCGTCCGACGCCGTCGCTTCCAGCTCCGCGCACCGCCGCCGCAGCTTCCGGATCTCACGCCCTGCCTCCCCCAGCGCCTCGTCCCGCCGCAGCAGAGCCTCCCGCTGCTCTGCCTCCCGCTGCTCTGCCTCCCGCTGCTCTACGTACCGCTGGTCTGCCTCCCGCTGCTCCGCCGTCCCGTCGTCGTCGGCTCCGCTGCCCCCACCCTGGAACCTCGGGTCCTCGGTGGCCAGGCCGGCGCGGGGCATCGGGTGCCTTCCCTTGGGGGAGACGATGGGGGAGGGAGGCCGCTGGATCAGAGACGAGGCGGCGGCGTCAGCGGCGGCGGGGTCCGCCGACGAAGGGGTGGGTGTGTCGCCGCCAGCGCCCCTTGACCGGTCAGCCGAGGCCCGCGACCGGGGCGACGGCACCGACAGGGAGGGGGGCCCGGCCGACCGACCGTGACGAGACGAGGCGTCGTCGTCGCCGGGACCGGCGGGCGATGCCTCAGAGCGGTCGCTGCCGTGGGCGCTGCCCCCCGGCCCGTCGCTGCCGTGGGCGCTGCCTCCTCGGGAGGAGGAGGCGTCGACCGGTTTCCAGTCCTCCGCCACCGCCTCCCCCGCGGGCGTGACGCCGGCCATGGAGGGCGACACGGCGCCGCCCGGCCCACGGTGAGGGGCCTCCCCTCCTCGCTCCGCCCCCTCCTCCCCGCCGTCCCCCGCATCGTCCTCGTCCTCCTCGTCGACGTCCACCAAGGTGGCGGCCTCCGCCCCCTCGGCCGCCCCCCCTCGGGCCGTAGTGATCGGGCTCGGCCGCTCGCCGGCCCCGAACCCCGGCCCGGCCCCCGCCGGTGTCCCGGCCATCACGTCACGCATCGACCCCCGCTCGTCCGAGGCTGCCATCACTCCCCGCATCAGCGCCGCCTCCGCCGCCGCGGCGGCCGTCTCCGTGCCCGGCTCTACCGGCACGGCCGCAAGGACGACGCCGATGCGGCCGCCTCCGCCCCGGGGGCACCGCAGGGGCATGGCTCCGCCGCCGAGCGCCGTGCCGTCAGCCGACACCCACAGGGCCCCAGCGCCCAGCACCCGCTGGCTCACGCCGGCTCTCACCGCCTCCCCGGCGTCGGAGGCCGCCTCCTCCTCCCCCGAGACCGCGAGCCGGGAGACCGCCCCACCCGCCGCCGCGGCCGACACATCGCCGCCCCGCACCCCGCCGTCCGGCGCGAGCAGGGCCGCGGCCTCGCCGTCCCCGTCGCACGCGTGCGCCGCCCCCGCCATCGGGCCGCTCTCCCCCCCCGCGTCGTACCCCTCCAGCAGCGCCCCGACCAGCACCACCGCCGGCCTGCCGCCATCGCCGCGCCCCTCGGCGCGCGTCGCCTCGAGGTCGGCCGCCCAGTGGAACACGGGAGAGTCGGCGGGGGGCCTCGCGGGGCCGGACCGACGCGCTGACGTCAGCCCCGAGGCCGCGCGACGGTCGGCGGGGAGCGCCATCGAGGCGGAGGCGGCGTCGGCGTCGGCGGCGGCGTCGGCGAGGGACGCGGCCGAGCCCCTCGAGGGAGGGCCCCATACGGCGAGGAGACGGGCGCGAGGCAGGACTATGGAGGTGGGGGGCGCGGTGGTGTCGTCGGCGGAGGCGGGGGCGGAGGCGGCCGATGCTGACAGGCAGAGCACGGGGTGTCCCCTGGGCCTGGCGGCGACGGAGGATGGGCGCTTGGCACGGAAGGACGGCTTCGCGTGGAGGCGGGCGGACTCGGGCCGACGGCCGCCGCGGCGGGGCGCCCCTGGGTTGACCTGCCCCGCCGAGCCCGGGCGGCCGGTACCGACGCCGGCCCCGCCGTCGAGCGACGCGCGGAGAGTGTTGGTCGACCGCCCGAGGCCCCTGGAGGAGGATCCGGCGAGGGTGCCGGTCCGGGCCTCGTCGTCGTCGTCGTCGTCGTCGTCGTTGATGCCTGCCGCCTCGGCAGTGCCGTCCTCCTCCTCCTCGCCCTCCTCGCCCCACGATGGCGGCACCGCGGCGGTCAGGCCCTCCGCGGCAACGAGCCACGCCGCCCCGTCGCCCGCCGCGTCGGCGCCGCGCCGCTCCCCCGACACCGCGAGCAGAGCCGTCCACCCGGCCGCGAGGACCCCCGAGGACGTGGCGGGCACGGCGACGCCCGCACCAGCCGTCCCGCCGACGGCGAGCGTCCCGCCGGCGGAGGCCGCGGCCGTGCTGCCGCCCCCCGCCGCCGCTGCCGTGCCGGGGTCAGACGCCGTCCAGGCGACGAGCGAGTGCCGCTCGGCCCCCTCCCTGCACCAGCCCTCCGACGGCACCCAGGCGCGCCAGCGGGACACCTCCCCCGCCGCCGACGACGCCAGCACCACCTCCATGCAGAGCCACTGGTCGGTGTCCCCGGCTGCCGCCCACCCGAGGGGGAGGGAGTCTGCCCAGCGGCAGGACAGCCGCGCCCACGCCGCCCCGTCGCGCCACACCTCCCGGGCAGACAGGCTGATGCTCCTGGTGCTGCAAGCGGATAGCACGCGGCCGGGGAGGAGGGCGGCGACGGAGAATGAGGCGGTGAGCCCGGCCGGGTCGCAGCCAGCAACGGCCGCCGCCGGCACCTGGAGCAGGCAGTCCCGCGCCGCAACGCGCACGCGCCAGCGGTGGGGCGGCTCCGGCGCGGTCTTGGAGAGGCGGAGGGGCCGGGGCGGGGGGTTCGGCGCGCGGCCGGGGGCGCCACCGCCGTTGTCGCCGCCTTCTCCCTCAGCGTCGGGGCCGTCTCCGCGCCGGGCCGCCACGCAGGAGCGGCGGAGGCGCATCATCGCCTGCATGGCCTTGCCGGCGCGCTTCCACTGTCGGTGCGTGCCCCAGAGCCGGACCCTCGCCTCGAGCTTGCCGACGGCGAACCTCTGCGGCTTGCTGGACCCGGCGCGGGGCGGTGCGCTCTGCCAAAGCTGCACGGTGAGCCGGACCGCGCGCCCTGTGAGCAGGCGGTCCGCGACGGGGCGCAGCGGAACGGAACCGACGCCCACGAGCTTCGTGGCGCCGGCCCCCCCGCCAACCCCTTCGGCGTCGTACGGGTGTGACATCACGCCGAACTGCAGCTCGACGGTCGGGTCGCGGGCGGCGTCATCGAGGCGGTCCTTCGGGAGCACGACCCGGACGCGATCGTCCCGCCAGGACGGCCGCTGCGTCGGGCGGGTCCGCTCCGGTAGCATCGAGCGCTGGGCGGTGCCAACCTGCACGACGGCCGAGTAGATAGCCGCGCGGGCCAGCTCGGCCCGCTCGACGACGATCTCTAGGGTGTCGGAGCCGCCGCCCTCGGTCGGCGCCCAGGGGGACGCTCCGATGCCGGCTGCCATTGTAGGCAATGTATCGGTGATGTCCCGGAACTGATGTGGACCCTGCTCGGGCTGCACGTGCGGGCGGTGAGGTGTGCACGCTGTTGCGGCCGGTCAGGACGGACAGGCGTTGCTGCGAGGCCGATCTCCCTCACCCACCAGCCGGCCGCTCCCGTCGGGAGCGAGCCTGGTGGGCGTGATACGTCGCAAACGCTGCGCACGATGCCCGGCCGGGGGTGGCGCGGGCGTGACGGCGGCGGTGGCTCACGTGTTTCCGGTTTCGGAGTGCGGCCTGCAGCACGCGGTCGCGATGCCCGCTGGGCTGCTCTGCCTCCCAAACGGGCAGAGCCGTCAGTGGCCGAGCTGTGCGCCGATGTCCGCCGCGGGTGGGACGGCGGAACAGCGCCAGGGCATCGCTTTGGCTGGCAGCATGATGTGCTCGGCGAGAGCTTTGGCGCCGCCGACAACAACATTTTCGGGCGCGATGCTCCAGCAGCAGCTCCAAGCGCTCATCCCGCGAAAGCTTGCGGATCGTCGCGCGCGCAGGCCGGTCGGGGCGCGTGTGCAGGCCCGGCAAAAAAGACTTGCGATCACAGAACGGCCGCGCGCTCACTGGGGCCATTCCTGGGCGTGAACGTCGCCCTCGCCGGGCGCGACGCGCTCCCACAGGTCCGAGGCGGCGTGCGGCGCCATGGGTGCGAGCATTCGGACGAGGGTGCGCAGGGCCGAGTCGGCGGCGGCGGGAGAGCAGTCGCCTGCGAGCCGCTCCAGCTCATTTGTCAGGCCCATGAGCTCTGCCACGGCGACGTTGAAGGATAGGCTTCGGGTCAGGGCGTCGGTGGCGGCCGCGACGGCGGTTGCCGTGGCCGCCGCGAGCTCGGCATCGCCGTCGCCGCCGCCTCGTCCGTCCCCGGCCTGTTTCGCGGACACGACGGCGTCGGCTGCCTGGTCGAGCCGCCCGAGCCAGCGCCTGACCCCCGTGAGCCTGTCGTTGCTCCACCGGATGTCCTTGTGGGGCGGTGCCAGGAAGAGCACTTGCAGCCGTGCGACGTCGGCACCCTCGGTGGCCAGCAGCAGGCCGGCATCCACGCCGTTGCCCTTGCTCTTGGACATCTTCTCCCACTGGGACCGGTAGGAGGTGCCGCCCAACGCGGCAGCGGCGGCGCGCGCCCCGGCGTCCGGCTCGATGCGCCCCGTCTGCTCGTCGTACCAGACCTCGCCGAGAACCATTCCCTGGGTGAGGAGGCGGCGGACGGGACCGGCGGCGGCGGCGGCGGGGCCGAGCAGGCCGTCGGCCGCCATGACCGCGTGGAAGAACCTGGCGAAGAGGAGGTGCGTCGTGGCGTGCTCGACGCCGCCGACGTACAGGTCGACGGGGGACCAGGCGGCAGCAGCGGCGGGGCTGCAGGGGCCGTCGAGGCACGCCGGGTCGGGGTACCGGTGCATGTACCATGACGAGTCGACGAAGGTGTCCAGCGTGTCGGTGTCGCGGCGGCCGGGACCGCCGCATGCGGGGCAGGGGCAGTCGAGCCAGGAGGCCGGGGCACGGGAGAGGGGGCCGGACGAGGGGGCGTCGACCGAGGACGGCGGGGACGACGACGACGCGCCGGAGCCCGGGCCGGCCTCCGGCGCCAGCTCTGCCGCGGGTGGCAGCTCTACCGGGAGCTGGTCGGCGGGGACGGGGACGGGTCCGCAGTCCCGGCAGTGGACGACGGGGACTGGCGTCCCCCAGTGCCGCTGCCGGCTGACCAGCCAGTCGCGCATCGCGACCAGCGTGACGGGCGGGCCCGCCGGGGCCGGTGCCGCGTCGGGTGCGGCCGGCGGCACCCCCGCGGCGCGCAGTGTGCGGAGGACGAGAGACGCGCGTCTCTCGTCGTCCTCGGCGCCGTTGCCCAGGCACGGCCCCGCCTCCGCCCACCCCGCAGCCTCCTCCTCCGCCTCCTCCGGCAGCACCACCAGCGCGGGGAGCTCTGCCATGCACACGGCTCTGCCAAGCTCGGTGTCGTCGAGCGGTTTCGCGCCGGGGATCCGGAGGGTCGGCGCCGACGTCGACACCACGACCGGGACGCTCTGCCCGTTGACGTCCACGCGGAGGGGGACGACGAGGGATGCGGACCGGCCGGCGGCGCCCGCCCTCCGCAGGTCATCGATGCCGTCGGCGCGTAGGCCGGCCCGCGTGGCAGCGAGCAGCAGCGGATGCGACGGCCCGATGACGAGGGCACGGCCGGCCGGCCCCGGCCCCGCCGCGGAGGCGGACACACGAACGCGGACCGTCTCGCCGCCGACCGCCGCCTCGGCCTCGATGACGCCAGCGCGCGTCGCTCCGATCCACTGCCGCTGCATGCTGCGCACAGCCGCCGGCCAGCCGGCCATGGCGGGGGCGGCGTCCTCCCCGCCCTCCTCGGGCTCCGCCCGCAGCGCCGCCTCGATGAGCGCGGCCAGGGTATTGCTAGACTCTGCGGCTTCAGGGTTGGCTTCAAGTACGGCCCGCCTCGCCCGGTCCCGCCGCTCCTTGTACCGGCGCCGCAACGCCTCGTCCCACCGGTCCGCCTCGTCCAGCTCTGCCAGAAGGTGCTCTGCCAGGGCGGTGGTGCGCAGAAACCACTGGGTGAGCACGCGGCGCTGCGCCGGCGCCCCCGACCGCCACGAGCTCCCGTCCGGCCCCACCTGCTCGTTCGCCAGCACAGTGCGGTCCACTGGGTCCCACCAGACCTCGGCCTCGGCCTGGTACGCCAGCCTGGCGCCGTGCATGCGCCGGAACAGGTCTTGCGTCCAGCGGTAGTACTCCGGCCGGCTCGTCGACAGCTCGCGGCTCCAGTCGAACGACGCGCCGAGACCCTTGAGGGCCTCGCGCATCGACGCGGTGTTGGACTCGGTCCACGCTGCCGGGTCCACGCCGCGGTCGCGCGCTGCGTTCTCGGCCGGCAGCCCGAAGCTGTCCCACCCGATCGGGTGCAGCACCTCCCGACCCCGCATCCGCTGGAACCGCGCCACGCAGTCGGAGATGGTGTACACGCGAAGGTGACCGGCATGCAGCGACCCGGACGGGTACGGGAACATCGGCAGGCAGTAGAACCGCTCGCCCGCCGGCACCTCGGCCGGCCGCGCGGGGCCGAGGCCCTCCTCCTCCCAGCGCGCCTGCCACTTCCGCTCGATCGCGACCTGCGCGCCGGGCGTACCGATGCCGCTGATGAGCCGGACCCCGCGCCCCGAGGCCCACGAGGCCGGGCGACGTGCGGAGCGCCGGGCGCCCGATCTCGCCGCCGCGAACGCCGCCATCACGCCGACACCGAGGGCGCACGGATCTGGAGCAGCCCCGTGCGGGGCGGGTCCACGGGTGCGCCGGGTGCCTGCTCGCCGCCCGGGGACCCGGCCGCAGCAGAGCGCGCCGGCTGTGCGCCCGCCGGGGATGGGCGAGCGCCCCCGCGGCGTCGGCCCGGCCACTCATCGGTCCGCACCGAGCACTCGCCGAGCGGGGCCTTCGAGCGCACATGGCCGTCCGAGACGACGATGACCGCGCGGGGGCGCCCGCCGCGAACGACGACGAGGTTGAGATTCTTTTCGACCGCCCCCGGGACGGCCGGCGCCGCTCGCGCTCGCCGTCCCCCGGGAGGCGGCCTGCCGGTGCTGGGGGCTGGGACACGCGGTCTTCGGCAGACCCCAGGCGGGGTCCCGCGGGGCAGGGCGGCAGCAGCAGCTGGGACGCCCGCGCCCCCGCCGGCCCGGGCCACGCCCCGCAGTGGTCCCGCGGCGGCCCTGGCGGCTGGACCGGCGGCGCGCCCCCCGCCGGCCCGGCCGGCAGCCGCTGGGACGCACGCACCGGCGCGCAGTCTCACCGCGGGGACTATCCGCCCGCCGGCCCCGCCGGCCCCGCCGGCCCACCGCACGCCGGCCGGCCCGGGCCCGGGCAGCCGCACGCCGCGCACCCGCCCTACCCCCGCGCGGGGCCTTTCGCCCCGCATCGGCCGCTCCCCGGGCCGCCGCATCCCGGCACCGCCGCGGCCACATACAGGCCGCATCCCGGCGCCGCCGCCGCCTCCTCCTCCTCCTCCTCCTCCTCCTCCTCGGGGGCGGTGGTCCACGCTGTGGGCGGCGGCTACGCACGCGCCAACCCGTCGGCAGCCGCCTCCTCCTCCCGCGCTGCCGCGCCCGCCGCCGCCGCCTCGTCCGACCCGGGCGCCGCCGTCGCGTCAGTCCTCGCCGCCCGCCGCGCCGTCGCCGCCGCCCTCGCTGCAGTCCCCGCCACCCCCTCGGCCGCCGCCTCCCCCGCCGAGTGGACCGCCTGGCGATCCCTCGCCGCGGCAGCGCTCCTGCAGAGCCGAGGCGCGGAATGGTGGCTCGCGACCACCGAATCGTCGGGCGTGACGGGCGGCGTCCGAGCAGCCATGAAGCGTGCCGCCGCCGCCCGCGCCGCCGTGCGCGAAGCCTCCGCCTCGGGCGGGCGCGTCCGCGGTTTCGCGTGCCTGCCGACCCGCATCCCCGCCGTCGTCGCGTCGTCGCTCGCGGCGGCGGCTCTCAGGCCGGCGGGGCGAAAGGCCCTGGCCGCGACGGCGGCTGCCTCCGTCCCCGCGGCGACGATGACGGCGGCGGCGGGGACCCTCCCGCTGGCGTCGCTCGCCCAGGAGGGAGAGCCGGCGAGAGCCGGCACGCTCGTGCTCCGCGGCGTGCCGTGCGAGGTCTCCCCCGATGACGTGGCAGCCGCCCTCGGAGGCCTGGGCCCCGGCGCCCCCGATGACGTGGCAGCCTCGTGGCAGGGCGTCGGCCGGCCGGCCTCCTCCTCCGTGCTCGGTCCCCTCGCCGCCGCCACGGGCGTGGCAGCCTTCGGCGTGCCGGCTCACGTCCCCCGCCCCGTCGTCGTCGCGCCGGCGCTGCACCGGCCATCGCCGGCGGCGGGGGACAGGGCGGCCGGCGCGGCGTCTCTCGTGGCGTCCCTCACCGCGGAGGTCCTGGCGAGGCCCCCTGCCGAGCAGAGCTGGACTGCCGTAGCCGTGTACCGGAGCGATGACGACGCCGCCGCCGCGCTGGCCGCGCTGGCTCTCCCGGGGTCGGCCGCGCGCGGCGGCGCTAGGGTGGCGGTGCCGCTGCGGTGGTTGGCGGCCACCGCCACGGCCCAGGACGCCCTCGGCTCTGCCGTGCGATCGGCGAAGCATGCGGTGGCGGAGGGCGGGGAGCGGGCCGAGGCGGCGGCGCGCTTCCTGGCAGCGGCAGAGGCGGCCGAGGGCGGCAGCGGCAGCAGCAGTGGCGGCGGCGCGGCGGGGGCGGGGGGCGGGGCAGCGGCTGCCTGCTTCGCTGCCGGGCGGTGGGCTCAGGCGGCCAACGCTGCCGCGCCGGCAGCCGTCGAGGCCGGGCTCAGAGCGGTGCGCGCCGCGGGGAGGGCGGCGTCGGGGGCGGTGGAGGAGGCTGGGGCGGCGGCGGACGCGGCGGCGGCGGGGGAGGAGGCGGCCTCGGCGGCTCTCCGCGCGGCGGACGAGGAAGCCAGCGTGGCGTGCGGCGCGGGGCAGGGGGAGTCCGATGGCGGGGCCT
>Ga0136560_1000301_pt1 | contig 23816 bp, 10 predicted proteins | sample AntRauMeHopE1497_FD_104925 | JGI IMG/M metagenome (GOLD analysis project Ga0136560, IMG submission 104925) | Saline lake microbial communities from Rauer Islands, Antarctica - Metagenome Hop E1 #497 | ecosystem: Environmental > Aquatic > Non-marine Saline and Alkaline > Saline | place... | reverse complement strand
GGTGGCGAGGCTCGGTCTTGTCGGCGCCAATCGTCGGCAATTCCGCAACCGGGGTCGATGGTCTCGGCGGCGTCCGTACGTCCCTCACCGCTGCACGCGCGGGCACTGTGGGCCCCGGGACCACGGCCTGTCCCCTGGGCAGCGGTGCTGCTCGCATGGCCGCTGCAGCCGCACCTGCCCTTCGGAGCGTCGGGCTTGACGCTGCTGCCCTCTCCACCACCCCGGGAGACACCGCTCGCGGGCCCGAGAACGTCGTGTCAAAGAAGGCCGACAGGCCGCCGGAGTCCTCCCAGCTCCCCCCGGGGCGGCGACCGCCATCGGCATCGGCATCGTCGTCTCGCTGCTCGGCCCCGCCCGGCTTGTCGCTCCCCGAGCTGCCGCCCCCCCCGGGCCTGGACCCGGCCCCGCCCCAGCCGCCGGCACCGTCCGGGCTGTCACGGCCCCCGTCGAAGGAGCCATGAGAGGGCCCATCCAGCAGGCCCGGGTCGGCGCTGCCGGGCACCACCGCGGCCCTGCCCCTGGCCGGCGTCGCCGCACGCAGCTTGCTCCCGCTCGCGAACAGCCCCTCGAATCCGCCGGCGGACATGATCTCGCCCGGCGGCTGCGACGGGGACCCCGCCGGCAGAGCGGAGATCCGCTTCTGTCGCTTCGTGAGCCGGCTCTCGGGGGCCTCCACGTCCCACTCCGCCACGCTGGCCCTGCTCGCCGCCGTCTGCGCGCGCATCGCCTCCGCCGACGGCAGCATCGACAGCAGCTCCTCCAGCTCTGCCGCGTCGAGGAGGCCGCCGGCCCGCCGCATCGCCGCCCTGGCCGCCCTGTCGAACTTGCGCGCGGCGGCACGGAACCGCCTCACACGCCGCTCCTGCTCCTCTACGTGCCCCCTCAGCTGCGCCTCCCGCTTCCGGAGCTCCGACTGCACCTCCGTCACCCCCGTGACGTCGGAGCGGAGCCGCCGCATCGTCTCGATCACTGCCTCGCTCCGGATCGACTCCAGCCGCTGCTCCAGCGCCTCCCGCTGGGCCTTGCTCTCCGCGCTCCGCAGCGCGTACGCCGCCTTGCGCCGCTCCTCCCGCGTCATCCGCTCCACGTGCCACTGCAGGGCCTCGCTCACAGTCCTCATGTCGTCGAGCACCTCCTGCAGAGACGGCTGCCCGAACCGGTCCCGGCGGTCGAACTTCGTGCCGGGCGGGGCCTCCAGCACGTGCCAGTCTGGGTCGTCCTTGCCCCCCTTCTTCCCCCCGCCGCCCTCCTCGTCGTCGTCGTCGTCGTCGTCGCCCCCCTTCCCGCCGCGCCGCCGAGCAGAGCTCCGCCTCTTGCCCCCGGCCTTCCCTCCCCTGTCGGCGTCCTGGTCCTTCCCCCCCTCGCCCTCCTCCTCGATCTCCGCAGCCATGGCCGCCGCCGCCGCCTCCGCCTCCGCCCTCCGCTCCTCCATGTCGGCCGGGATCGGGACGAGGATCCGAGGCTTCGCCACCCTCGGCGGCGCTCCCATGTACACGCCCGACAGGGACTCCCCCGCCGCCCCGTCCCCGGCCCCCTTGGCCCTCGACGCCGCGATCATCGCCGCCCGGCCCACGAGAGCCCCCTTGGCGACCCGCTTCTTCGGTCGCCGTGAGGCCAGGCTCCACACCTTGGTCGTGGTCGGCTTGGCCCGCCGCGCCTTTCGCGGGTCGTAGACACCGGCTGGGATGGCATCGATCCCCCGCTGCGCCTGCCGCGCCGTCGCCGCCGTGGATAGCACCACCTTCCCCGCCCCGCGCCCCGCCTCCGCGCCCTCCTCCTCCCCGCCCCCCGCCTCCTCCTCCAGCCGCCACACCGTCGCCGCCTGGTGCGCCAGCCGCAGCTCCACCGACGGCTTGCGGTAGTCGCGGCTGTACCCCAGGTCCAGCAGCCCCAGCATCCAGTCCGTCAGGTCCTCCTCCTGCGCGTCCAGCCGGCGCTTCTCGTTCCAGTACAGCCGCCACACCGTCTGGATCGAGGCCGCGGCCATCCAGCGGCGGCCCTTCCAAAGCCGCATCACCACGCGCTGCCGCCGCCCCCGGAACACCGCCTGCATGCGCGCCGCCGCCCACTGCCGGACCCGGGCCTCCCTGAGGACCTCGAGCCGCCGCCGCGCGACCCGGGCCCTCCAGATGCGCTGCGCGTGCACCGCGAGCCGGGTGCGAAGCGCGCGCAGCGCCCTGGCCGTCCGGCGGGCCGTGTGCCCGCGGTATACCCGCTGGATGTCACGCACACGCCCTTGCAGCCTGCGAACCGTGAGGCAGGCGCACCATCGAAACGTGAGACCGTCGTAAGGACGCAGAACGGCGAGGGCGCGCGGCGGCGCCGGACCGAGGCTGGCGCTGGCGCCCGGTCTCCGCACTCACGTATCGCTGAGGCCTCGCTTGCACGTGACCCGCACGCGGTGGACGCGCCAGGCGTGCGCGATGCGGGCGGACGCGCCGTCCCTCGCAAACTTGAGGCGCCGCCGCTGCAGGAGCTTGGAGAGCTGCGCCGCCCGCCCGCGGAACACGCCTCTGCGCAGCCTCCGCAGGCCGTCCGCGCGGCGCCGGGCAAGGCTGCCCCGCATCACGGCCTGAATTCGCACGGCAGCAACCGTCATCGCCACGGTCACCGGCACTGGTGGCGCAGCCCCCGCCTCCGACGCCATCGGGGCAATGCAGCCCCACGGCAAAACCAACGCGAGGGGGCTCTCGCCCTGCGCGTGTGGCTCCGTCGACGGCCCGCGCGGTTCCGACGGCGGAGTCTCTGCCGCGGCCCGGCCAACCACGACGCTAGAGGCGAAGCACACGTTCGCCGGCGACCGAGCAGGTGTGAGCCCCCGTTTCTTGGAACGCCGCAGCTTTTGGACACGCCGCGATGGCTCGGGCAGCGGGGCTCAGGGGTGCGACGATTGCGCGGCATCTTGCCGCAGCCTCGGCTGGTCCGCCGGCCCGCGCCGCTTCCGCCCCGGTGAGCGGGGAGTCGTTCATCCACAAGGCCGAGCGCGAGGGGTCGGTCGCGTCGCTGCTGGGCGCGTTTACCAGCACGGACACCCGGTTTGACCGGCTGCTCAAGGGCCTGGCGGTCTCCCGGGTCGATGAAGAGCGCGGTGAGGTCGAGTGCGTGATGCCTGTGGATGAGGCGTGCACCAACGCGTTCGGGACGCTTCACGGCGGGATGACGGCGACGCTCGTGGACGTGGTTGGCACGCTCGCGCTCTTGACGCGGGACTCCGGGCGGCCTGGCGTGAGCGTCGAGATCTCAACGAGCTACGTCGCGGCAGTGAAGGAGGGGGACTCGGTCCGGTGCGTGGGGCGGGTGACCAAGCACGGGCGCCGGCTCGGCTTCACGCAGGTGGACATTTTCCGCGTCTCGGACGGCAAGCTGGCGGCTTCGGGCCGGCACACCAAGGCGCTGTGATGGGCTCGCGCAAGGCCGGCCGACGGTGCGTGCCGCTGCGGCACGGGGGCAAGGCGGTTCTTGGGGCGCATCGAGCTGTCCGGCCGGCGCGGAGCCAGAGCGGCGGGGTGCGCCCACCGCGGAGCAGCGGACCCGTAGTGACGACGGCCGTCGTGTGTGTGTGTCGCCCCGACCACGCACGGAAGCAAGAATGCGTCCAAGCGACATCGAGAGGCTTTTCCGACGCGGCACTGCCGCACGCTGCATACGAGCGCCACCCCCCACGCTAAGCTCTGTGCTCCTCCCATGCCAGGCGCTCCGGCACTGACAGGGATCGGCACAGAACGCCTCACCCGGGCCGCCAGGCGCCCGGCCGCCGCGACGTGGTGGTCACGGCGGTGCCCCGTGCCCCCCGCTTGGCCCTCGCGGCCGCGATCCCGCCGCCGGCCGCGTGCGTGACGTCGACGTCGACATCGCCGTCGTTGTCATCCCCGTCGGTGCCGCCGCTCCCCCCCGCCCCCCGCCGCGCGGCCAGCAGCTGCTCCAGCGCCTGCACCTCGGACACGAAGGCTTCCAGCTGCTGCACCCAGCGCAGCGCGCCCGCGGCGTCGAGCGCCCCCGGCTCCCCACCGTCCCGCCCCGCCGCGGCGTCCTCCTCCAGCTCGGGCAGCGACGGCTCGAACACCCCGGCCAGCTTCACCGTGCCGCCCACCGTGGCGCGGCTGGGGCTCGCGGACGACTGGGCGTCCGCCTGGCTGTCGCCCCCGGCCACGCTGCCCCACGCCCCCGACGGGCCCGCGCCGTCGAGCCGGCCGACCACCGACCCGGGCCCGTCCCCGTGGTGGGGGGTCGTCCCAGCCCTGCCGCCCGCCGCCGGGAAGAAGGTGTCGTGCACGCGGTCCGCCACGTCGGCCGCGGACAGCCGCGACGGGCTGCGCGTCGCGGGGTCCGACCCCGCGTCCCTGTTGGCCGCTGCGATTGCCGCGGCGGCGAGGCCCTCCACGAGCGACCGGCGCCGGCCCCGGCCCCTGCCCTGCCGCTGCTCGCGGCGCATGGCGGGGCTCGGACCGGGGGACGCGCCGTCGCTCCCCGGGGTCCTCCGCCCGCCGCTCCCGGCAGCGATGCCCACCGCCGCGGATCCGGGGGACCCGCCGCTCGCGGCCGGCCCGCCCTCAGGCGAGCCCCCACGCGTCCGGTGCGCGTCGCCCACGGCGCTGGGCGGGGCCGGGGCGTGGGCGGAGGCCCTGGATCCGGAGAGGCTGCTGCCCGGGGGAGGCGAGCCGGGCGCCGCCCCCGCGGCGGCGGCGGCTCTCCTCGCGGCCTGCACGAGGGCCTCGTCGACGGACGCCGTGCCGCTCGTGAAGGTGCGGGCGCGGCCGAGGGAGCGGAGGGGGGAGCCGTCGGCGCCGGCGTCGTCCCCCGCGGGGCCAAGGTGCTCCGCGGCGGCCGTGGCGCCCATGGGGCTAAGGGCGGCGACGTCCATCTCGGACGGGCTGGCCACGGAGGATGCCCTGGCGATGCGGAGGAGGGAGAGGGAGCGCGCGCGGCGGAGGGGGGGCGAGGAGCCGACGGAGGAGGGGGAGCCTGGGGCCGCCGCCGCGGCCACCGTGGTCGGGGAGCTGCCGGCGGCGGTCGGTGACACGGCGGTGCGCGGCGCGCGGAGCGGCGTGACCTGGTCCTGACCGGCCCTGCGCCCCGGTCCGGCGGCCGCGTGATCGGGGGCCGGTCGCATGAGCTGCGGGGGCGGGCCGGCGCCCGGCCGCGCCACCGGCAGGGGGGCCGTCTGCCCCCCCTCGTGCATCGGGCTCCAGCGCCTGCTCGACGGCGTGCCGCTGCTCCGGCTGTCATCGTCCCACGAGGGGCCGCCGCCGCCCGGTGGGGGCTGGGCGCCACCGCCCCTCCCGCCCGCTGTGGTCAGCCTCGCAGCGCGCCGCATCGACGCCGCCTCGGCCACCGGCACGGCCCGCGCCACCGCCGCGGGCTCCGTCTCCTCTGCCCCCTCCGCCAGCATCCTCACCACGCGCGACACCAGCGCCCGCGCCGCCACCTCCTGCCGCTCCACGGCCCGGCGCTCCGCCTCAAGCTGCGTCCGCCGCAGGCCCAGCTGCCGCCGCCGCCTCTCGTCCCCGCCGTCCTCCAGCGATCGCGTCCGAGCGTCCTTCAGCCGCTGCAGCGCGCCCGCAGCCTCGCGCCACGACTCCTCCGACGCCGACACCGCCGCCGACGCCTCCGTCGCCTGCTCCGCCAGGGACTCCACCTCCTTCTCCCGCTGCTCCTCGCCCGCCACCAGCTCCTCCGGGCTGTCCCCGGTCTCCAGGCAGAGCCGGTAGAGCGTCTCCGCCGCCTCCTCCATGCCCGCCCGCTCCCTCCTGATCTCCTCCTCCCGGAACCCCAGGGCCTCCCGCCGCCCCTCCAGCTCCTCCGACGCCCTCGCCGCCCTCGCCACGGCCATGTCCCGACGCCCGCGGATCAGGTCCGACACCCCCGCGTCGCTCTCCAGCGCCCGGTGCATCTGACGCCAGCTCGGCTGCTCCCGCGACCGGGTCGGCATCCGCTCCGCCCGCTGCCCCCGCAGCGCCGCGCGGGACCGCTCCGCGGCGTCCGCCCGCTCATCGGCCGCCTCCTGCATCTGCCTCCGGAAGTGCTCGAACTTGGCCGTGGAAGCCTCGCCCTTGAGCCTCGTCCGGATCCCGTCCCACAGCTTCCGCTGGTCGAGCGCCGACCGCGTCGAGTCGTCCACGCGCCCGTCCGGGTGGCTCGCCACCGACGCCCGCGCCTGCTCCGCCTCCCACGTCGCCACCAGCCGGGCCGCCTCGGCCACGGTCAGGCCGCCCTCCTCAGCCCCGGCATCGCCCGCGGCCCGCTCAATGCGCTCCAGCGCCGACCGAAGCCCGTGCCCCAGCACGCCCCCGCGGCCGGCGAGCCAGCGCCCCTGCTCCTCCCCCGTCTTCCCCGCCGCAGAGCCGCCCGTGGCCGCCCCCCGCCGCTGCAGGTACAGGTGCGCCAGCCCCGCGCTCACCGTGCCGATCCCGACGGCCTGCCGGGCCTCCGCCACCGCCGCGGACTCCATCGCCGCCCGCTGCGCGGCCCGAAGGTCCGAGCCCCTGCCCCGCACGCGCCTCCCGAGCTCCGCGGCCTCCAGTGAGAGCCGGTACTCGGCCTCGCGGCGCTGCGCCTCGGCCGCCCGCCCCGCCCGCTCCGCCTCGAACGCCTCCACGTCGATGACGTCAGCGTACCCGTCGCCCCCGTCGCCCCCCGCGGCCCCGCTCGCCCTGGCCGCGTCGGCGCCGTGGTGCAGCACCGCCCGCGCGGCCAGCCTGCCGGTGGGGCCCGCGCTCAGGAGCGCGATGCTGGCCGCACCCCTGGACCTCGGCCGGCTCCCCGACCCCCTTGACGCCCCTCTCCGCGACACCAGCGGCTCCAGGACGGGGTTCCCGGCGCCCCTCGGCCCGCCGGCCGCGCCGCCCGGCTGCGCGCGCGGCAGCGCGGGCATGGACCTCGACTCCCGCGCCTGCCGCGCCGCCTCGATGAACGCTCGGCCCCTGCCCGACCCGAACACCCTCTCCAGGCCGCGCCCCGCCGTGATGGACACGCCCCTGGCGGCCCCCTCCTCTGCCTCGATCCTCACGGCCGTTGAGAGCATCTGCGCCGTCTGGGCCGGATCGGCCCCGAGCGCCCGCAGCGCCTGCGCCGCCTCCCGCCGCTGCGCAAGAGCGTCCACGCCCGCCCCCGCCCCGTCCCCCATCTCCTCTCGCATCGTGAGCCGCGGTCGGCCGAATACCCGGGCCTGGAGCATCGCCGCCTCGCCCGCCGCGCTCCGCGCCCCCGCCCCGGCCCCGGCGCCCCTCGCCACGCTGTCCACGACGGGGTTGCTCGGCGGCGCGTCCTTGAGCCGCGTGATGTCCGCCGTGATTGCCTCGAGCTCCGCGCGGGCCTGAGCGACCTCGGCAGCGGCCTCGTCTCGCTCCATCTCCGCCTCGTCAGCGCTCGCGCGGACCTCCGCGCACCGCCGCACCGCGCGGAGCGCGTCGCGGGACAGCTTGTCGTACACCACGTCCATGTCCACGCGGTGGCGCCTGTGCTCGTCGAGCCTGTGCCTCGCCGCGGTCATGCCCGACATGACGCCCGCGATCTGGCCCATGCGCTGCTCCAGGCGCTTCTGCAGCCGGGAGATGCGCTTGCGCCTCGACTCGAGGGCGTCATCCTGCTTCACCAGCAGTCGCCGAAGCTGCACCAGCGGGGGCTCCGGCCGGATGGGGCTCTTCAGCTCCTTGCCCTGCTCGCCCAGCGCCACACGGTGAGCCTCCCGCAGCGAGCGCAGCTGCGCGAGCACCTGCTCGCGCATCGACTGCGCTCGGTCGCGGAGCTCCAGCTCGGCGTGCGCCTCGTGCATGAGCTGCTGCAGCTGCGAGTCGGCCTCCGCCTCGAGGTCCCGCAGCACGCCGGACGCCGGGGTGGCCATGCCTCCCCGATCGTAGCACGGCGCCGCGCTGCAGGCCGGGGCGCGCAGCCCTCGGCACGATGTGACGCGGGGGCACGGGCGGCCGACGAGCGCTTGGCCGTTGCTCTGCGCCCGCCCGGCGCCGGCACCGCTCGTGCGGGGCGAACAGCAGCCGGCTGGCTGGGCGCGCTCGGTTTGTTGGCGCCTGCTGTCGCGTGGCGTGGTTTTGGTCGGTGTTCCGGCTTCGGCTTCGAGGGGCTGGCTCAGTCGCGCATTCACTTGCGGGCAATCTCGTAGTTGGCCTTGAACCAGGCGCAGGTGTCGGCGAGGCCCTCCTTCATGGACTTGAAGGCGTACTCGGGGAGGTAGGTGCGGAGCTTGGCGTTGGAGGCGGTCTTCTTGAACTGCCCGTCGGCCTTGCTGGAGTCGAACACCACCTCGCCCTCAAAGCCCATGCCCTCGGCGACCATGAGGGCGACGTCCTTGATGCTGACCTCCGCGGCCTCGTCGACGGACAGGATGATGGGCTCCACCTCGGGGTACTCTCGCAGCGTCCACACCGTGAGCGCGGCCAGGTCGTGCGAGTGGATGAACTGCCGGAGCGGGGTGCCGGAGCCCCAGATGGTGAAGGGCGTGCCGTCGCGCTGGGCGAGGAAGCACTTGTGGATGAGGCCGGGGATGACGTGGCCGTCGGAGATGCTGAAGTTGTCGTCGGGGCCGTAGATGTTCGTGGGGATGATGGAGGTGAAGTGGCAGCCGTGCTGGTCCCGGTAGCACCGGTTCATGACGTCGATCATGCGCTTGGAGTACGCGTAGCCCTCGTTGGAGCTGTGCGGCGGGCCGTCGTGGATCATCGTCTCGTCGATCGGGTACGTCGTCTTGTCAGGGAACACGCACGTGCTCAGGCAGCTCACGAGCTTGCGGACCTGCGACACGAGCGGCCGGTTCGGGCGGGAGGGGGCGGGGGTCGGGCCGGGGTGCGGGCGGGCTGAGCTTCGGCGCGTGCCGCGAACCGCAGCCGAGCGCGGCGGGCCCGCGCCCGCCGACTCACGCCGAACTCGCGGCACATCTCCATCACGTTGTCGTTGATGATGGTGTTCTCGCGGTAAAAGTCGACCTTCTTTGCCATGTTGTGGAAGAGCCCGCCCACCTTGGCCGCGAGGTGAATCACGTGCGTCGGCTTGACGCGCTCAAAAAGCGCACGGGTGTCATCAGGCTTGCTGCAAAGGACGTTACGGGCGCTCGGCACACCGGTGACGCCGACGGGGACGCCGGCGTGGCTGTGCATACGATATCCTTCGCGAAGCTTCGGGCCTGCCGGACCTTGCCGGTTCATACCCCGCGCCGCTCACCGGAGGTCGCCGTCCTTGGATCCGGCGTAGTACCAGGACTCGCCCTCGGTGGCATCCTTGGCGCCGGCGCCCTCAACAAAGGAGCGCACCGCCTTCCCAACCAGGCCAGTCCCCCCGGTGACGAGGACGACGGCGGGACCCTCGGCACCGGAGGTTGCAGTGGATGCGGATGCTGCAGCCATGTCACGCGTAGGTAGCTGTGCTCCCCTGCCGGGAAGGACGGGGGGGGGTGGCGCTCCGCAGAGCAGTGTGAGCGTGGTGGCTTGGTGGCGTTTGCGTCACACTCGCCCGAAACGCCCGCGTTGGAGGGGCGGCTGCTGGAGCGTAAAGACATGGCAGACGACAACGTGCCGTGAGTCTGGGGCGGTCCCCCGACGCACGCCGCGGACACAGGGAACACGCTCGCGCCGGCTTGAGAACACTGCTCGTGACCAACGTTCCGCCCCGCCGTCTCGCCCTCGCAGGAAGCCAAAGCCTGACGGCACATCATGGGGGTGGTTCCCTTTTGCGGGGGGCGCAGCCGCACCTCCGGGCGGCATGCCCCCCGGGGCAGAACACGCAGCATCGGCTCCGGCACTGAGCACCTCTGGGGCCGACCCGACCGCAGAGGCCACCCCGGCGGCAGCATCGGCCGGCGGATTTCGCCGCACCTCGGACCCCGAACGGGCGGGCGCCTGGCACGCCTCGCCCAGCCTGGAGCCCGCTGCCGGCGCCGCCGACATTGCGTCGCTGGAGCTTGATGACATCGAAGGCGGCCAGCCGGCCGGCGACCACGCTGGCGCCCCGAAGCATGCCCAGTCGGCCGGGGCCGTGACATCATCTGCCGGCCGCGCTTCCGACGAGGACGAGGACGAGGAGGACGAGGACGAGGGGTCAACCTCTGACGTCGACGCCGACGCCGGCAAGCCCGCGGACAAGCCTCCCAAGGCAAGCAGCTCGTACCTGCCCCAGTCCGTCGTCGCGGTGCTCCAGCGGGCGGGCCTGGCGTCGGCACCCAAGCCCAAGCCGAGCGCCGAGGCAGCCGCAAAGGCCGACGACGCACCCGGTGCCGGCAGCGGCTCGCAGGGGGGGGGCGTCGCTGCTGCTGCCGCAGGAGCCATGCGCCGCGCCGGGGAGGCGCTTTCACGGCGCTCCGGCGACGCCAAGGCCCCGTCGACTGCCCTCCCTGCCAGCGTCGCGCAGACGGTGCCCGGGGCGGCGTCTCCGGACTCCCCGCAGGTGGCCTTCGTGTCCGCCGACCCGCTCATGAGCCTCCACAAGGCCGTGGTGGAGCGCGGCGGCATGTCTCTCTCCTTCACGGCCCCCAAGACCAAGGCCGCCCCCGCCCGCTCCGGCTCACTCCTGTCCAGCGTCCTTGGCAGGTCCAGGACGGCGGCCCAGCCCCACGCGGCGTCCTCGTCCTCGTCCCAGGATGCCGGTGCGTCGTCCTCGGGAGCGGGGGCAGGATCCGCCACCGGCCCGACCACCCTTGTCCCCCGCACCGTACCCCTCTCGGACGAGGTTCTGGCCGGCGCGCTCGCCTCGGGCGTGACGCCGCCGCTCGGCACGCTGTCGGAGGCCGAGGCGTCGGGCCGGGCGCGCTCGAGGCTGTCGCTCGCGCAGGCGGTCCGCGTGATGCGAGAGACGCCTTGGAGCGACGTGGAGCGACTCGTCGACGAGACGCACAGGGAGAGCGAGGGCATGCGGGCGCGCGTGGGGCTGCTGGAGGAGCAGGCGTCGTCCCTCAAGGCAGTGGTGGCGAGGCTGCGGCGGGAGCGGGACGACGCCACGAGGAGGGCGGCAGAGGCCGAGGCGGAGGCCGGCAGGCTCCGAGCGACGGTGGCAAGGCTGCGCATGCAGACCGGTGCCGAGGGTGGCTCTGCCGTCGCCGAGGCGGCGCGGGCCGTGTCCGAGGCGGCAGGAAGGGAGGCGGCCCCCGTGCGCGGCCGGTCCCTGGCAGAGCTGCGGAAGAGACTGGTGGAGCTGTTCGAGACGATGGCCGACGCGGATGACCGATCGGAGCTCCATGCCAGCGCCCAGACGGTTGAGAATCGGGACCTATCCTCCAGCTCCGCGGCGGCCGAGGTGCGCCGGAGCAGCGATGACGACGAGGCCGCAGACGACTCGCACGAGGGGAGCGAGCCAGAGCGGGCAGCCGGTTCTGACGCAGAGGCCTCCGCCTCGACGGCAGCGGAGTCCGCTGGGGCCGTCGTCCGCGCTGCGAGCCCTGGAGGCTCCGAGGGCGGGGTCGACGAGGAGGCCGAGGGCGCGAGCCACGCAGCATTCCGCTCCGACGCTGTGGCTGTGGCCGGCACGGGTGGGGCAACGGCTCGCGACGACGGCGGCAGCAGCGACGGTAGCGGTAGCAGCGCAGGCGATGGAAGCCCCGCAGCCTCAGGCAGCCAAACAGAGCCCGCCGGCGGTCCACCCCCTCGCACCGGCTCTCCGGTCGGGTCGCCCAGCCGGGCGGACAGCCCTGTTTGGCTCGGGTCCGCCTCGCTGCCGCGCCCCCCGGGGGCCGGGCATCCGAGCAAGCGGCGGTCCAGCCGGCCCATGGGCGACATGCTCGCGGCCGGGCCGGCGCGCACGGGGCGCGGCCTGACGATGCTGTGCCTCGACGGCGGCGGCATCAAGGGCCTGGTCCTTGTGGAGGTGCTCAAGGCTCTGGAGCGCGCGTCGGGGCGCCGCATCCATGAGCTCTTCGACGTGGTGTGCGGCACCTCCACCGGCGGCCTGCTGAGCACCATGGTGGCGGGGAAGCGCGCGTCGCTGGACGACATGCCCGCCGTGTACGAGCGCATCCGAGCAACCATGGCGGGGGCACAGGACATGTTCAGCGAGATCCACCGGGTGACGTCGGGCACGGTCTTCGACGACGGAATGACCAACCGGCTGCTGCAGGGCATCGTGGGGGACGAGCGCCTCGACGAGCTCCCGAGCCGCCCCAAGATCTTCCTCGTCGCTGCCGCCTGCAACTCCACCCCAGCGCAGCCGTACCTGTTCCGCAACTACGAGCTCACCCGGGCGGCCGCGTCGGCCTCCGAGTTCCTCGGGACGTCGCACTGCGAGGCGTGGCGCGCCGTGAGGGCGACCACGTCCGCCCCGACGTGGTACACCCCGGCCGAGATCGGCAGGCAGCGTTTCGTCGACGGCGGCATCCTGGCCAACAACCCCACGCTCATCGCGCTCACAGAGGCGGCCGCCCTGTGGCCAAAAGCTACCGTGTCGTGCGTCGTGTCCGTGGGCACCGGGATGCCGTCCTCGCGGCCGCACACCGCCACCACGGCCCTTGACTGGGCCAGCTACATCATCAACGACATCAGCCTGTCCAGCCACGTCACCCACGCGGTGGCGTCGAGCCTCCTCGGCGAAGGCCAGTACTTCCGCCTGGACCCGCCCATGCTCGACGTCTCCCTGTCCGAGACCCGCGTCGACGTCCTCGACAAGATGGTCACCGACGTCCGCGCGTGGCTCGGCAAGGAGCACCAGCAGAAGCTCCTGCGCCGCATCGCCCGCATCCTCACCGCGCGCAGGCCATGGGAAGGCGGCCCCAAGCCCGAGGGACAGGCTGGGTCCGCCGCCATGTCGGCCCCCGCGGCCGGAACGGCCGCCGGCGCCTCGGCAAAGGCGGAGCCATGAATGTCGTCAAGGGTGCCTTACGCAGCCCCTCGCCGACACTGACCGATCGAATGACCCTGAAATGCGATGAGTGACGTAAAACGCTGGGCTGAATCAGCAACGAACGGAAGCCAACACCATTGGCCAGTATTTGTGTCGACGGCATCGAGCTGTGCGCGGCTTTGTGCGTGTGCGGCGTCGAGGGTGTCGTTGCCTTTGTTGTTCGGACTCGCGCGTTGCCCGCGCATAGGCACAGCACAGGCTCACGCCAGCTCGATGCCGAAGCGGAACTGGAAGTCGGCCTGGAAGTCAGGGGCATCCCACGGCTGCCAGAAGGGCACGTTGGTGTTGATCAGCGAGTTGGACCACAGGGCGAGGCTCGCGCCTCCGTTCTCTGACGGGGCGCCGGGCATGGGCAGGGGGAACGGCGACACCGGGCCCCAGCGGACGAGACCCGCGTCGGGCGACGAGATGGTCAGCGTGCCGTTGACGCCGGCCGGGGCGTAGCGGACGAGGTCGGTGACAGCCTGCAGGGAGCGGCCGCCGTACTCCACGCCGTCGGTGGCGCCCTGCCACTCGCCGAGCTTGCGGAGCTGCCACGCGTCGTACGCGGTCCGGTCCGTCTCGTGGGTCGGCAGGCGATGGCGGCCGAGGCGGCAGCCGTCGCAGGCGCCTGCAGCCTCGCGCACGAACGGGAGCGATGACCACTCGTAGTGCGCGTCGGCGTGGTAGGGCTTCTGGAAGGCACGGAGGTGCTCGGGTGTCGCCTCGACGGCGCGGATGCGCGCGCGGCGCACAGACTTGGCGGCCGATCGCTCCAGCTCCGCGGTCCAGCGCTCCGTGGGCGGGCCGGAGTGCAGGCTGCGGGCGGGCTTGGCGCCGGACGGGGAGCCGGGATCCCGCTTGACGGCGCGCTGCACCGGCGCGCTGGCCCCCGGTGCCGGGTTGAAGGTGAACCAGGCCGCCTCGGACAGGCGGGTGGTGCTCTTGTTCACGGCCGTCACCGTGAGGTTGAGGACGACGCCCCCGCCTGCGGCGGCCGAGGGCGCGATGTCGATGCGGGTCCACACGTCGGTCGGGGCGCCGTACGTCGCGTGCAGGGCCGCGGGGAAGGAGGAGCGGGCGAGCACCGAGGAGACGGCGCTCCCGGCGGCGGCGTGCTTCACCCATAGCTCTGCCATGGTCGGCGCGACGAGCTGGTGCTCGGGGTTCGCGGACGACATGTTGGGCTTGCCGTACGTGTTCTCGGCCCATCCCTTGTTGGTGGCATAGAAGATGTAGGCCTCGCGGAAGGCGGCCCAGTCGGCCTCCGTGAGGCTCTGGTAGCGGTGCAGGCCGATGCTGCTGGTGCCGTCGGCGGTGGAGTTGGCCCACACCACGCCAGTGCCGGCGTCGGCGAGCTCCGCGAGCGCCCCCGTCGCCGGGTCGAACCGCATCGTCACCCTGCCGGCCGGGCCCAGGCCCGCGAGGCGCGCGTCGAGGGCGGGGAGCCGGGTGTACCCGTCGGCCGAGGGGTCCGGGACGCTCGGCTCGAGGGCAACGAGCTCCTTCTGGCACCTGGACAGCAGCGGGTGGTCGCCCGGGATCTCCGCCAGCGGGGCGTCGATGACCCATGCCTTCTGCTTGGCCCAGGAGTCTGGGTTGGCGTGCAGCAGCGGGTCGCCCGCGCGGAATGCGGCGTAGAACTCCTCGTTGGACCACTTCGTGGTCATGCGGTCGCCCATGGAGTAGACGTGGATGCCGAGGGTGTGCTCGATGCTCTTCAGGTGGCGCTTGCGGAAGCGCACGACGGCGGCGTCGTCGGCCGCGCACTCGCCGTCGGCGATGCATCCCTCCACGGCCCGGCCCAGGGCGCGCGCCTCGGCCATCTTCTTGGCGTCGGACGCCGCGGACATTACCCACGTGTCGCCGATCTCGCCCGTGATGACGGGGAGGGCGTCCTTGTGGCCGCGGAGCACGCCGGCAAAGTCCTCCAGCGTGCTGCCCACCACCTCGGCGCCCGGGAACATCCCCTGCACCTCCTTGAAGTAGCCCTGCACCTCCGCCGCGTCCTTGGGCGGGCCCGCGTTGTCGCTGCGCCAGGCGTAGACGAGCACCTCGCCGAGGCCGGGGATGCGAAGATAGTCCTTTGCGGCAGACCCGAGCGGGTCGCCGTGAAGGCGCCGCGGCGCGCTCTTGCTGCTGCTGCTGCTGCTGCTGCTGCTGCTGCTGCTGCTGCTGCTGCTGCCGTGGTTGTGGTGGTGGTGGGTGGCGCCGTCGGAATGGCTGTGGGTGGTGCCGTCGGCGTGGCTGTGGGCGTGGCGGTGAGCGGCGACGGACTCCCCCTGGCTGGGCAGCTGGCCGTAGCCCAGCGCGTGCCACATCACGATGGCCTCCTTGGACGAGGCCTCGTCGCGCCACAGGAAGGCGGGGGGCACGTTGGGCGGGTTCATGGCCCCGTTGCTCCCCTCGGACAGGACGTCGACCCCCTCGGCGGCGAGCGCGGGGATGGCGGCCCGGGGGAAGCCGGGCACGTCGCGCTGGGACACCACGGTCTTGGGGGGCAGGCCGAAGAACTTGTCAAGGTCGTGCGTCATCGTCACACCGAACCGGAGCATGGCGGCGGTGCCGAGGGACATATCGGCGTTGTGCGGGAAGGCGTGCCACGTGATGTGGCCCTTCAGGATGGCCCCCTTGACTACGGCCTTCTGCGCATCCGTGGGGCACGTGATGTTGTAGACGCCGGCGGCGGTCCCGGGGCCCGTGGGGCAGTTAAAGAAGAGGTCAACGAGCCACGCCTGGGTAAGCCAACGGAGCTGGACATTGCCGCCCGCGGCCTCCAGTTCCGCTCCGACTGATGCTGCCAGGGGAAAGTGGGAGTAAAAGTACTGCATCACAACGACGTCCACGTAGTCGGTGTACCCGAGGTCGACGTGGTTCGAGATCACCATGTGAACCTTTGTGGTGTTCTTCCCCTCCCCTGGGTAGTAGCAGCTCGGGGACCCCGACCGCTTCTCGTAGCAGCACCCGCGGTCCTCGCACTCGCTCGGCGCGATGCCCATGAAGCCGCAGTCCACCCGTGCCTCGATGGTCGAGCAGGTTGCAGCGGGCGGCGCCACGAGCTTGGCCGAGCCGAGGCCCACCATGGCCACCAAGGCGAGCAAGCCCGCGATCGTGCGCATGGCCCTGCGTGTGTGACCGCTAAGCGGTGCGCGTGGCTGGCGCAGGAGAGGCAACGGCGGGTTTCGGTGGAGCTCAGATCTCAACGCCCTGCCCGTCGTCGTCAAGCACTGGGGCGGGCCTGGCCTTCTTGGTCGCCGGCTCCTCTGCCGTCGCATCTGCCGTCGCATCCGCCGGCTCCACGACTGTCGCGGCAGCATCTGCTGGGTCGTCATCGCGCGGACGCTTGGGCTGGGGCTCCGCCGCCGTTGCCTCCGCCTTCGCCGGGGGCTCGGCCTTGGACGCCCTCACAGCCTCTGCCGCCGCGAAGACGGGGTCGACCGCCGCGCCGGGCCCTCCCAGGGCCTTCGGCACGGGCAAGCTGAGCTCTGCCATGCGCCCCGCGAGCCACGCCTTGATCTCCGCAGTCAGCCCCTCCGCGGCCTCCTCCGGCTTGATGTCCATGAACGCGGTCCTGCGGGGGCGCGCGTGCCCGCGCTCGAGCGCCGCGGCGAGCTCCTCCTCGCTGACGTCGTCGTCCGCCCTCGGCAGCGCTCGCTGGTGCAGCGTCGTCACCGCGTGGAGCTTACCCGTCGGGGGCAGCATGCCCGGCCCGGGAAAGAGCACGTGGAGATGGCGGGCCATGTCCCGGCCGCTCCACCGGCCCCTGGGCATCGACGCGCAGGCGATCCGGAGGAGTACGCGGTAGTTGTGACCCGTCTGGTTGAGACCCGCCGACGACGACGATGACGACGACGACGACGACGGTTGCTTCCCCGACCCTTTGCTTGTGGCGTCCGGTGCCTCTGCGTCGGGCTTGCCGGACGAGGCTGCGGCAGGCGAGGCGGCCGCCGCCGCCGCCGACGAAGCGGCCGCCGCCGCAGGCGACGCCCCCCCGCTCGAGTCCGCCCCATCTGCCGCTTTCACCTCACGCACAGCTTGAGCCGCGCTTGCGAGAAGCGCGCGGCGGTCCTTCAGCTCGTTGGGGAGCAGGGACTGCGGGTACACGTCCATGTGCTCCCTTGGCAGGAGGAAGTAGCAAAGCACGTTGCCAACCCGCAGCGCCGATCCCGAATGCAGGGGCGCGATATCCACCATATCCCCCGAGCCTCTGGAGTACGTCTTGCCTGCGCGCACGGGCGAAGGGGCATTCAAACCGCTGGTCGGCCCGCCGGCCCCCGTGGCTGCAGGCCGCACGAAGCATGGCTGGCTCACCGTCAACGACTATGTCTGCCTTGCCGAGCACCACCGCTTGGTACAGCCCCGACATAGGCTCCCATTCGATGCGAACGTGCTTCCTGGACACATGCTTGTCTGCGCCTTGAAGGTCAAGCTTCGCCGGCCCGTCACTGCCGCTGGACGGCCTTTTGACATCGGGGCGGCCAAGGTTGCAAGGAACGTCAGTGACGGCCCGCCTGAAATGGGTGTCGGGCTCGACCTCGAGCTTCTCCATGTCAAGGCACATGCCCTCCACCACGAAGAACGCGCTGCCGTTGCTCGACGGCATACCCTCCGTGCCGGAGCAATGGGCCGCAGGCTCGGTGCAGTGGTGCCTGCGGCGTCAAAGTGTGCCGCCCAAGCCGCGGGCAAGGGTGGACGATGCAGAGGTCGAGCTTTCAGAACCATTTGTTGCTGCGCGCACAATCTGCGCGAACCTTCGGGGCCGATACTCCGAGGTCGCCGGCCCGCCGTTAATTCCACGCTGAACCGTCCATGGCAGCTGCGGGGGTAAGCCCCAAAGGCATCCTCAAGAAGCAGCAGGAACGGCCGAAGCGCGGATCAGCCATCGCGTGGGACGAGCCCACCATTGCCGAGCATGACAAGGAGCGCGGAACGCGCATGAAGATCGATGAGCCGGACACCCCGTTCGAGCGGGGCACTGCCGACGGTGAGCACGATCGCGTTTGCCGCGAGCGATGGCCTGGACAATCCGCGGCGGCGACCCCGACCGCCGTGCCTGTTGGTACCCCGCAGGAGCTGTGGATGAAGTGCTGGCCCTTGATGAGGCCGTGGTGCCGCCCGAGAGCACGGGGGCGCAGTGGGACGCAGTTGATGCGCTGTCCGAGAAGGCGGACGCCGCCGCGGCGGCCGCCGCGCCTGCCGAGGAGGACGACGAGTGGGCCGACTCTGACGACGAGGGGGAGAAGGCGGCGGCGCCTGCACCGTCGTCGGCGAGCAAGGCCGAGGAGGCCGCGCGCTTCCAGGAAGCCCGTCGCGCCCACTACGCCGAGGAGGTGGCCAAGATGAAGGAGATGATGCGGCGGGGCGCGGCTGACGACAAGGACGAGGACGAGGACGAGGATGCGGAGTGAGGCACGACGCGTTCCGTGATACCGTGCCATCGTGCGCGCGAGAGGTTCAGCGAAACGTCTCTCCTTCGTCATTCCGGGCATGGAAATCTCTCTCACACGAGTCTCATGGTCACGCACTTGATGTCAGGTTCAGTCACTGGGACGCCTTGCCCGGCGCCGCCGCGCGAGACGCAGCGGCGGCAGGCCGGGCACAGCAGGCGTCGGGCCAAGGCTCAGAACAGCCAGCCGCAGCGGGGGCGCAGCGCGGTGAGTCGCGGCCCAGGCCGCGCGGGGACGCCGCCGCCAGCCGTGGCAGCGCGCCGGGCGGGACGACTAGGGCCCGGAGTTGGACGGGCCCCGGCTGAGAAGGGACGCGCCGGTGAATGGCACGGGGCCGTGGGCGTCGACGTTGGGGAGGAGGCTGAAGTCGTGGGAGTCGGGGGGCAGGCTGCCGTAGCCCTGGGCGTTGAAAGGGGTGCTCGCCATCGAGTCCATGTGGCTCGGTGTCCCCATGAGGCCGGGGGAGGGGAAGGGGAAGGAGTGGGAAGCCGGCTGGCCGCGGCCGTCAGAGGCCGTCCGGGGGGCGTAGCGCGGCGGCGCCTGGTGGTGCGCGGGCACCCACTGCCCGGGCATGGAGTCCTGGGGCGGGCCGCCGGGCGGAGCACGGTACACCCCGTAGCCCTGCGGAGGTTGGCCGAAGCCCGATGCGCCGTATCCCGGGTGCTGAGCAGAGCCAGGGCGGTGCATGGCGCTGTTAGCGAGGTGCCTGCCGAGGGGGGAGTCGGCGGCAACGTCGCCAGGGAGGCCGAACGCGCTGTCGTGCATGACCTGCCCCGACGCCGTGGCGCTGAGCAGGTGCATGGGGGAGGAGAGGCGGTTGTCGCCGAAGCCGTGGGCAGAGCTGATGGACCGGCCGGTGAAACCGCCCTCGGCGGAGCGTAGGGAGCGCTCCGTCGAGCCGCCGTTGGCGGCCGTGGGGGGCATGCCGGCGCGGGTGCTGTGGAGAAGGCCGGTGAGGGGGTCCGACGCGTTGGACCGCCCCGTGAGGCCCTGCTGGGTGCTGATGGGCTGGGGTACGGCTGCCATGACGCGCGGGTCGCTGGAGAGGCCCGGCTTGAAGCCTGCCTTGACGCCCTGCTGCGGGTGCTGCTGCGATACGGGGACCTGCAGGGGGCGCCACGCGGAGCGGGCGGCTGCCGCGGCCACTGGCGGCTGGGAGTCGCGCGCCGGGTCGTAAAACGCCGCGGCGGCCACGAGGCCGTGCTCGGCCCCCGGCTGGAGGGGCGGCTGGGAGACCTCGCGGCTGGGGAGGCCGAGCATGGGCTGCGTGCCGGGGGTGGACGTAGGTGTGCCCACGGGCGGCATCGGCACGGGGAAGGCGCTCGAGGAGGCGGTGGGGGGCGGCATCGATGTGCGGGACGAGGCGCCCGAGGCGGCGGCGGTGGCGGCAGCCGCTGCCGCCGCCGCCGCGCTGGGGGTTCCCTCGCTGCCGCCGCCCCGCGCCGCGCTCCAGTCGGCCGCGAGGATGGACGCGGGGTCCGAGCCGGCGGCGACGAGGCGCTGGCCGTGGAGCGAGGCCTCCAGCCTGCTGCCGTACCCCGCGTGGAGGATGCGTCGGCGGGTCTTGGCGAGGAGGAGGGCGGCCACCGGCCACTTTGCGGCGAGGGCCTCGAGCCAGCCGACGAGCTCGATGGCCTCGTCCACCTTGCCGCAGGAGAGGAGGACCGGGAGGAGCTGCACCAGGAGCCGGTGCGTGGCGTAGTCGGCGAAGATGCGGCGCTCGTTCCGGAACAGTGCCAGGGCCTCCTGCGCCTGGGCGACGGCCGCGGCGGAGTCGCCGGCGGTGAATGCCGTGACGGAGCGGAGCGTGCGGATGGCGACGGAGAAGGTGAAGCCCATGCTGCCGCCCAGCCGACCGCCGTCCAGGGCCTCCTCGGCCTCGTCCAGGAGGCGGAAGAGGCGGGTGCAGCGGGAGCGGCCGCGGCCGCGGCTCGTGGCGCGGCGCTGGCGCACCGAGGCGGAGACGACGAGGAGGGCGCGCTGCACCCTGGCGCGGGGGTGGACCCGGAGGACGGTAGCCGTGCTGGCAGCGGCCTCATCGTCGCTGCTGACGCCGACGGAGCCTCCCGCCGCCGGGGCGGGCCCATCCGCCGGCGCGGCGGCGCTGCTGCTGCTGCTGCTGCTGCTGGAGGCGGCGGGTGCCGCTCCGGACACCCCGCTCCCCGTCGCGCCTGAGGCAGGGGACGGCGTCTGCGCCTGGGCCCGCTCCATGTCCCTGAGCTCCGAGTACGCGCCCCTGAGGCCGGAGACGGCGGTGAGGCGGTTGAGGAACCAGGCAGTGACCCACAGGTCGGGGGGCATGAGGGCCCCGCCGGCGGTGCCGGGGAGGCGGATGGGGAGGCGGGAGCCGACGTCAGTGTGCCAGGCGCTGACGGCGCCCAGGCCGGGGACCACGGGGGAGCCGGTGTGGGAGTTTTCGGCGTCGCTGGCGTTGGACCTGGAGCTGGCAGAGTCGCGGCGCGGCCGCTTGGGCTGGGTGGGGTCGGGGTCGGCGGCGTCGGTGGTGGCGGCAGCTGCGTCGGCGTCGGCCGCCGCTCCGCCGCTCGACGCGCTGGGGCCAGAGGCGCCGGACGGCGTGTTGGCGTCCCTGGACCGCTTGCGTCTTCTGGTCTCGGCGGCGGCGACGGCGTCGTAGCGGTCGACGACGAGCACCGACGGGTTCCGCCTCGGCGCCGAGGCGCCTGCCACGGGGGAGGCCTCGACGCCCTCAATCCCCTGGTCGATGGCCATGGACCGGATGTCCTCGAGCCCCGTGTCCTCCCCCGGCTGCCTGGGTGCGAGGAACTCCGCCATCTCCGAGGCGAGGGCGAGGTAGCAGCGGCCCATGCTGAGGCCGGCGACGGCCGAGGCGCCCATGTGGAAGTAGCTGAGGCACATGAGGGCGCTGGTGGCCTCCACCGACGGCTGGTCGAACCCGAAGGAGATGGCGGATCGGGCGCGGAGGAGGTAGGTGTTGGCCCGCTCCGGCTGGTCGAGGAGCTGCGCGCCGATGCCGAAGACGGCCGCCTGGAGGGCTGCGCATGCCATGCGGTGCTTGAACACCGAGACGTCCGAGGGGAAGGAGCGCCGGGAGGAGCGGGAGGAGGAGGCGCGGTGGGAGGCGATCTGGGCGGCGGTCCGGGCGATGGCGCGGCTCAGGGGCATGTGGCGGTGCGCCGCCATCACGGTGCCCACGGGGTCCCGGGCCGCCGAGTCGAGCGAGGCGCGCTCCGTCAGCGGGCGGTGGTGCGGGCCCTGGGGCCTGGGCTCCGCGTCGGCGTAGGTGCGACCCGTGGCCGAGTCGGGCGGCCCCGGGTGGTCGAGCAGCCCGATGGTGATCAGCTCCTCGCCAATGCGCTCCGCCACGTCCGTCACCATCTCTGCGCTCATGTCGGCGGCGCGCACAAAGGTCAGCGCCGAGCAGCCGGCCGCGGCGGTCGGGCGGTGGTCGCAAACCGGCGTCTCGTTCAGGCACACGGCCTCCACGCCCTCCCACGAGCTCAGCAGCATGCCCATCCGGTAGAAAGACTCCTTACACACCATTGGCGTCTGCGGGTTGATGAAATGGAAGAAGGCCCGGACGTAGCGCGCCTCCTCGGCCATCGGAGCGACGGCCCTCGTGTGCTGAAGCAGCATGCTCGGGTACATGGACGCTGGCGGCGCGCCCGACGGCTGGACGCCGTCCGCGGGGCCGGGGGCCGTCACGTGGACCACGGGGGCGCGGTAGTACGGCCGGGCGGCGGCGCCCCAGTTTTGCGGCGCCGCAAAATGGTGGCCCTGGGAGTGGTAGACGTGGCCGTGGCCGTGACCTCCCGGTATCTGGCCGTGGTACCCCGAACCGGGGGCGGGGCCGGGGTCATGGCCCCGGTGGGCCGCGGCGGCGGCGTGCGAGCCGAGGCTCTGCAGCGACGGCGGCCGAAGCCCGGCTGCCGGGCTGTGCCCGTCCCCCATGGGCATCGGACGGTCGCCGTGGCGGAGCTGGTTGGCGAGGACCGCGGCGGCGGCGGCGTCCGCGCCGGTCCCGCGCCTCGCGTCGGTTGCCGCTCCTGCAGCCTCACTCGTGCTTCGCGCAGGGTTTTCCAGCCCGCTCTGGCTCCTCGCGCTCGCCGAGCGAACCGCCTCCTGCCCGCCAATGCGCAAGAGCGCGTGCTCGAGGTCCTTGACGCGGGACTGAAGCGCCCTGAGGGCTCCTCGCTTCGGACCGCGCTTCTTCGGGGGGGGGTACACGCAAACCAGCCCCCGCCCCGCGCAGGCGGGGCACGGTGTCACGCCGTCGCCCTCGCACTTGGCCTTGCGCTTGTGGCAGAACTCGCAGGCCACCGACCGCTTCAGGCTCCCGTCCTCATCGTACTCAACAGCCTCCGGAGCCTGCTTGTGCCCGGACATCGTCTGCTGCGGCACGGAGCCCGGCCACGGCAGACTGCGATGGCGAGAAGTTCAATAAGGGGTCTAGAAGCCTTGAGATGGGCGAGGGCGGTTGGGTGTGGTCAGGGCGCGGGATCGAAACGACAGGCGTCGCCGTCTGATTTGGGGAAAGGGCGCATGATGCAAGTCTTCCTGTAGTTGGGCATCACCTGGATCCCGCCCACGCCCCCCGCAGGCAAAGTTGATGCGCCGAGGAGCTCCGAGCGTGTGCTGTGGGCGTCCAGCTTGAGCACCAGCAAAGGCGATCAAGCGGGTGCACCCGGCGGGGCAGCCCAAGCTGGTCAAGGCGAGGCGCCAACGTCGCGTATCGGCCCGCGTTTCCGAGCAGCCCAGCCGACCCAAGGGCGCCGCTCGCCGTGTCTGGCCATGCACGACGCCTCACTCTGCTAAGTTCTGCATCTTCGCTTCGGGTTGGTGTCCCGGAGTGGCCTGACTTCGCCCGAGCCGAGGCGATCCCTCTGCAATACGTGTCGTACGCGAACAGTGGACCTGCCATGCCGGCAAGGCGCGGAGCCGCCAATGTAGCACGAAATATGCATGACCCCTAGTGAAAAGAACCAAATTAAGTCGGTGGGGGGGCCGTTCGGGGAGCCGATGACCGCGGAAGCGAGAGCAGACGTGACGTTGGCGGCCGCCGGCGAGGATCAGGCCTGCCCAACTCTCGCGGCAAGGATCTGAAACCATTCTCGTTGCGCTCGGCCCGGATCGAAGTCCTGCTGCTTGATCGTACACCGAAGCCCCGGGCTGAAAAGCTCCGGCCGGCCAGATTTGCGTTGGCTAAGCCGTTACTTTGGACTGACGGTGGAGTGAGCCCGGAACAGTCGCTGTTTGTGTGCCGTAGCTGACCCGCCATCTCGGGCCGGGCTGGGGGCCTAAGGCACCCCGCATGCAACATGTCTCGCCCTGCGCTGACCGATACTTCAACGGACGGCTGGGACGCGACAGCGCGCGAGGGCTTGTCGAAGGCCGTCGGACCCGACCCAGCCACAGCAGAGCTGATTCTTGACCAGGGGCCTCTGCCTGACATCGAACCGTCATGCTGACGGTTCGGCGGCTCCCGCCGAACCGTCAGTCCTATTGGCCGCTGACTGCTCCGGAGCTCTCCGCACAAACCCTATGGGTCCAGGAAGGCCTTATACTTGCACAAGCATGAGG
>Ga0136560_1000300_pt1 | contig 23835 bp, 24 predicted proteins | sample AntRauMeHopE1497_FD_104925 | JGI IMG/M metagenome (GOLD analysis project Ga0136560, IMG submission 104925) | Saline lake microbial communities from Rauer Islands, Antarctica - Metagenome Hop E1 #497 | ecosystem: Environmental > Aquatic > Non-marine Saline and Alkaline > Saline | place... | reverse complement strand
TCTGCACTTGCGAGATGGAGCTTCCTGCACTGCGGCGCCACCGATGCGGAACCTAGGCCGAGCCTGGAAAGCGGGTCTGGTACAGGCGATAATCGCGATGATCCGATCCGAAGCATGGAGTCTCGTCCTCTTGTTCCCCAGCTGGATGCCAGGGCGCCCCAGGATGCGCAGCCCGTGGCCCCGGCCGCGTGGACAGCTGGGGTTCTAGACTCGCATGCCCTGCCACTTGGGGGGGGTGGAGTGCCCGGAGCAGTGCCACGAGCTCAGAACGACACCTCATCTTCATCTTCATCTTCGACTTCGTTCGCATCAAGGACCGAAGATTTCGAGTTCTGGCCCTGCGCTCGAGGATTCCTGCCAGTAATCGCGGTGTTCGGACTGGCGGTGGCAGCCACGCTAGGCGGCTTTCTCGGAATCGGGGGCAGGCTGAGCCAGAGCGAGGGTATTAATTCCGGATCCGGGACGGCGATCACGATCCAGGGGGCCGTGGCAGATGGGTGGCGATGGGCCATGACTCCGCGTGGCCTCTGGTAGCCTTGGTCTGTGGCTGGCCTGGCGGGGATGATCCTCGTGGGTCTAGGCCAGGGCCTGGCGGCGGCATCTGCACCCGAGGTGGAGAGAGTGAGGATGGGGGCCTGGGCAGCGCAAGGGCTCGGGGCAGATTCGACTCCGGGTCCCGCTTCTCTGGAGGGTGCAGTCGAGACAGGGACCGGGTCAGAGAGGGGGAGGGTGGAGGTGGCGGTGGCGGCGGCACAGCGTGCGATTGTGTCGCTGAGGCAGCGGCTGGCTGTGGCCGAGGTGAAGGCGTCAGGGGTGGGTGCTGCATGGGCGGGGGGAGAAGCATGGGGGTCTGCCCTGAGCGCAGGTCCTTGGAGCTCCGAGATGGCACGCTGGGCGAGCATCAAGGAATCGACTCCAGATGCGACATGACGGGTGGTCCTAGTACAGATTGTCATCACTCGATCGTTGGATCGTTTGATCACATGAACACCGACTGATGGAGTATTCGATTGAAAAGCACACTGACTATTTACTGGTATTGCCTACTTGTGAACGTTCCAATGGTCCCGACAGCTCGAGATTCATCCAATTTCGGTGGCTCGGCCAGATCCTTAGGAGGTCCCGGTGCCGAATGCGCAAGCCCAGAGCCTTGAATAGGGCTCGCTGCCTACTGGAGGGGACGGGATCAGGGTGGGGAGAGGCCGCCTATTGTTGTTGCTTAGACAGGAATGACATGACGTGACTAGACGTGAAGCATAACTGTGTCCACGCTATCACCAGGTATCGCAAGCAGCATGACTCACTACATCAGGGACCATCAAGTCGGATGCCTCAACACGATGATCGTGCGAAAGGTGTCTCCCTGTGCTCTCATGTCGATTGGGGATCGTCGACCTGATCTGCGTGTAACGGAGACAAATGATGCAGAAGCGTTTAACGCGTGCGCTGTGCGGACCACAGTTGATTCAATATTCCCTAAATCATTTGAAGCATCTCCAGATCCCCTCCGGTCTGTTAGGCACCGTCTCGGGCCTCAATAGCTGCTGCACGAGATGCACTGCAATCACCCATCTGCAGGTGTGAGAGGGCCAACATAATGCAGGATTTAAGGTAGTCGGGATGGTCCTTGCCCAGCACAAGGCCCTGGCCCTACCGGCACTCCTCGAGCAGTCGCAAAGCCCGCCCTTGCGCTGCCCACCGAGTGGGATGGATGGCAACCTCGTGGCCCCTGGACCGGTATTAGGAGATAGTATTGCATCGATGTCGTAGTCTCCGTCAGCGATGATAACGTCTATGGGTTTGCACGTACCTGAGGATGCCTGTACAAGCAAAGCAGCACGCCCCGGTCCCCGATGAGGATCGATCCACATGTTTTCGAATCAGCAATACTCTCGGTGTCGACAAACACACTTGCAGCGCCACCAGTTGATGGGAGATGCCGCATTTGGGCGGCAGAGCAAAACTGCAAGTGCAGCGAAAATAGTCCAGGCTTCCAGTGCAAGGCCGATATCGGCCGACTTCGACAGACAAACAAGTCACGAATAATTGTTTGGCAGCCTGAGGGCTTCAAATCATATCAGAAGGGCCGCCTCGACACTGCGCGTATGACCGCTCGGGGTGCATCACGAAGTGGGCGGGGGCGTCCAGTGCGTCAACGAAGGGTGCTGACGTGACTCCGGAGCCTCTTGAGTTTGCGCCGCATGTTGCATCACCGTTCAATGCACCTGCAGCGGCAGAAAAATATGCCGGTGATACGGTGTTACGCTGCTCCCGGGGGCACAAAGACATTCGACTACGTTATTAAAAACACACAGAAGAAAGCTTATATTGTGGCTTAGAATGCCCAGGAAAGAGAACCGCGCTGATGGGCCTCCGTCCCTGGGGTCGGATCTGCCTTACGAGTATGGGAAAGACCCCGCTGCGGGAACGGGCCTAATGGAGGTTGTGTACATGTTCATCATGGGAGGCATGTTTTCGTTGATTCTTATTTGTGCAGCTGCTGCCGTGCTGCTGCTGTGGCTAACGATGGGCGTTCCCATGCTGTACTCGTCCTTGGCCATTCCCGTTTTACTTGGCATATACTCTTGGGCCACGACATTCTCTCACGAAGATAAGAACCTGAAGGGTTTCAGGCCTGAAGTTAGGAACGGTCCATTTATTGCTACTATATGCAATTACTTCCCAATCAAGATGATTATTCCTGAGTCGGTGCAGCTGGATCCGAATTACGTTCAAGATAGCTCCAAAACCGAAGGCGATGCGCAGACTACAGCGGGAGACGACGATTTGCCAGACCACAAGTACATCATCGGGGTTCATCCCCACGGAATTCATTCTCTGGGCGCAACGTCGCTCATCTACGAAGGAGGCGAGTTCTACCGCCGGTTTCCCCGCATTTCAAGGAACCTGCACGGCGCCGTGGCGAGCGTCCTATTCCGGGTCCCCTTCGTACGCGAGCTATTCCTGCAGGCAGGATACCAGGCGGCGGACAGGAAGGTGCTCGATGGGCTGCTTGCGCGCGGCAAGAGCATCTACATCATCCTCGGCGGCTCGGCCGAATCCATACGGACAGAGACGGGCAAGGACAAGGTGTGGCTCCACAAGCGAGAGGGGTTCATCCGACTGGCGCTCAAGCACGGAGCAAGACTCGTGCCCTCGTATACCTTCTACATGACGGACGTGTACTCTGTCTGGTACGGTCCGATTCAGGCTTTCAGGGAATGGCTCGTAAAGAAATTCTAGATCTGTTTGCCCATCTTCGCCGGGTACTTTGGGTCGCCTGTACCTTACAAAATGCCTCTGTTCGTGGCAATCGGAGAGCCCATCGTTGTTCCCCAGTGCCCCGAGGACAAGCTGGATAAGAAATCAGGCATGCCTCCCAGAGAGATGGCGACTCCGTTTCTAAAGCAGTATGCGGCAGCACTTGAAACGCTCTTCGAGACGCACAAGGCTCAGGCGGGTTACCCGGCCAGCAGGAAACTGCTCATCGAAGCGGATTTCTCCGTCAAGGAGCAGGATTCTGGCCAGGTAGACGAAGCATTTGTCAAGACGAAAGGCGGCAAGAAGGAAGATTGAGCATATCGTGTGCCAGACCCATCAGCAGGCCACCCGCGTGTCGCGTGTATCGTGTTGGGTCGGTCCTTCCAAATGACGAGGTAGGGGAAACGGAATAGGGCTACTCGACAGCAGAAGGAACCATTAAGTGCCAGTGGTTCTCATGGTTTAGTGCCATGCCGGTACATCTCATTTATCGTCTTCCGACCTCCAAGCACATCGCTGCCTAGACCTAGAAGTGTTCAATTGCAACACCGAACTAGTGTCTGGATTCCATGTATACACCGTACATTGTCCATACTATGGACTCCACGGACTCAATGCAGCTCATATTTCCGGGGCAGCCATGGTGCCATCGCCGCCGTTCAAGAGATTTTCTTTCACTGCTTTTGCATGCTTGCGCATGACGGATCGAATCGTCGTGTTCGTGTCTCCGACAGACCTCCGGCGAAGCACAGCGGAGGCCTTCGCACCCGCCAGAGCGGCAAACAACCCCGTCCCAGTGGACGTGTGCGCAGACCGAACAACTGTGGCTCGCTGTTTCTAATACCCGCCGCCTGCAGAGTGCTGACCACCCCCTGCATCACCATGCGATGCATCTGCGTGGATCGCTTGAGCAGCCTCGTGAAGGGGACCTCCCGCACCATCGTGCGATGCACCACTCCCTTCACCCCCCTCTTCCAGCGCCTCTGCCTCCATCGCCTGTACTAGCCGCATCTCGATCGCAGAGCCCCCGTGACGACTCACCTGCTCTATCTGTGCCTCTGTCTCATCCTTGTCGTCGGTACCGCTTGTTCCTCCACCCTCCGGGGACCCAGTTGCACCCTCTCCCAGCTGTTCACGGAGGCGTTTGGCGTGCGTGTACAGCGATGAGGTCCTCACGATCCCTCGCCGGACCCTCTCTCGAAACGCCTCCTGCAGCTGCCCTGCCATCGTGCCAGCATACCCCCGAGTACCTATTTCGAACCCGAATCGCTTTGCGTCTGCCCCAACCACAGCCACATCCGTCGTAGTCTTGACATGTCTCACCGTCCAAGCCCAGAGGCAGTAACGGAGCACATCTGTCACACTGATCATGCCCTTCACCACCAGCGGGTCTCCCTATGCGCGACGCACCAGACGAGATACCTCCGCCTCTGTTGGTGGCACATCAGCAAGGCTCCGACCAGAAACCCCTGCATCCCTCTATGTGCCGTCTGCCCTGCCACTACCAACACCGGGAGTCCGGTCAGCCATAAACTGAAACTGTGACGGCAGTGAGGCCCCTGTGCCATCGGTCTGTGCCTGGTTGTTCCCTGGCCCTGGCGTCTGCAGCTTTGGAGCCCGTCCCAGCGGGCGAGGAGCGGTGGTTGTGCTCGCAGACCCAGGGAACACACCCGTACCGAAAGATGCATCCGCGGCCATAGCCTCAAGATCAGCCCTGCCAGATTTCTTGTTCCCTAGATCACCAGCCCCATTGGAATCGGACTCAGGCACGTCCTCCCAGCCCTCGTCAGGCCGGCCAACGATGAAGAGCTCGGGAGCTCGCTCAAGCACCATCCTGTCGACGATGTCTCGAACCGATTCGTCGAAACGACATGTTACTGCTCCTGGCGGCAGACTAAGCGAGCCATGTACTACGGTGGGTGATCGGCTCCGCCGATGCGACTCTGTGCCCCTGCCCCCTGCCTATGCATCGGATGTACGCGGACCTGCGTGCATCTGCAGATCTGCAGCTGCACCGACAGCATGAGGCGACGCCATTGGCACCTGGCGGATCTCGCGCGATTTTCTGGCCGGGCGGGGCCTCAAGGTCTTCCCACCATCGCCATCGCCCTCTCCAACACCAGTGCCACCACCATCGACCATCACGGCACCACGTGGCCTGTCTCTGTCCTTGTCTCCTGCTAGATGCCGGGACCCAATCCTGGACAAAGCCCCAGTCTCCGCACTACCTCGACTGCCCGCTGACGCTGGCCCCCCTCGATCACTGCCGCCATAACCTGTACCAGCATGCAATGCACCTGCGCCAGCATTCAACAAGGCAGCCGTGTCTTGCTCTCCCCTGAGAGAATCCTTGACCATCTCGTCTCGCCACTCCATCGCGTCGGGACTGACCAGACGAAGCCCAAGCACATCGCCCACTGGTCGCAGCAGCGCCTCAAACAGCTGGTTCGGCAGGTGGGGGACAATAAGAGGCAGGTGCGATACCCTGAGCACGCCCACCACCGGCCCTGTCCACCAGCGGGAAGCTTCCTCCGCCTCCACCGCAGCCGCCGTTGCATCCAGCTGACTCCCGTCTTCCGTAACTCCGTGTCCATGGATGGAAGACTTCCGCCGACCCAGCCTGCTGCCGGCCATTAACCCCACCCTATCCCCAGGTGGACCGGCGCCACCACCCAATCCATCGTGCCCCATGGCACCACCGTCTTTGGTTCGACTGTCTGCTCGCACCCCTGCCACTGCAGCCTCGAGACTCGTCGTGCTGCTCCGGCGCCGCCGCCCGCGACCTGCGGAACCTCTGCGCGATGGACCAGTGCTGCCTGCGCTGCCGTGCGATGCTCTCCGACTCCGCCCTTTGCCCTTGTTCCCTGGACCCGCGGCCCGACCCTTGTCTGCCTGGTCCTGGTCCCAGTCCCCCGCGAAGTTCTCACCTGCCACTGCAGGGGCCTGGACGATGGCGATGGCCCTGGCACCGCGCAAGTGCATGGCTATAAAGGCTTCGAGCAGCGGACTCGTATGAGGGACACTGATGAGTCGAGCAAGGTACTCAAGCTCGACGCTAGAGCTCGGCCCTTCGCTTTCTGGTTGATCGGCAGCAAGTCCGCCCCTTCCCCTGCCGGCGCTGGGGGAGCGGCTAACCACGCGACCCCTGCTCCCTGAGCTTGGCATTCCCTCGTTGTTCCCTGAAACTGGAGAGCGCCCTCTCGAGGATAGATCTGTCTCCGCTGCGGTTGCCCCGAAGGCATCACGACCCAGCAGCTGTGCCCTAAGATACCGCAAGGCCACAGCTTGCTCAGAGTTGTCCTATCTCCGAGCATCGGAGCCAACAGCTCGGATGATGCTGCCCCGTCGAGACCCACTATCACCAGTCTCAGAAGCCCCGGACCCGCGGCTGCCACCGGACGATCGGTGAGACTTGGATTTCGATTCCGATTCGGACCCTGCTTCTGGAGCTGCTGCTTCCTTCGTTGCTCCTCGGATGCCCGCCCGACTCCCGGACCTTGACCGCGACCTCGATTGCGAATTGGACCTGATCGAGCCTGAGCCTGTGATCGGGCTGCCACCACCAGTACGTCTGATGATGGTAATCTTGCCATGCTTATGCCCATGCTTGTGCCCATAGCCATGGATCTATCCACTCTCGCCGTGGGGATGACGCTATGCATTCACATGCCTCGCCGCCTCTGCCTAGAAAGTACCGTATGACACCGAAGGCTTGTCATTCGATGGTAATGTCCGTGTCCAGCGCCCGAGACCAGCCTGACGCACGGTTGAGTCACCGGCTGTTCCAATCGTCTCTGGAAGCCGCCCTTGCAAGTACCGAAGCAGTGATAACTAATCCGTCACGGCTGTCACGGCGTGAGGAGACGACGAAGCATCGGGCGCGATTGGGACGTGGGTGCACTGTGTAGCCAATAGCATGGCAGCCGAATAAAGCGCCTGCCCTGCGTGCAGCGGGGAGAACAACGCGATCCCGCTCTGCACCAGGGCTCTGTCTGCCCTCCTCTGATGGAAATGGACATCGACCCGACGAGCTCCGAGGATGCCGGTAGCATCGCTTCTCTCCCTCTCCTGCGCGGCGCGGTCTGCCGTTTCGCGGGCGTCCGCTGCTTGCCTTTGTTCCCTGGACAGCATAGGGGAAGCGGCTCGGCTCCCGAACGCTCCGCCACCACCACCCCGTCTTTGCATTCGGGTGACCCGGGAGCGGAACTGGAATTGCGCGGCAAGGACTGCGGAGGCGTCAGCCGGGGTACGGATTGCAGCGCTGATGGCGAGGGGGTCTGTCGCCATCGACACCCTGGAACTGTTCTCCGAACCCGGGCCCACCCCTGTGCTTGCGCCAGTCCCGGTCTTCGTCTCCACTGCCGAGTCGGCAAGGTTGACACCCTCGGCTGCCGCTCGGATCACGCTCTCGAGCTCCGAGCCTCGCCTCTGCGTGTGATTCCGAGGGCGAGGAAGCTCGCCCCCTTGCGCAGTCGTCGTCATAATCGAGCCTATGCTCCGCTGGCACCACGCGGCGCCTTCTTCCTCGATAATCTGACGGAGCAATTCCCCGGGGCACCCCGCGAGCAAAGCCTTCGGACTGCAATCAGCAGGGTCCGTTGCTCGGATCGGGGTGTACGGAGGCCGCAGTACCGGAGGCAGCGGCTGATTCCGAACGACTGCTGCAGCCAGCGCCGCCGCCAGCTCCGTTGATTCTTCCGACGTCAGAGCGCGGCCGCCCTTATGTGCCCGATGCAGAGCAGCGGCCACATCCAGCTTTGAAGGCGTCTCATCGACGTGATCCGAGGCGCTGCCGGTCTTCGCTACGGAAGCTTTGGTCCCTGCTTTGGCTGAGCGGCTCCGACTGCTGATCTTAGACCTGCTACTGCGCTTGCCCTTGCCCTTAGAACCGCCCCGCCCGCGGCGCCGTTTGCGCGACCTGGAGAGCCGCAGAGATCCGCTTCCATCACCTACGGCAGCAAGCGCGGCGCCTCGCCGGAGCAACTACCCGAGCCGTTTACCGCTCCCGTACCTCACCACAGTCGCAACCACAACCCCACTCCCACTCTTAGTTCCAGTCGGGGTTGCGGCCAATGCAGCCAGGGTCCCGGCTGCCGATGGACTGCCGTGTCCCACGCGACCTGCTTTCCGGCCGCCGACCCCGGCAGTGGCCCTCCCCCTTGCACCGTTCGGTGGGCCGCCACCACCCACTGTAAGCACATCAGATGGTCCTGCCTGTGCATAGGAAGCTTTTCCCGCCCCTGATCCCGAACCCTTGCCGGCGCCGGCGCCACTGCTGGCACCGTTGCTTCCTCCCTTGCCCTTGCTCTTGCCACGGCGGGTATCGCCCAGTTCCTCCAGTAACTGCAGGGCCGCCTGCACCCCCCGTGCCGCCGCCTCCCTCGCCTCGGTCTTCTCCAATTCTAGCTCCGGATCCACCTGTAGGCCACCGGGTGTGCGCGGCGGGGATCGCGGACTCGGAGCAAAATGGCGCGGTCCTCGTCGAGACGCCTACCTCTGCGTAGGCCGTCGCTGGGAAGGGGGCGAGCCGAGCGGCGGCCTCGGAGTTTTAGGATCGCCGGGTTTCGACGGAGGCGATGACTACTACGCCGATAATGCAACGCTGCGGGCACTACTTGCGGAACCTGGGGTCGTTTCATGCGCCGAGGATTCGTCTGCTGAGGACTGAGGACTGTTCCCTGAGTCGATCTCTATGCCATCCGGTGTTTCTAGGTTGTTGCTCTCGTTGCTCTCGCTCTCGACGATGGCAGCCTCGGGGCTACGATCCGGAGTCGCTCTGCGAGGAGTTTTCGCTGCCTGTGCCTCGGCTGGCACTGACCCTGCATATGCAAGCATATGCCTCGCAACTCGGGCAGCCATGCCCGCCACGCGCTTGGCTCGCCGCTGTCTCTCGAGCTCCTCTGCTTCTCTGTCCTGACAAGAACGGAAATACGCAGAGTTCATCTGCCTCCGCTGTGTCCGCAGCCTATCACAAATGGTTCGCATGAGCACGCTGAAAAGGCGAGCATGGTCTAGAGTACCCATGCATCGACCCATGGGTGCAGCTCCACCTTCCAGGCGATCAAGGGCTCGTTGCACACGCCATGCATGGTCTCTTGGCCTAGGGTCGTACACGAGAGCACATCCCGGATACGCGAGCACGGCGGCCTCCGAGGGCCCAGCGATGGCACTCACAGCAGCCAGCTGGTCCTAACGCGCAGACCTGTGGGCACTATTTGGACCTGCCCGCCCAGACATGGCCTGAGCAGCTGCCTCTACCGCAGCTGTGGCCCTAGATGCCGCAGATGAGCTGGCAGCTGCCAGAGCCATGGAGTTTTTCCGCCCTCGACCAGATTTCGAGAGGCTAACGCGGGCAAGGTGGGGCGCCACGGCTCGCAATGCCGTAGCCCAGGGAACACCGATGGCGGCGGCAGCAGCACTTGCAGTCATCGGGTCTGCGGCGGCTCCTCGCAATCCAGGCAGAGCTCCAGGCACGGCCGCCAGCTGTACCCTAGCCGAGCACGGTTGGTGGTACCTCTGTCGTGCTGCGTCCAGGAGCCTCTAATCAGCGGCAGCGGCTAGCTCTTGCCTGTCTTGCACACTAGCCCTCGTGGTCTGCGTGTTCCCTGGCCCCTGGCTCGTGGTATCAATGTCTTCTCCTCTCCTGTGTGCCTCCCTGTCGATCTCAAGGTCTCTCCTGCTCATGGATTGCAACGACTGCATTAGGGATGCAAAGGGGACACGTCGAGAGGGAGTCAGTGCACCGGATGTGATACCTCGCGACCCAGTGCCAACACCGTCAGTGTCAGGAATCATCAGAGGGGTGCGTTCCTACCCATCCCCTTCGACGCTTCCCTTTGACGCCTTGCTCGATGCTTTGCTGAACGGCCGGCGGGAACCGGCCTGCGAAGCCGACCTCCCAACGTCCGTGGAATCGTCATCGGCCCCGCCACCGCCCATCGCTGCATCGTCTCCGTCGTCGTGCAAACCCACACCACCGCCTCCGGCATACATAGGATGGTCGCACCTTACGGCAGCATCTAGACCCCACCCGTGGCTCGGCAGTGCATGCTCTAGGAGGTATCTCCCGATTCCCATGGGCTGCCCTGTCTCAGGATGTGCCGTGAGTCGCGGGGCAGCCACTGATGAAGAAGAAGATCGTTTGCTCCCAGCGGTACGCCCAGCGCCTTTCCGCTGTAGCGTTGTATCTCCTCCACCCCCTCCTTGCAAGCCCTCACGACCCCCCTCGTCCTTGCTCTTGCTCTCGGCGTCCAGAGACAGCGACAGATGGCCGAAGACGAGACTAGACGGCGGAGGGGGTGCCCCGGCCCTGAGGAACACAGGGTCCAGCCGCAGGTCGATAGGCCCACCGTGCCCTTCAGGGAACTAGCCGTTGAGCGAAGACGCGCTGTGTGCCACGGTACTCGCTGCGTCTTCGAGGGCCCGCCGGCGAAGTGCCTTTAGCGCCCAGAGGACAGAATCCGTTGACTTGACGGTGAGAGGGGGTCGTCGAGCGCTGGCCGGACCCCCATCTAGCGGTGTTTGTTTCGTGAGGGCCACGACCGGCGCATCCAGCAAAGGATCCTGTCGCCTATCGAGCCATCGCAGGTGGGCGGCCCCTGTGAGCGCCGCTTCGACTCTGTTCCCTAGGGACTAGGGCCCCCCTTCGTCGTCGTCGAAGAGCTTGCCGCCCATGAAGACCTCGTCCAGCGAAATATGCCGCCCAAGCTGGTCGTGCGCCCTTCGCACCAGGCGTCGCATCGCCTTCGTGTATCCTGGGTCGCTCTGCATATAATCCCGGAGCCGATCGAGTGATAGCTTCGTACGTCTAAGTACCTCGTGTGGAGGAGCCTGGGCCTGGGCCCGGTCGGGCTGTGTTTCTCGGGGTGGGTCTGGGAGGACTGTGCCCTTACCCTGACCCGAGCCCGAGCCTTTGCCCTCGCAAGCCCCACCACCGGCTCCACCCCTCCGCTGCTCTGGTCCTTCTTTCCCTGGGACCGAATTCCGCCGAGGATTGCGTGCATCGCATGGCTTGCCTGCACCGCCATGCGATGCACGCCTATGCCTCCCGCCTCCCCTCCTTCGGTCGGTTCTTGACGTCTCGTCCTGCGTCGCCGCGGCGAGCTCGATCTGGAGATGTTGCTCCTGCAGTCCTTCCTCCTGGGCCTGCAGAGTAGACGCCTGGTCTGACCTCCTCTCAGAAACAGATGCAGCCACTTCCTGCAGCACCTCCAGCTGGGGAACAGGCACTCCAAATGCCACGTGCAATCCCTGCAGCACGCTCTGCACCACGTAGAGCAGCTTCCGTCCATCCACAGTCGTGGTTACCACACCCCTTGAGCCGGCTGCCCCAGGGCCGCTCCCGCCCGCCTGCCCGCTGGCACGCAGGGCCGCCAGCATGGCTGCTTGCCCCTTGCCCTGTCCACTCCCGCTTAGGACCCCCGCCCCTTGCTGATAGTATGCCGCCGCTCTCGCCTGGTGAGCTCTAAACTCCTCTAGGGCCCTCTTGGCCAAGGCGTGGGATGCCTCATGCGTGGCTTCGAACTCCGCCCGTGTGCGGCGCCGCGGAGACGTGGGCTGTTCCATAACATCCACAGCGGACGACGATGTTCCGCTTTCGCTGGCGCCGCGCACGCCCGCAGGCAGATGTACTGGCGTTGTTGGTCCTAGTCTGGGTCCGCCTCCTTCATCGCTCACTGGATCCAATTGTCCTTGACGCTCCAGCTCCTGCCGCAGCCGGTCCCCTTGGAGCTTCAGCATCTCGCGCATCACGCTGGGCCGGTGTGCGCGGCGCCGCCGCGTCGGGGTCTGCGTGTCTGTGCCTGCTAACGGGGTGCCACGATTTCCAGATGCATGTGCAGAGGGCGGAGCCTGCGGCAGCGTCTAATTCTAGGACTAGCGCATGTGCCCGAAGGCTTGCAATGGCTCCTTTTCCGCGGTGGGGGGCTCTTTCCCGGGTGAGGTGACGAGTGAGAGGAGCGATTTTCGAATGCCCTGATTGCTTGTCCGTTGATCTTCCTCTTCTTCCTCCAGCTGCAGATGGGCGAGCTGCTTGGCGGTGCGAATGAATCCTACGAATGATCCGACGGGGCGGTGGGATGCCAAGGTAAACAGAATCTCGGCCCTGGATGACGGGGGGCATTCTTTCTCAGACATGACAGCTAGGATTGCCCCAACCACTTCCACAGCATCAACGCTGCCGACCTACTGCTTGTCGTACAGCCTGAACTGCTTCGTTGGATCTGCAAAACAGCATGCAAACACATCTCGGAAATCTTCGATATCTAACCTGCTATTAGGCAGGGTTTCGATCACAAGACGCACAGCCTCTCGTAACTGCCTGACTGAGACGTCCCTATACTCCCTCACGCGCCCTCTAGCCTCTATATCGACCGCCAGGCCATTTGGCAAGGCGAGCAAAGCTCCCATTTGCCAGTACTTGGCGATCGGGTTTTCCAAACACGAAAAAAAGTTACGATCCGTTGTATCGCGTTCGGGAAGAAGTAGAAGAAAATACGAGATGGTCGCATCCGATAAGCAAAAGCTGAAGGTCGCACTGACAGCTGTCAAGAAATCTTGGTGATTACGACCCGTTTCCTACAGACATAACGTGTGACTATGCCATCATTGGCCCAGCTGCGGATGCTGCGCCGAGCTGGTCAGTCCTCAATGCGAGTGCGCGAGCGCCGTATTTGCGATTCCTGCGCTACATACGCAAACGGAAGCTCGAGCGTGCTCAAGAATGACGTCAATCGCAAAGAATTATTTGGCTTCATCATGTCTAGATCTGTTTCATCGAGTGCGAGCTGCTCAGCAAGATACCATATGCGAAAGAAGCAGGACCCTCCGAACGTCTTGAAGTTCTCTCGGAACAGCAAACACATTGGGAGCAAGGTGCAGACCAATCAACTGAAGAGCGTGCATTCAAACGATCTAAACGGACATCCAGTGCTGACTGAGTCCTCTCGTTGCTTCGAGCGACGACACCACGGTGAGGAACTGCCCTCTTTCGGCCCTCAACGAATCGTTATTTCCCCCCTGCTTCCAACCGTGGTAGCTAGCAACAAGCACGTTTCTTTACAATTGAATATGTTGATACTTGCTATCTCTATTGTGCAGGACTTGTGGCGCGCGCGATGGAAGCGCTTCAGGCCAGTCCGGACCTTCGACTCGCGGCCAAGAATGACTACTGCCTCGGGGACCAGCTCTTCAAGCGAGCAGTCGAAGCACTCACGGACCTGCTGGTCCTAGGGTCGAAACGATCTGGAATCGGAATGCAGGCCGCTCCTGCCGCGAGCAGTACCTAGACTGCCGGTTCAAAGGATGATGACCCGGCTGCGGCCGATGCCGCCTCCGAGTCACCTTCTGACCCTGGTGTGCCTGTAGCCGACTCACCTGCGACCCTGCCGTCATCCACAGCTTCAGTATCAGCCCAGGCCTCGCCACAGCAGGCGAGGCAGTGGATGCCGCAGACGGTGGATGCTCCCCTGAAGCAAGTGCTCGACATCGAGGATGGGGCGCTCGCTCGCCTAGGCGAGCGCGTGGCTGCGGTTGCAACCGCCTACGAGTCCTACCCCGCTGCGTTCACGATGGCCAGCGAGCGGGTGTCGCAGCATGCCGCCCAGTGGGAAGTGCTCACCGGCCGACTCAGGGCACCCCCGGCGGTGGTCGCAGAGGCGGCGAGGATGGCGAGGAGGCGTGTCGCAGCGGCCGCGGCACTTGAGACCGCCGGTGGAGCGACCAGCCTTCAATCTGAACCCGATTCTGATTCCGATTCCGGATCGATGTCTAGGAGGGAGGTGGATGCTGTCCGGCTGCTGGACGAGGAGGGGTTCGACCCGGCGCTGCTAGAGGAGACGACAGGGTTCGACTTCAGGTCCACACCCGCTGAGGTAGCCACGGCCAGGGAACAAGGCATGGACGTGGCAAGGGAGCATTTGCTCCCGATCGTGGCTGCGGCGGCTCGAGTTGCCTTCCCTAGGCAGGTTGAGCTTGCCAAGGGACTCTCTGTGTCAGCCGATCTCCGATCCCCAGTGGACTGGTACCCCCTCGCTAGACGGATGAAGAGGAAATTCATCGTCCATGCAGGACCGACTAACAGCGGCAAGACATACACGGCACTGCAGCGCCTACGACAGGCACGGAGCGGGATTTACTGCGGGCCCCTCCGTCTCCTTGCTCTCGAGGTGTACGAGGAATTGAACGAAGACGGGGTGGCTACGAACCTGGCTACTGGGTAGGAGAGGAGACCTCAGCCATTCGCGAACCATGCATCGTGCACGGTGGAGCTTGTAGACATCGAGACACCCGTGGATGTGGCTGTGATTGACGAGATGCAGATGCTGTCGGACCCGGATCGTGGCGCGGCGTGGACCAGAGCCATCCTCGGGGTGCAAGCAGCAGAGGTGCATCTAGCGGGGGACCCGGCTGCGATCGATATAGTGCGGACGCTTGTGGATCAGTGCGGGGACGAGATGGAGATCAGGAGGTATGAGCGGCTGAGTCCTCTGAGCAAGGAAGCCAGAGCTACGGGGGGAGATTTCTCCAAGATCAGGCCCGGGGACTGCGTGGTGGCGTTCTCGCGGCAGGACATTTACGCGATCCGGAAGGAGATTGAAACTGCGACTCAGCTCAAGTGTTGCGTCATCTATGGTAGCCTGCCCCCCGAGGCACGCAGCACGCAGGCACGGCTGTTCAACGATCGCGATAGCGGGTACGACGTGCTCGTGGCGTCTGATGCCATTGGCATGGGATTGAATCTCAATATACGGAGGATCGTGTTCTCCACAGTTGAGAAATTCGACGGGGTCAGACGGGGACCTGCCCCGATCGCACTCATAAAGCAGATTGCAGGGCGAGCGGGACGTAAGAGCAGCCAGTGGCCAGAGGGCTATTACACGGCTTTCGCACAGAAAGATCTCGAATACATCCACAGCTGCATGGGTCAAGATACGCCGGCCCTTCACAAGGCTGGCATCTTCCCGACGTCCCTGCAGCTGCAGATGTTCTCTCGGCACATCCCGTCTTCTGCCCATTCCGACATTGGAGGCATGCTGCAGGTCTTCGTGGAGGCGTGCCGCCTGGATGACCAGTTCTTCATGTGCTCTCATCGAGGCATCGATGAAGCTGCCAGGATGCTCGCTCACATTGATGCGCTCACACTCGAGGACCGATTCAAGCTCAGCAGCATACCTGTCAGCCTTGGCTCCCAACGCATGGGCCTGTCAGACCAGGCGGCATATTTCGTGCGGTGCGTTGAGAGGCTGTGTCTCGGAGATCGAATCCGGCTGGACATCCACCTGCCTCTTAAGGAGGAGGTGCGGACACCACAGCAGCTGCAGCACCTGGAGTCCAGGGCCGCTGCGCTCAACGTCTATGGGTGGCTGGCCAGGAAATACCCGTTGCATATGCCCGATGGCGTTGAGTGTGAGGTGCTGCGGGTCGAGGCTGTCCGAAGGATAGAAGGAGGTCTGGAGGCCCTTTCGGATGAGATCGCTTTTCAGAGGAGACGACAACAGCGACGAGACAGGGGATTCCGGCAGGGCGCGAGCAAGCGAGGGGTCGGGGCTGCAACTGGAGGCTCTGGTGGTAAGCCCAGGGCTCGATCGAGGACTCGATCCAGGCCCAGGGCAAGAGGTGGTGCCCCAGCAGTCGCATCACCTGATGGCAGCGAGGGTGAAGGCGAGCATGGGCAAATGAGGCAGTGAAGCGGATGGAGTAAACTTTGCATTGCATTGCACAGGATCATGATCATGATCATGACGAATCACAATTGGATTATACTGAAGCCATGTCAAGCCCTTCGCCTCCAATTGGATTATACTGAAGAAGCCATGTCAAGCCCTTCGCCTCCCCTGCCCGCACGTTGGTAGGAAGGCCCTGCCGTCGACGTCGGATCACCTGCGTGAGCATCGGTGGGGGACTCGGCCCCTCTGGCCCCATGGAGGGGCTCCCGCTCTGGTTCGTAGGCGTCGTCGCCCTCAGGTTCCGCAGACGGGGCGCCGCGGTCTGGCACTGATTCTTTTCCAGACGGGGTCATCGGGGCGCTCGCGGCCCCTGCCCCTGCAGGGACAGTGGACTGCCCTATTCGGGATCGGATTACAGCTTCCATAGCAGCCTCTGCCTGCCTGCTTCGTCTCAGGAAGGCGTGCATACCGACGGCGCAAGAACTTGCTCCGATGAACGTGAATATAATCTCTCCAACCAGCACCAGTAGCACCACCGAAACAGCAGTTACAACCGCTAAATTGAGATGTCCTGCCCCAAGCCGAAATCCACCCACTTCGAGGCTGAGATTTCGCCGAGAAACTTCGCGGGAAGCATAGAACAGCGCAGCGCCAGCAGCTGCGCAAGCAAGTATGACCCAAGGGTGGGTCAGCACATTAAACGCCAAAACTACCACCACGATCACAAGATAATTTGACAAAAAGTACCGAATATTTGCTGCAACTCGCGCATCCCAGTCCAAAACTGAAGGAATACCATATCCGCCATGCTCGAAACCAATCAGTTGCGTCCAAGGTCTTAGAGTCTTGAGCCAATCGCGATTCTGAGCTGTCACGCTCCATTCTGGGGCAGTCTCGATTCCAAATCCAACCGATTTTGCACTCATGGAGATCGCAGAGAAGCTGATTTGTGCACAGGAGAGCCTCGTTCTTCGCGGCCGTTGGCTAGTGATTGAGCCGAACGTTCGTGAATCACAGCTTCAACAGAAAATTGTACATCAAATCCCTGCATCAAATACCCGCGAAACATTTCATGCATTTAACTCGTAAGATTCTTCGGGGTGGTTTTAATGGCTAGATTGATCAATCATCACGCCTGTTATCATAGAACGACTAAGAAGCGAGTCATATTGCTCGCAACAAGGAGCCTCGGCATTTTACTACCTTTCCGCAGGCTCAGCGAATGCTGTAGTTCGAAAGGCAAGGTAGGGGCTATAGGAGAGTACTCGATTCAACAAGGAGGCGGTAATCCTGTCTGGGTAGGAAGGCCTTGCTATGTGGTCACAACGAACCATTGTTGCGGTCGCAGCCGCTTTCGTTGGCTGGTACGCAATCGCCCAATTTAGGCGCAATCCAGGCAAGGATGTAGAAAACCCCGATTCAATTACTAACACCGAAGGCTCGGACGCGGAGAAGCACTGAATGGGCCGCCGGGGGTGCCTAATTTCACGCAATCCTTGTCTTCCAAGACCGCTTGTTTCCGCGTCACATCGACCGGCGAGCGAAGCGATACCAGCAGAAGGTGTGATGCCAGTAATCAGAGGTGAATCGTCTTCGCTAGGACCTCAGCCCCTCAGCCGTAGCAAGTTGCAGTCGGCTCCTGCGCTTGGGCATGACCTCAGGCAAGAGGCAGGGCAGGAGCCAACGCTTCCAGTAGTAGCCGCATCTATCCCCACTGCTCAATGGCATCGTCGGAATCTGTCCTCTTGCATTCAACATCTTAGATCCAGTATTGTGCCTCCTGATGCTGCCTAGGTCCAGAGTCGAAATCAGATCCGGACCGTCGAAGCTCGTCACACCGTATGACTACAGGACCACGCGCTGACGCCGCAGCTAGATGCGGATCACATACATTCCGTGGCAACACAAGTTTTTTTTAACGTTTCGTGGTCTATCGAATCGGTGTTTAGATGGCATCTTCGTTAGATGCTTCTGATGGTGATTATTGACACGACGCCCGCGGTGCATCAACACGGAGAGACTGCTGCCGATGTGGTAATTCCCGCATACTCCGGATTCAATAATTAGTGGAATGAGCGGGCCACCAATTCAAGGGCGCCCATGTTATGCAATTATGGCTGCTTATAATATTCTACAGGTGAACGTATGAGCTAATTAATGCTGCCGGACGCCTGAACTCTCGAATAGAGGACTGCTGGGGCCAGTCAGAATGAGTTGGTCTATCCTTTGTTGAAATGTAATTGACCACGGACCTGCGTGAGGATGGCGCAACACGAATACGATCCGCTGTGTCGTTGTAAATGCGGTCGCTTACGGGATTGAGTTCTGAAAATTGGCCTGGAATGGCAAAAGTAACAACTACTAGATCTAGTGGATCCACGATTGCAACTACGCTCAAAATGAGAGCCGGGACAAGTAGCCACCGTGCTTCCGTATCGTTAGGGACTGATTAACAGAGCGGATAAAAGGGCTGATTGCTACTGTTGAATTGGAGGTGTTTTTTGCCAGCGCCAAACGTTTGTTGCGTACGTTGCGTACGACTGTAAGAGCGTGGTGACTGCTATTGCCGAGCGTTGATGGCCCTCCGATTGCCTGCAGTGATGACATCTCTAGCGCGCCACACTGGTGCTACGAGCACCGATAACGAATGTCAGCGCACCATACTCTGCGTGTCTGAATAAAATCGTTTCCAGGAATCGGTATGCACTCCTGTAGAATTCGGTAGTGTCGGACAAGTTGATGCAAGAGTCGAGCCCGAAGGGCCGGCGAGGGTTTCCCCGCTTGAGCTGTCGGAATCCAGCCAATGCGCTATGCTTGCAGCCCCGAAACCGCTTTTTTTTTAAATGCATATCATCTAATACGTGCTATTTCAATGGTTTGCGCCGGCTTAAGAGGTGCATAAAGCCTTAGGCGGTGTAGCTAGAGCGGGGCCCAATACCCCGATCCGATCTTGACGGCCAAAGGGTGTGATGACGAATAAAGGCAATCAAGGGGTAATCCGCATGTGTTCTATCGACCTCCGGACAGCAACTTGATAACGAGCTGAATTCCACACATCTTATATTAGACTGTGTATCATTACATTAGATTCGGTTCTAATGGCGGGACCTTAGCTTCTAAGCCTGGCAGGAATGGCGCAGCTTGACAGCGATAGCTTCCGGACGGTTCTAAGTTTCCTTGATGTGCGCAGCCTCGCGGCGCTAGAAACTACTAATTGCACCGTGCTCCATCTGATGAAGTCAATTTTTCCTTCTCCATGGTTTGTAGTCGCTTAGACCTCGTGGGAAACGTGGGATTCTACTGTTGCGGAATCGTACGAATATTCCAAAGTAGCGGTGCGCAATCGAGTTTAGCTTGATAGCACTACAACTGCGCTCGTCCGCCTGCAATCTGCAGTCCACCCTGATTCACCAGGTATTCTAGCTCAACTTGGATCACTTGGAACCGAAGCAGCTGAGCGGCTGCTTGCAATCGCTTCTGACAGAGCCGGGACCACAAGCGACTCGCACTTCGCCCTGCTGGCCGCTCGGCAGTACGTCGAGTAGCGAGCTATCAAAGAGTGGGCAAATTTGCTATAGCTTGAGCATGCGATGGGCTTGCACGAATCGCGGTCTAGCCTTCGAGCAACGAGCCGGAGGGAACCCCGGCGCTTTGTAGCCGATGACGTACCCCGTGCATTGAGCGAAGAAAAAACGCGCAGTAACAGCAGAGGAGCCGGCGAAGAACTAGAACGCTTGACATTTAGTGGGTTTTCGCTGTTATCTGAGTGGTACGATCCCTTTTCGACGAGCCGAGAAATTTCGACCGAGGTCGACCGACTGGCCGTCGGCCTTCGGCTTCGCTGGGCAAGGCTTGGCCTTCTGGAGGAGCATCAGCCGGTGCATCCTGCAGAAATCAGATAGAGGAGCCATGGTCATGTGACCGACCTATTGGCTCCAAGTAGACCCCCAATGCTGCCTACTGGAGGGCGAAATACCGGAGATTCCGCGGATGCCGACGCATGGCACGCCGGGGCCACATCGGGCTCAGAGTCAGAGACAGGGCAAGGCACCAGGGAAGGAGGAGCGGGAACCGGGTATCCAAGTACGATCCCGAGATCGCTGCGTGCCAGTGCATTGCATGGTAGTGCGCCAGGGGTTAAGCACCTGAGCCATATATCTGCATCTGATGAGGCATCGCTAGAGCTGGAGCGAGCTGCAGCAGCTGCAGCACTCGGTCGCAAGCGCCGACGCTCTGGCAGTGCGGAAGTCCTGCGCGGCGCCGGAGCGCTGGCCCGAAGCAGTATCGGTTCCGCAACGGCAGGGATACCTCCGCGTAGCACCGCCCCTAGCGACCGCACGAAGTGGGCACGCGTTTCGTCCTCTGGGGAACACATTAAGGCAGGGGCAGGAACGACGAGCGGAGAGGGAGAGGGAGAGAAAGAGGAAGAGGTGGAGGTGGAAGTCAGGAGGGGCGCGGTCAGTGAGACAGCCTGTGCCAGCGGAGTGCCAGGCCCTGGTTTCCCTCAGACCCATGCACGTGGCAGCGACCGCTCCTGCTCGAGCCGTGGCGGCGCCGGACCGACCAGCACACGTAACTCGGAATCGGAATCGGAATCGGAATCGAAAAATGAGTTTGGTGAGTCCAAGCTTCGTCGTCTTCTGGATGAGGCATCTCCCGTTCGATCGGAGCGAGTCCCGGACGCTATTTTAGTCGCAAATCGATACCTCTACCGGGAGGTCGGATTCTGCCCGCCGCCCCACGAGCAGTACTACGAAGACCGGAACAGCATCGCAAGCGAATGCCTGAGGAACAAAGGGGGGCTGCCAATCGCTATGTGTCTCCTGTACCGCGCCATATGTTCCCGGGCGGGCATGCGTGGTCTCAGGTGTGTGGGAATGCCGGCGCATTTCATGCTGAGATACGACCCGCCTGCCGGTACGATCGGAGGCATGCCTCAAGAGTGTTCCCTGGCCAAGGGGTGGTGGAAGGGGCTGGTGCCGGCTCTGGGATCAGGATCAGGCCGAGGGTCGGGATCGGGATCGGGGGCGGCAGATTCTCAGGGAACAATGACACAAGGGGATATGAGGAGAGACGAACGGCCCTCAGAGGACCAGGTGCTGACAGGGTCTTGGTCTGGGTCTGGTGCATTGCATGCTGGTGCGGGCGGTAGGCGGGTAGTGGAGAGGCGCCGGCATCGGCACCCGCACGACTCAAGGGAGGTACGGAGGATGGTAGGGTAGCCAGGGCAGGGGTAGCGTGCACTTTCGGAGGTGTCTCAGCTGCTTGGAAGGGCTAGGCAGTCCGTTACTAGCGACCCCGGCATGGATTCTGTCGCTGCTACGGGGACGACGAGTCGTAGCGGGAGCACTAGTGGCAGTGGCATGGAGGGCGATGACGAGAACACGAGTGATGACCGGGACGACGATGAAGATGAAGACGATGATGATGATGATGATGATGATGAGGACGGCCCGGCGGGAGAGGGTGGTCCCACGGTGGGCATTTTCCCTGCCGGCGGGAGTGCGAGGGCCGGGTTGGCGAGGTGCATCGCCGAGGGTGAGGGAACACGGGCAATTGGGTCCGGGTCTAGGTCTGAGGCCGGGGCCAGGGCCGGGGATCATTCGGAGCCTATATCGGGCGTGGAAGTGGGAGTGGGAAATGCCGGTGGGCGGTGTCCCATCTTCATCGATGCATTCGCTTTTGGCATGGTGCGATCACAGTCGGAACTGGAGCTGCAGCTAGAAGAGCTGGGCGTCAGAGTTCCTCCGGGTGGGCATGCGTTCCGACCGGCGCCGCCATCCTCTGTCTGGCGCCGCATGCTGCGGAACCTACTGGCCCACTACCGGCAGGAAAGCAGGTTCCGGGATGTGTGTAGCGTGGCGAGCATGCTTCTCGCGCTGAGTACCATTTCCAGGGAACAAGGAGGCGGGCCGGATGGGGATGGCGAGGCGATGCAGCTGAGGTTTCTGCGGTGCCAGGCAGCTGCTCACTCTGGTCAGGAGGCATTGGCCAGAAGAGATCTGGAGGCTTTTCAGGGTGAAGGTCTCAGGGTCAGGGTACCCGCCCATGTGCTCGCTTCGTTGAGAACGGTGGTGAGAGGGGAGAGCGGGGTGGCGGGTTCTGCCAGAGGACAGCGCATTCGGGCCCGTACCCTGGCAGTGAGGGCGTTCGTGGCGTAGGACCCACTGGGTGCCACGATGCGGTTGATTAGGGGGCTGTCGCGTGGGGCGTAGGTGGCATTGCTGGAGCATCCTCTGGCCAGGGAACTAGGGCTTGCAAGCCCAGAGGCCGTGGTGATTTTGAATAGGGTGGCCGACGAAGAGGGCGACGAGAGCGGTGCTGGTGGTAACAGTGATGAGAGCGGTGCTGACATCGGCGCAATGAATCACGATCACGATCACGATCACGATCACGATGCTGCTACTAGGGGGACCAGCAGGACAACCAGCAGGACCGGTGACTCGACCCACAGCGCACGCGCCAGCAACGATCCGGGTGGGTACCCCGGACACAGGGAGCACAATGGTCCATCCAAGTCGAAAGGGTCTTTCTCACATGGATGCAGCGAGGGTCCTGCTGCTGCTGCTGCTGCTGCTGCTGCTGCCTCACCTAGTGGGAGTGTGAGGGGTCGGAGCAATAGCAGCGGACCGAATAGCGAGTCTGAAGACGTTGATGGGTCTGGGTCTGGGTCTGGGTCTGTCTGCAAGGACGGCAAAATGGGCCATGCACAAGCGAAGACAGAGGTGTCCAAGGTACCCGGAATTTCAATGCCCATGGCAGGAGACGACGAAGGGGGTGAAAGAAGCGAACAGGCAGGAGGCGAGGATGGTAGTGGCGGCGCTGGTAGCAGTGGCAGTGCCGGTCTAGGTACTAAGGGGATTCTAACTCCGGAGGAGGAGCGTGTAGTGGCTGGGATCGTCAGACGAAGGACGACTTGGGAAGGCGTGGACAATGGCGTGGACGAGGTAGACCTAACGGATGTGGATGTTGGTGCATTGCAGAGTCGCCGATCCCGTGCTGGACCCAGCATCACGGTCGGTGAAGGCCAGTCCACACAGAGACATGCTCAAGGAACAGATCGAGCTCCTCATGCCATCGGGCGGCTTTTCAGGCATCGCAAGTACGGGTACAGGGCTATCATCGTGGGGTGGGATCCTCGTTGCGGATAGAGTGCCCGATGGTAGGCAGCCATGGGGATTGATCTCTTGCCTCGAGGCAGGGAACAGCCGTTTTATCACGCCATTGTGGATTCCAGGGATCGCCCAGGGCAGCAACACACGTACGTAGCGGATGACAATGTCATGCCGATGCAGGCCTGGCAGGAGGAGGGGGAGGAGAAGGAGGAGGAGGAGGAGGGAGAGCGAGGGAAGGAAATGACGGCGCAAGATATGACCAGCAAAGGGCAGGGTGACACAGGTGCCAGGGAACAAGGCGGTTCAGGCACCGCCCGGGTTTTGGCTGGAAAGCAACTTGAGCGGGCGATGGAGCTGCAGCAGCAGCAGCAGCAGCAGCGGCAGTTAGATCTCGACGCCGACAAAGAGGACGAAGGGGGACCGGGGGCCCAGCTGCTGGATAGGAGAGCAGCCGCCGCGGGACCTCGTGGTCCTGGTGCCAATACCAGTGCTAGTATCAGGCGCTCGACTGAAGGCAATGGCTGGGCCACGAGAGGGGATCGAACTGTCTTCTCCTCGTCGTCCTCTCAAAGTGACTCTTTCCCTGGTGCTGGGCGGTTCGAGGAGAGGGGTCAAGGGGAAGGAGGGATCGGGAGAGGCGAACGGGAACGGAGTCTCGATTCGAGGTAGGTGTCCGGACTCACGGCCTCACAGATGCTTGCCTCAGTGTCAGGATCCGGATCTTTGTCCAGGAGTAGCAGTGCAATGCACCGATCCGAGGCCCGTGCATTTGCCGGCACAACCGATGCCGTTGC
>Ga0136560_1000298_pt1 | contig 23896 bp, 15 predicted proteins | sample AntRauMeHopE1497_FD_104925 | JGI IMG/M metagenome (GOLD analysis project Ga0136560, IMG submission 104925) | Saline lake microbial communities from Rauer Islands, Antarctica - Metagenome Hop E1 #497 | ecosystem: Environmental > Aquatic > Non-marine Saline and Alkaline > Saline | place... | reverse complement strand
GTTCCAACACCAAGAAGCTCGGAGAGTGGGCGATTGTCACCGGCGGAAGCGACGGCATCGGAAAGGGCGTCGCGACGGAGCTGAGCAAGGCCGGCCACCGCGTTGTCATCATTGCCAGGAACAAGGAGAAGCTTGACACGGCCCGCAAGGAGATCATCGAGGCAGCCGGCGCCAAGCCCGAGGACGTGCGCGTCGTCGTGGCCGATTTCGGGCGCGAGGACTCAACCGCGCTGTACCAGGGCCTCGCCAAGCAGCTCAAGGACGTCCTGGGATCGGTGGGAGTCCTGGTCAACAACGTCGGCGTGTCGTACCCGGGCGCGCTGCGGTTCGAGGAGCTCTCCCGGGAGGAGTTCGGCGGCAGCGCGGAGCGCACGCGCGCCATGATCGGAGTGAACGTCCTCTCCGCCGTCAAGATGACCGAGCTGGTGCTGGGCGGCATGAAGGAGCGCCGCAAGGGAGCCATCCTGTTCGTGTCCTCCGCCCACGGCCGCATGCCCGTCGGCGCTCCCCTCTACGCCGAGTACGGCGGCTGCAAGGCCTTCGTGGAAACCTTTGCCAAGTCCATCGCCCACGAGTGCGAGGTGAGACGAAGCCGCAACGCGCCCACGGCCCGTTGCACCAGCAGCGGCCCCGCCGCAGTGGCCTCGGCCTCCGCCCCCGACCATCCTGACTCGCTTCCCCTCGTCACCTCGCCCATCCCCGCTCCCCCTGCAGGGCTCCGGCGTCAAGGTGCAGGTGCAGTTCCCATACTTCGTCGCCACCAAGATGGCCAAGATCCGCAAGCCCACCGTCTTCGCCCCGTCCCCCGAGGCTTTCGCGCGGAGCATGCTGGCGGCCATCGGCAACGGCGAGGTCAAGTCCGTGCCCCACTGGTCCCACAAGATCCAGGACTGGGTTGCCCTCAGCCTCCCCGACTGGCTCCTCAAGACGGGCGTCATGTCCATGCACAGCGGCCTCCGCGCGAGCTACCTCAAGAAGCTTGCGCGCAAGGCCGCAAAGGACGAGTGAGCGACCAAGCCCACGTCCCGCCGGCCGGGGAAATCAGCCGTCCGTTGTCCCTCACAAACTAGCAGCTGCTGCCTGAGACACGAAACCAAAAGGCGCAAAAAAAACCGGCGCCACTGTGGAACGATAGCTGCACACAAGCAGATGCAGTGCCCACCCCAGCGGCTTGCGGTTTGGCGTTGAGCCTGTCCGCGCCGGTGAGCGCAAGTCAGAGAGCCGCAGAGTGGCTGTCTGGCCGCTCGTCAGCGCGGCTACCGTCATGCCTAGGGCCCGGGCCCGAAGACGTATCTCTCGTCCGGTGTGTGGCTCGCCTGCCCGGAACTTTGGCTCGAGCGCTGTGAACAGGGCCGCGACCAGTTCTGCTGCCAGGTGGTCCAGCCCCAGGTCCTGCTACATCTGCCCGACCTTGGTCGCCCTGCTCTCGGGCTGAGCGCTAGCCACAGGTCGCCCGCCCGCGGCTCGGGGTGCGTGCTCCTGACACGGATCGTTCAGCCCCTGCTTCAGCCGCCGCTACCTGGACGAGGCAGTTGCCCCGCGTGACCGGGAAGTGCCCGACCCATGCCATCGTCCTGCCGCCGGCTCGAGGCGCGGCTGCCTGGCCCAGCAGATCATCCTGCCGGTGGTCGAGCTCTCGTGCTCCACGTGGCGTGAGCCTCGACAAGAGCTCTGGGGTGAGCTACTTCGTCATGGTAGTACAAATGGGTCCGAGGCGAACGGCATTGGGCCGGAAACATACCGGTGGGGCGCGCCTCGAGGAGGCAGGCGCCCGGCACTCAAACACTCGATGGTCACGACACCGCACCGGCATGCATGACTTGTTTCGCGTGCCGGGCAGACGGGCGCGCCAGCGCGGGCAGCGTGTGACTGTGGCGGCGATCTGGCCGCCGTCGATCGAAAGGGCAAGTTGCACCCTACGGACGGACGGCAGAGAGGCCGCCGCCGACGGTGTCCCACTGCCGCGAGGCACCCGACGACGCGCCGCCGTTGTCGCCACATCCAAGGCCTGCATTTCAGGACCATGCTTGCTCGGGCAATGTCTGCAGGCCGCCGTGCCGCGGTCTCCGCTGCGGCGCCGCTCGGGTCCAGATCCAAGGTCTACACCGCCCCTTTCGGGAACGTCGAGGTCCCCGACACGACGGTGACTGAGTATATCCTCGAGAACGCGCACAAGTTCGGCGACAAGGCGGCCCTCATCGACGCCCCTAGCGGGCGCACCATCAAGTACAGCGACCTCTCGACCAGGATTGGGTCGGCTGCCCAGGGCCTCGTGGACCAAGGGTTCGGGACCGGCGACGTGAGGCCTTGGCGGGCTCATTGGGCCGGCCGGTCGTGCGCTGGAGCACCAGGAGCGGCCGGCCGCAGGCGCTCGAGCATCCGCGCTCGGCTTTCCCGATGGCCTCACCACTCTGGGCTGCCGTTTCCGCCTTCCCGACCCCGCAGACGCTTGGGATCCACCTCCCGAACGCACCCGAGTACATCATCGCGTTCAACGCCGCGGCTGTCGCCGGCGGCCGCGTGACGACAAGCTCGCCGCTGGCCACCGCGAGCGAGCTCGGCTACCAGCTTCGCGACGCGAGCGCCTCCACCGTGCTCACGCTCTCGGCGTTCAGGCAGACGGTCGAGGCCGCGGCTGCGGAGTCCGGGTGCGTGAAGCGGATCCTGTGCCTGGACGAGGAGTCGGGCTCCATCTTCCACGAGGACAAGGGGGTCGAGGCATGGCGGGCCGACGGGGTGACGCCGCAGGACTGCTTCGCGCTGCCGTACTCGTCCGGCACGACGGGCCTCCCCAAGGGGACGATGCTGTCGCACCGGAACCTCGTCGCGAACATCGCGCAGTGCACCGGGCAGGCGGAGCACAACCTGGACATGACCGCGGACGACGTCGTCCTCGGCGTGCTCCCGGCCTACCACATCTACGCCATGACCGTGGTGTGCAAGGCCGCCCTCCGCGTGGGTGCCACCGTGGCCATGCTGCCCAAGTTCGAGGCGCCGACGTTCCTCGCCGCCATCCAGGAGCACCGCGTCACGTGGGCCCCCCTCGTGCCGCCGCTCGTCCACTTCCTGGCCAAGCATCCCGCCGTGGAGGCCGCGGACCTCTCCTCCCTGCGCATCATCTTCTCCGGGGCCGCGCCGCTGGACGCGGGCATGCAGTCGGCGGTCGAGGCGCGCTTCCCCGGGCTGTCGGTGCGGCAGGGGTACGGCATGACGGAGCTGTCCCCCATCTGCCACTTCGCGCACAAGGACCACAACAAGCCCGGCTCCATCGGCTTCCTCGCCCCGTCGTGCGAGGCCAGGCTGGTGGACCCGGAGACGACCGACGACGTGCCGGAGGGGGAGGAGGGGGAGCTGTGCGTGCGCGGTCCGAACGTGATGCTGGGGTACCTGAACAACCCCAAGGCGACGAGGGACTGCATGCTCACGGGCGGCTTCCTGCGCACCGGGGACATTGCGCACGTGGCGGCGGACGGGCAGTGGACCATCCGCGACCGGCTGAAGGAGCTAATCAAGGTGAAGGGCTTCCAGGTCGCCCCCGCCGAGCTGGAGGGCATCCTCATGGGCATCGACGGCGTGGCTGACACGGCGGTGATCGCCATCCCGCACGACAGGGACGGGGAGCGCCCTAAGGCCTTCGTCGTGCGGTCCGAGTCGCCGGCGGGGGAGGCGCTCGACGTGGACGCCATCAAGGAGGCCGTCAAGGCCGTGGTGTCGGATTACAAGCAGATCGAGGAGGTGGCTTTCGTCGACGCCATCCCCAAGAGCGCAGCCGGCAAGATCCTACGCCGTCTCCTCCGCGACGCCAGGTGAGGCGCGGCCGGGGGCTTGGAGCGCCGCGGGCAGCCGCCGTCCTTCCCCTCAGCTCGGGGGGGCGGACAAGGAGCGGCGCCGGAACGCTGCGGGGGCGAGGCGGCCTGACAACAGTGCCGCGTTTCGGCCGAGCCCGTGCCGCGAGCGAGAGCGATGAATGCGTGTGCGCGCTCGCTGGGGCGTGTGGCGGGGCCTCGAACCGTGGTGCTGTGCCGGCTGCCTCGTTCGCTGCGCGGTCATGGCACACGCAGCGTCCTCGTCAGCGGGGGGGCGGCGGCGCGCGCTGCCGCTCACTCCACCTCGACGACGTACATGTCGCCGCCGTTGCCGAAGACGGTGGCGTGGGTGTGCTTGCCGGAGCCGATGGCGACGACCTTGCCGGTGGAGCTCTGCTTGGCGATGCCGCAGGCCATCATGGACCCGGGGGTGAAGATGCTGGCGGGGGAGGGGCTGCTGGTGGCAGTGGAGTAGACCTGGAGCTGGGCCGCGGCCGGCTGCTGCCCCTCGGCGCCCCAGCAGCACATGACGGCGTACTGCCCCTTGGAGGAGAGGCCGGTTCCGATGGGCCAGTTGACGCGGGCGCCGGTGGTGGCGGGGAGGGAGACGTTCATGATGGCGGTGGAGGAGGGGAGGTCGAAGACCATGACCTTGTTCTGGGAGACGGAGTTGGAGGCGATCTGCCACGCGACGGACATGTGCGGGCTGTCGGGGCTGAAGCTGATGGTGCCCGCGGCCACGTAGAAGCCCTCGGTGGTGGTGGTGAAGGCCTCGGAGTAGGAGATCTTGCTGCCCGAGTCGCGCTTCCACACGATGAGGTTGGTGGCCTGCCCGGCGGCGACGTACATGCCGTCGGAGGAGATGCCGAAGGACTGCCCGACCGACGTGGTCAGGGTGGAGTTGCTCACGGGGCCGCTGTGCGCGCCGGTGGAGTGGATGACGTCGACCTTGATGTTGTTGATGCCGAGGGACGAGAGCACGCCAACGTACTCGCCGTCGCCCGACACGCCGAGGAGCGCCGAGGTGGCGGCGTTCGGGAGCTGCCATGCGTACTCGGTCTTGTTCGAGCCCGAGGCGCCGTCGAAGACCAGCACGCGGTTGTTGGGGCCGAGGCCAAAGGCGGACACGGCAACGGTGCTGCCGTCGGCGGAGATGGCAAGGGCGAGGATCTCCGAGTTGGGGAGCTCCACCGTCCACTCGGCGCCCGGGTTGGGGGTGGCCGCGTCGAACATGTACAGCTTGGAGAAGAACTCGTTGGGCGCGGTGCGGCTCACGATGGCGCGGGTGCCCTCGGACGCGATGTCGATGTGGAACATGGCCTTGTCGAAGCGGTTATCGTCCTCGACGCTCTTCACGGTCTTGTTCCCTGCGAGGCACAGGCAGTCAAAGCGGGGGGGGTCGAGGCGCGACGGCGTGCGGGCCGGGCGAGCGACGCCGGGCAGGGCAGCCGAGCGTTGGTCAGTCGTCGACATGTGACAGATCGACTGTTGAGTCGTCGTGCCTGAGCAAGCCACCCGCGCCTGGGCCCAGGGCGATCCGCGCGGTGTCATCTGATCCGGGCCGATCCGTGCCTGCCCGGCCGAGGCTGTCGGACGGGCGCGCCCGGCCACCAATCGGCTGTTCCAGCAGCAACTTTGGCAAGCGGCTCACCGGTGTTCACGTCGAAGATCTGGGCGACCTCCGGGGTGTTCAGCCAGGTAGCTGCCACCACGTACCCCTTGGAGGAGGCGCCAGCGCTCTCGAAGACGGCCGCGGCCTCGTGCTCCGCGAATAGCGTGCTGAGAGAAGGGCCGGCGTTTCCGCGGAAGCTGGAGGCTGACACCGCGGCCACCGCGGCCAGGAGTGACAAGATCTGGAGCATGGCTGTGTCGGGCTGCCTGCCGTGCGAGGGAGCAGAGTGCAAGGCGCTTGGGGCAGACGCGTCTGGCGAGGCAACAACTGCAACGACAGTCACAACCAAAGATCGTTTCGCTCTGCAGGCGGTTGCGCGCGGTAGCAGGAGCAGGCAATGCACGGGCAAAAGCACGTGCCAGAGTCGGGACCAATGCCCGGCAGGGGGGGGCAGGCGGCAGGCGTGTGGCCGCTGCGGTCCGGCAAGCAATCGTTCGGGCAGCGCATTGCCCCCGCCGGGTCGCTGCGCCTCCGCGCATTCACGCGCAAAGCGAAACGTGGTGCACTGTCACAGTATGCCGGGGCGGCTGGGGTGGTCCCGCCGCTCAGCCCATGAGCTCTGACTTCTTTGCCGGTGGGTACTTGCGCTGGCAGTACGTCATGGCGCTCTTGAGGGCGGTGACGGACTTGCGGTGCTCCGGGTCGTTCATCAGGTCTGCGCGGGGTGGTGACAGCGAGGCGGGAGAGAGGGTGACGGAAGCGGCCGGCAGCGCGTCGGCAGGCCTTCAGGCGCGGGCGCGACCCCGGGCGTGCCACGGCCCCTCACGGGAGATGTTGTCGGACCGGATCTGCGTGCGGGAGGGGCGCTCGTGGATCCCGAACGACCCGACGCCGATGGGCCACGGCTTGTCGCCGACGGCCAGGGACATGTACCGCCCGCCTGCCTCCCGGTACCGCCGCTCCAGCTGCAGCAGCACCATCGCGTGCACGTGCCCCAGCACGTCCTTGTCTAGGACGCTGTGCTTGGCCTTGCGGAGAAACGGCGCCAGAAACTCGGCCGCGGTCACAAACGCCGTCTTGTCCACCACACCGGCGCGGACCGCACCCTCGGCCTCGGTGCGGGAGACAACGTCCTGCGCCCACTCCTTCAGAAGCCGCTTGTAGAACTTGTAAACCAGCTCTGACGCGTCGTCGGGGTAGTCCGCGCCTCGCAGGTGCATCGACGGCTTCGACGGGCCCTTGAGCGCCTCTTCCCCGCTGATTGCGATGGGTCCGAACTTCGTGACCGCATCATCGGCCGCTGCTGCCGATGATGAGCCGCTGGACGCCGACGCGGACGCAGAAGGGGCCGGCTCGGCCGCATCACCCCCCGCCTCCGTCGCTGCCGCCGCCACGGGCGGGGAAGTGACGCGCCGCTTTGATCTCTCGTCGCCTGCCTCCTTGCCCTCGGTCCTCGCCCGCTTGGCGGCGCGAAGCTCAGCCTTGCTCACATACCTGGACCCGGCAGCAGCCCTGGCAGCGCTCTGGTCCGCCTTTTTGCGCGCCATTTCTGCCCGGAGCGCGTCCATGGGGGATTTTGCACTGCCACTCGTGCGCGTGGTGCCGCACAGGACGCGGATGGCGGTTGTCGCCGCGGACAGAGCCGCAAGACTCGCACGGACCCGTGTGACGTTCAGGTAGTCATTCATCACTCACCTCGCGCGCGGAACCCCCGGTGCAATGGACGAGTACGTGCCCAAGACCACTTCCGAGCTTGCCATCGCGGGTGCCGTGGCCGGAGCCACCGGGTTCGGCCTGTACCTTGCGTACCAGGCTGTGACGGGGTCGGCACAGGCGTCGGCGTCCGCATCGGACGAGGACGAGGAGGACGTCTCCACCACCAGCGTGTCCAAGGGCGGACACTCGCTCTACGAGACCGACAAGGCGGTCAGCGAGTACCTCATGTTCCACTTCCAGGACCAGAACAAGGACTTTTGCCCGTACGCCTGCGCCCCTACCGGCATGAACTTTGCCAAGAAGTGAGCGACGGGCACCCTGCCCCGGCCATTGCGGCTCGGATGCGGCCCGCGGTTCGTGTGCTGGCTGCCACCCCTCGGGGGATCCGCAGTCGCGGCCAGCGCGGGTCGCGGAATCCATCTCCGCTCTCCTTGCTCGCTGACTCTGCCGCAGCACCGCTGACATCTGCATCGAGGAGCTCGGCAAGGTTTCCGCCTTCGCGGGCAAGGACCTGCGCGCCCTTGACGTGGGCTGCGCCGTGGGCCGCTCCTCGTTCGAGCTCTCGCGCGCCTGCAAGGAGGTCATCGGCGTGGACTTCAGCCAGAAGTTCGTCGACGCTGCTGTCTCCCTCGCCGTGAGTCCTCCGCCCCCGCGCCGGCCGCGCCTCGAAACCGTGCCCCGCTCCCCCTCTGAACATGCAATCCCCCCTCGGCACCCGACTGCCCCGTCCGCCCCCTGGCTTCCCCCCCCCCTCCCCGCGCAGGCCTCCAAGAGCGGCAAGGCCTACCACTACACCGTGGAAGGCGGCCTCAAGGCCGAGGCCGTGGCCCGCGTGCCCGACGGGCTCGACGTCTCCCGCTGCCAGTTCCAGCAGGGCGACGCCTGCGCCCTCGACGCCGTCGCTCTCGGCAAGTTCCACGTCGTCCACGCCGCCAACCTCCTCTGCCGGCTCCCTAACCCCACGTGAGACCAGCCCAGGCCTCGGCCGCGGCCTTCGGGACGACGCAACCGCCAGCCACCACCCCCGCGCCGCCCCCGTCATCCCATCCCTCCGTCCCCGCCCCCGTCATCCCATCCCTCCGCCCCCGCCCGTGCCCCTCGCCCCGCAGCGCCTTCCTGTCGACGCTCCCCGAGATCGTGGTCAAGGGCGGCCTCGTGGTCTTCATCTCCCCCTACTCCTGGCTCAAGCAGTACACCCGCGACCAGTCCAAGTGGCTCGGCGGCTTCACCGACTCCAAGGGCGCCCGCGTCGAGTCCTTCCCCGAGCTGAAGAAGATCATGCACGGCCTCAAGTTCGAGCTGGTGCGCCAGGGCGACGAGCCCTTTGTCATCCGCGAGCACCGCCGCAAGTTCCAGTGGGGGTGCTCCCACCTCACCGTCTGGCGCAACGCCGCGTGAGCCAGGTCCCTCCGCCCGCGGCGCACCTATTGCGCCGCCGCACTAGGCCCTCTGTGCGTGTGCCTGTGTGCCGGTCACCGGCGCCGCGCCTGTGCCCAATCTTCCGTCAAGCCACCCGCCCGGACCCGCGCGCCACACGCGCGCACCCCCGCCTCACCCGGTGCCCGAGAGCGCCGCGAAGACCCCCTCGGGGTTGTTCGCCTTGAGCGCCGCGCGGCAATCGCTCACCAGCGCCGCCCTCCCCGGCCCCAGCCGCAGCCTCGCCGCGGTCTGGATCGACGTGTTGATCCGCCGCAGCGCACCCATGAGCGCCTGGTGGTTCGCCGCCCGCTTGGCGTGCTCCCCCGCCAGCTCCCCGTTCACCGCCATGAGCCGAGCGTACGCCGCCCGCATCCCCACCACGTCGCCCATCATCCTCGCGTCCTCCGCCCTCACCACCAGACCCTTCACGCGGTTCGCCCCCTCGGCCAGGTCCGCGCTCAGCCGCAGCCGCACCGAGTTGGCCTCCTGCACGGCGCGCAGCAGCGTCGACAGCACCGCCAGCTCTGCCGGGAAGGCGACCCTCGGCGTGAGCGTGGCCAGCCCCATGCTGGACGCGAGGGACTGGATGACGTCGGCGGCCTCGTGGGGGCTGTCGCACCGGACGCGGACCAGGGTTCCCGCGGCTCCGCCGTCCAGGGCGGTGATCGTGGCCTCGACGACGAGGACGATGCCGTCGTGGGCGAGGGAGGACGGCGTGGACGCGGCGGGGTCGGCGCCCGAGGTCACGAGCTCGAAGGCGCTGGCGACGGAGGCGGCGAGGGAGGAGGCGGCGGCGGCGGTGGCCGAGGCGGAGCCGCCGCGGGCGACGGCGGCGTCGTGGGCGGCCGAGGCGAGGGCCCCCGCCGCTCGGGGCTGGGAGCGGGGCGCCGCGAGGGATGTCGCCGCATCGGCGGCCGCGGCGGCTGCCGTGCCGTGGCCGAGCGGCCGGAGGCACACGAAGGCTGCCCTGACCCCTCCCGTGGCGTCGGCCTCGAAGGGCCCCTCGGAGGGGAGGAAGTTCCTCTGCATCCAGAGGGCGCACCGCTCGGGCCGGTCGCGCACCGTGAACTCCAGCCCGCCCTTGGGCCACACGGCGGCGGCCTCCTCCTCGGCGCGCATGCGCCGGTATCCGGCGAACTCCGGGAGGGTGACGGGAAGCTCGAAGGCGAGGAAGCGGTCGGCGGAGGCGCGGGCGCCGGCGACGGCGCGGAGGCGGAGGGCGACGGGGGCGTTGCGGGGGGGCACGACGGGGATGCTGAGGCTTCCGGGGAGGAGGAGGTCGGCGGGGCCGTCGGCGGCGGCGGCGGCGCCGGGGAGGCATGCGGAGGCCTCCCTGGCGGGCACGGCGGCGCGGGACTCGCCGTCGAAGACAGCAGCGTCGAGGCTGAGGGCCACGGCGCAGCGGAGCTGGACGCGGGAGGAGGGGCGGACGAGGACCTCCAGCCGGGGCCTGGGGGCGCCGGGCCTGGGCAGTCCCGCCGGCTTCCCCACCACCCTGGCGATGGTGCCCACCGCCGCGCCGGCCTGGATGGCCGAGTTGGAGATCGTCCCGGCCCTCACCGACTCGATGCTCTGCCGCAGCGACCGCAGGGTGAGCTCTGCCGACCGTTTCTTGCTCTGCAGCTCCTCGAGCGCGACGTCGTCGGCGCCCTTGGCGTCGACAAGGGATCCGCCGACACCGGCTGCGACGGCCGCCTCCGCCTCAACGGGCAGGAAGCCCCTGACGACCCCGTCGGCGCCGACCACGACGGCCTGCTCGTCGCCGCCGCCGAGCCTGTAGTCGGACGACACGATGCCGGCGACCCCGGCGCTCCCGGCAGCGGCCTTCTCTCGGTAGACGAGGGCGCCGTTGTCGGAGCGGCGCGCCTCCAGCTTGCCCGAGGCCCAGCCGGACAGGACCTCGGGATCCCCGTCGGCGTCCAGGTCAAAGGCAAGGCAGGTTGTGGCCCTGCCGCGGGCCTTGACCCGCCACAGGCGCCGGCCGGCCTTGTAGACGCCGACCGTCCCGTTGTCGAGGCTGTAGGCGAAGCTTCCGGGGGCGAGCGCGGACAGGCCCGACGCCCTGGCCGTCTCCGTGACCTCCATCACCACGCTGTCCCCGCGGAACGCGCGCAGCTCCATGTCGTCCGAGGCGACGAGAAGATCCCGGGCGGCGGCCGAGGGCGCGCCGCCGCCGAGCGCGGGGCCCGACGTCAGCGCGCTCACCTGATCGCTCGTCACCAGCCACGCGGCCTCGGCCCCGTCCGGCCCGAAGGCCTGCAGGGAGCAGTTGCCGCCCGCCACCACCACGGGCGCGGGGGGCGCCGCCCCCCCGCTCTCGGGGCTGATGCCCGGCAGCGAATCCACCAGGAGCGCCGCCGCGCCGTCCGCGGCATCGGCCACGAACACGTCCGCGTTGCCCAGGACGTCGTACGCCATGCAAGAGCTCGCGGTTCCCACGAAGAGAAGGTCGCGCGACGCCCCGGCGGCGGCCGCGCTGCCCTCCTCCGCGGCCCGGCTCACCGGCATGACCCCGGCCGTCACAGCCGTCACCTGCCGGTTCACGTTGAGGAACCGGACGTGCGGCGCAGACCCGTCGCCGGCCGGACCGCCCTCCGGCGAGGCCGCGGGCACCTGGGCCCGGTCATGTGGGCTGTGCAAAAACACCTTGCCCCCCGGCGTAGCGCACGCCAGCGACGGGTGCGTTCCATCAACTGCGTGGCCAGCAGTCGGAATCGCGCAACTGGTCAGCGCGGCGCCGTGCCGCTGCCGCGCGCGGCAAGGCCCTGGCGGCAAAAAGCCGAGGGGCGCGGGGCGCAGCAAACGGCGAGCGGTGCCGCCAGTGATCCCGACGCCGTGACACCTTGCCGGCTCGGATGCGAGGGCACGATCGCCATCAATTGCACCGAGCGGGTGCCGTGAGGGCGGTGCTCACACCTTCCGACGGTGACCTGTCCGACCTGCACCGGAGTCTTGAGGTCGAACTCAAACGCCGGCATCAGGCCGCGCCTCGAGCCGCCTGATGCGATGCCTTCAGACATACCGAACCAAGCGGGGACGCACTTCGCCCCTGGGTCCGGCGGTACAGTGCTCACGGCAGGCGCCCCGACCAAGAATCGCCAAATGCGACCCCAAATATGAGCTGGTGTGCTTGAGTGAAACGCCGGATGCCTGCGTCGCCCCAGGGCCTAAACGACACGGAGCGGCTGAATCGAGGCCCCTGGTCGGGATGCCTGGGTGCGTTTACCCCGTCCTCTGAGTTCTGAGGCGGGACCGGCCGTTGGGGCGCGCAGGGAGGGCCACGAGTGGCTGCCGCTCTGCCCGGCCCATCCACAAAACCGTTGCCCGCGGGCACACGACCCACAGCCGTGCGCCCCGGTTCAAAGCCACACCGGCAAGGTGCTGCCTGACCCTCGCGTCGTTTCCGGCGGCGACCGCCAGCGGCTGAGGCTTTGGGGCAGCATGGAATCACCAGCATCGTTTCGCTCCTCCTCGGGCGGCACGCCTGCGCTCGATGCCGGAGCCCTGATGAGCCGGCGAGTGGTGCGGCGACTGCGGTCCGACTGGGGCACGGCTGTCGAAGCGACACGCAAGGCCACGGCCAAGGCGCTGGCGTCGGGCCAGATGCGCTCGCCCCCTGCCGAGGACGACGCAGCTGACGGAATCAACGAGGAGCAGTTCGCCAGGGTCCTTCTGCAGTCCGCGAGGGAGCTTGCAACCGGACCAAAGGCCGCCGACGACGTTGCGATCATGGCAGAAATCGTCGACCTGTTCGACATGATCGACGCCGACGGATCGGGAAATGTCACCTGGGACGAGTTCTCGATGGCGTGCCTTGAGATGGCATCCATGGCGCAGCAGGCCGAGAGCGGGGGGGCAAGCGCCCTGAAGCACACGTGGACGGAGACTGAGATGCCGATGGCCATGACACAGCAGCGTATCTGCGGCACAATCACCGCGTGCAAGTTTGTGCCGGACTTGCAGCAGATCTTCGTGTGCGATAACGCGGGAAGCGTTGTCCGAGTCCTGACTCCCCAGGGCCGCCTGCTGGCGAACCTGCACGCCCACGTGCCGGAGCGGCTCAAGCCGGACGAGAGGAGGCCCGGAGGCGCGCACGGGCCGTCCGCCTCTGCAGCCTTGTCGCTGGAGAACAAGGGGGTCTTCACGAAGTGGCAGCGGTGGAAGATGCAGAAGGAGAGGGTCCGGGAGATGAACACCGCCTGGGCCCGGGGCCAGCTGCGCAGGCCGCTACCGGGCCGGCCAGGCCGCGCAACCATCCAGGAAAGGACCCGGGCTGCCCACATCATGGGGAATGAGTACAGCCGCAGGAATACAGAGACTGCCGAAACCGTTGCCCCGAGGCGCATCGCCGAGCAGGCGATTGCTTTCGCGAGAGCAGCCGAGCGTGCGGCCGCCGTGCGAAAGTCGGCCGTCACGATGGGATCCGGCTTTGTTCCCGAGGCAGCCGGCCTGCGGCCGGGCGCCGCAGCGACGGAGTCCGGGCTGGACGACATGGCCGAGCTTGACGACCCAGAACACGCGATCGAGGTCACAGCTGCTGGAAGCGTGCCAGGAGACAGGCACGCCATGCCCGTGGTGCCAGGGCTTGCCGGGGCAGCGGACGACGCCCGACAGAGCGTACGCACCGGAATGATCGGAATCCTCCCTCAGACAGCCAAACGCGGAGGTCCTCCCGCCGGGCAGCGCTTGAAGGCGTCGGAGGCTTTGATCCGCCGCGTCACGGCCCTCCCCGAGACCAAAGCAGCCCAAGAGCACGCCCGGCAGCGGAGTCTTCGCATCAAGGAGCTACAGAAAGTATACGCTGACCAAGCCGACAGCGAAGGCGCGCTGCATCAGGTTGCAGCGGCAAGGCGAGACCTAGTGTCGAAGCGGGTGGTGACCAGCAAGACGCACCCGGATCCCCTTTACCTCGAGAATCCAAAGGCTGGGCAGCCGGCAGCAAGGCTTCCGTTGGCGTTGCGCGAGGCCCTGCAGCGCCAGAAGCAAAGGGAGCGCGCGTCCGCCAGGCCGCCCCAGGGGCCGGGCTCAGGGCCCGGAGCTGCATGCAGCGATGCTTTGTCGGCATCCGCAGCCATCTGTGAGGCAGAGCTGGGAGCTGATGGAGGCGCGGAGACCAGCCGTTTCGTCTCGTTCGCGGACGACGAAGAGCTCCCCGCTCCCCGCATCGAGCACGTGGACTCGGCGGGCACTTCCGTGTCGAAGGCGTGGGACGAGCGACGGGCCCCTAGGCCGGCCCCGTTCCACTTTGTGGGCAGCGAGAGCGGGCGTGTCGCAGACGTGGGAGAGGTGTCCGAGGACAAGCCCGACCCCTTTGTCCTGAAGTCCAAAGGCCTGGGAGCGCCATCGGGGGCCGTTGTACATTGCCTGGGCGTCGAGTTCTGCCGCCCCCGCCCCCGCTCTGAGAACCCCCTCGTGTGGCGACGAATGACAGACTTGGACGCCGCGCACCTCATCGTGGTTACGTCGTCAGAAGGGGCGATTCTCGCGTTCAGGACACGTTCATTCTCCTTCTTTGGCAGTATCGTCACCCTTGAGCAGCACTTCCTCCCAACCTGGGCCGAGGGGGCCAATGCTCTCTTCACGGCCGAAGTCTTCACTTCGAACATTTTCGCGTGGGACTTGCTGTCCGGGACCAAGCTGGCTGGGTTCCGCGACGCTCACAGTGAGCCGATCACAGCAGTCGTCTGCGACGATCGGAATGCCATGGTGGTCACAGCGGGGGGAGAGGGGACGCTGCGGCTCTGGGACGGCGGCGACCGAGTCCCGATGCGCATCCGAGACGGCGGTGAGCTTGGCGAGCATCCGCTCGGCGTTAAGTTCATGGCGGCGGTGCCGCACGGGCCGGGGCACGTGGTCACCGCAGGGTTCAAGCCCACGGAGAACTACCTGTGGAACGTCACCACCCGCTCCAGGCTCTGCAAGATCACGGGCCACGCGCACCCAACCATCGGTCTTGCGGTGTGCCACGACCTGGCCGCCGCGTGCATCACCGCCGACGAGCTCGGCACCTTCCGTGTCTGGGCCCTTAGCGACGCCAGCGCGGGCGCGGCCCACCAGATCGCCACGTTCAAGGCCGACGCCCCAGAGTACACGCTGGAGGGGTTTACAACGGCCCAACCGTCCGGGGAGGTTGTGGCTTGGAGCTCAAGGGTCCACAGAATGGTCAGGGAGAAGATCAACAAGCTCCCGCCGATCCCGTCCACGGTCGTCTACTCCGAGTCGCTTGCTCTCATCGTGGTTGCCGTGGAGCGGAGCGTCAGGGTGTATTCCGCCGACGACGGAAGCCTCCAGCGCGAGATGCCGGGCCTCATGGAGGATACCATCGTGTCCCTTGCTCTGGACGGCCGGGAGCGCAAGCTCATTGTGGGCGATGCTGATGGCCGGATCAGCCAGTTCGCGCTGGCCTCCGGATTCCGGCTCAAGGACGCCGACGAGGGGCACGGTGATGACGTCACAAACATCGAAGTCGTCCCCGAGGACGGCCTCTACGTCACTGCCTCCTGGGACAGGAGTGTTGCCGTCTTCAGCGACCGCAGCGGCGGCGGCATGTCCCGCATCCGCACGATGCTTGACGCCCACTCCGCCGACATCTCGGCCGTGTCCGTGAACCGGTCCATCAACCTTGTGGCGACTGGAGCCATCGACGGCACCCTGCGGCTATGGGCGCTGGACACACTGATGCCGCAGCTGGAGCTAGACCCCCACGGCGGCCCGGTCTCCGACCTTGAGTTCGCATCGCCCGACAAGGACGCGCCCCTGCTGATTTCGTCGGATAAGGTCGGCAGGATCAAGGTCTTCTGTGTGCCGCCTGGCCGGCTGCCCGGCGTGCTTCTCTTTGAGGTAGAGAGCGTTGGCGTCAGGGGTGCCACGATGGCACCCCACATGATTCCAGGCCAGCCTGCCCCGCCGTTCTCTGTCCCAGGTGGCCTGGAGCTCACAGCGGTGCCGCTGACCGCTTTGGAGATCTTTGTTGGGATTCCTGCGGAGGGTCAAGCGTCGGTGGTCTGGGTGTTCACGGGTGACGGGAAGGGGAGCATCCAGTGGTGGGACTTCACAGACCTGGTCGGGGCTTTCCAGCTCGGCAGGGCCCGCCCGGGCACGAGGGACTGCGACCGGCGAAACTGGGACCCGGAGCAGGTGAAGCGGATGTGCATGGCCTCGTCAGGTCCACGCGCGTTTGACCCCAGCAAGGCTGGTGCCGCCGCTGCAGACGTGAGCAGGAGGCGGAGGCTCGCACAACAAGCGAAGGAGGCTGAAGCCCAGGCAATGCTGGATGCCTCCGAAGCGGCCGAGGCCGAGCGCAAGGCTAAGCTCGCGTCCCGGGTGGCCAACCACATCGAGAACATCCGGACCGGTGGCGTGGGCGGTGTGGCTCTTCGCGCCCGACCCAAGTCGGCGGTGGGGCCGAGGCGGCGGGAAGCCCGAGCCGGCGACCACCGCCCAGAGTTCAAGACGCACTTTGCCACCGCGTCGTCCGCACGTGGGCCAGACAACCCGCCCCTGCCGATCACGTCGTCTGCCAGCAGAACTCCTGGCCGCCGGCCGAGGCCAGCGAGCGCGCTTGCGGGGAACACCTCCGCCACGCCCAAGGACCCGCCGGCTCGCACGCAGCCCGCTTCTCCCAAGCTTCCGCGCATCCCGCACCAAATGCTGCTCTCGCGGCACCCTGGGACTGAATCATGGCTCGGCCATCCGCCTTCCGGGTCCGCGGATGCCGGGTGGATCAGGGCGATGGCTCCGGGCACTGCCTCGGCCGATGAAGTCGAGCCGCCCGAGGGCGCAGATCTCTCCCCGGTCCGGGCCAGGTTTCTCTCCAGCCGTTTTCTCCGGGGATTCCGAGCCAGGACGCACTTCACGGGCCACACCAACTACATCACGGCGCTCCGGTTCGTGGAGGATCCGCGGTCGGTCGTGTCCAGCTCGCAGGACGGCTCCGTTCGGCTGTGGCGGGTCGACGGAACCCCCATCGGAGTAGTCATGTGCGCCCCGCCGGCCAGAATCGTGGTGCACAAGCCAGGCCTGGCAGGCCCCCGAGCCGAGGCCGAGGCCAAGCAAGCCCAGCGCGAGGTGAACCTGGACAAGGCCGAGTGCCCGTGGAGCTTCGAAGTCAACCACACGGGGCGGCTCGCCCCTATCCGCCGCAGAGCGCTCCGCCTGCTCTCGACGCTCGAGCCCAAGAGTAACGAGCCGCGCTCCCCCTTCGCGAAGCGCATGTGGCGGATGCTGGGCGCGGCTGCCGACATCACCCAGTTCGAGTCGACAACAGACCGGCAGCTCATCCAGGAGGCCGATCTTGTGCGGAAGGAGGGCCGAATGCAGCGGACGATGTCGCTGCTGGGCTCAGGCTCCCCCGCTCCAACCTCCCGACATCCCACTGCCGATGCAAACGTGCAAGCACCCGGAATGTCGGACCGCTCGGTGCAGGCAATCAAGGAAGTTGCGCTGGAGACAGAGGCAGCAATTCACGGGGGTGGCATGCTCCTGGCCTCCCCTCGTGTCGTCCGTGCGGCGCGCCGGGCACAGCGCGCCGAGGCAGCAGCAGGCCGAGTCATGGAGGAGCAGCGTCGATCCAGCGAGCGACGGCGCGAAGCCTCCGCCGCTAGCTGCGAGGCGGAGATCGCTGAGCTGGCCGCGAACGCAAAAGACGAGGACATCATCAGGACGTTCGACAAGCTCATGCTGGAGGAGCGGCAGCTGGCAGAAGAGGCGAGCAGCTCACGCAGAAAGCGATCGAGCAGGCTTAGCAGCGCTGCCAGGGAGATGCGAGACCCAATCACAGCCACCGAGGCTCGACTCCAGGGCATCTCCGTCGACACGGCTGACATGGCGGCGGCAGACGAAACGCTGCTTCGCGCAGCCCTGCCTGTCCGCATGATCCCGGTGTACAAGAATTTCACGAGGGAGGCGCGTGCCATCGTTGCGGCGGGGCCAGGGGCAAGGGACGCGCCTGGTGCCGACGAGTCCTCGACAAGCACAACGAGCGCCGCAGTCAGCGCGGCGGCCTCGGGGGCCACGAGCTCCCGCTCAGGCTCGAATGGTAGCAGGAGGCTGCGGGCTGCGACCAGTGCTGGCAGCAGCAGCGCCGGAGGCTCGAAGCAGGCCTCATCTGGGGACCTTTCACGACCGGGCTCGGCCGCCGAGCAGCGTCTCACAGCAGCCACGCTCGCTCAGGCGCCGAGTGCACGGCTCAGCAAGGGGGCACGCAGGCCGGTGTCGGCACACCCCGTGCGTCGCAGCGGTGGACTCGTGTCCCGACAGGCCACACGTGACACTCCGCTGGGGCTACCGCCGGCTCGGCGGACCCCCCGCGCCGAGAGGCCCCAGAGCGCGCTTCCTCGGATGTCCCCTAGCCGCGCCCGCTACCCCTCGGTGGCCAGCCGTGCGGCGCGGTCGGCTTCGGGTGAATCGGCGTCAGCTCGACTCGCAGGCATCGCCTCCGTGCTCGCAGAGGGCGAGCGCCGAATCGCCATCTCCCAGTCCATGGTGAGGCGGCTACCCCGCTCTCGGCCCGCCTCGGCCCGGCATTTTGCGTCTGCAGCGCTCGGGAGGTCGCACAGGTCCGCAGACGAGCCCGGCGTTGGCGCCAGGCGCGTGTCACGCCGTCCGGCATCTGCATCATCCCCGTCGTCGCGGCTCACGCGCAAGCTGGCTCCAGGACCACCGCCAAGAGCGCCGTCTCCGCCCCCATCGCCGACGGCTGCTGACGTCGCGGCTGCCGTCCCGCGGTCGTCGCCAAGCGCAGGAGCCAGGCCCCCGCGGGCCGCGGCCTTTCCGCCGCCCTCTCGCGGCGGGATCCGCCGTCCTGCGAGCGCCTTCCCGTCGACTGCCAAGTCCGCGCCCGCCGGGCCCGGGCGGCGCACGGATCGGCCGGCATCGGCGGTGTCCCGCACGCGGCGGACGGGCGGCAGCAACCCAGCCCTTGAGAAGCGCCGGGCCCTCTGGAGCACGTACGGGCGCGCCAACGCCATTGCGTCGGACGGCCTGCCGGTGACGTTCGGCCCCGTCTCCCGGGAGCAGGTCCGCGACGTCGTCCGGCTCTTCCTCTCGATCGACGCCGACGCGAGCGGGGAGGTCTCCGTGGAGGAGTTCCTGAATGACTCCTTCGTCGAGGCCAGCGAGCTGACGCAGTTCACGCGCTCACTGTTCCGCTCCCTGGACACCGATAGCAGCGGCTCCATCACCCTTGAGGAGCTGCTTCGGGCGGCGTTCCTGACCCCCACGCCCGAGCAGTTCCGGGGCCTGACAGCCTACGGCAGGCGCTTCCACGAGGAGCAAGGCATCGCGGCGCGCCGGCTCCAGCTGGCCGTGACCCGTGAGAGGTCTGCTCTGCGATCCACGAACTGATTGTCACAGCGCGCGCGGCCGTCAGTCACTCTCAGCACACGCGTTCATCTGCGCAGCTGGCGCCGCCCGGGCTCCTCTGAGGTGCGCCTGCCTGGGTGTCGGGGCCGTGGGCCATGCGCGTGCCAATCGTCGCCTTGCTTGCCTCGGTGCTGGGAGCCGCCCAGGCCGCAAACCAGGCGTGCCCTGTGGCGTGTGACCTGCCCAGCGGCCTAGAATTCTGTGCCGGCGTTGTGGACTACCGGACTTGCTCGGAAAGCTTCGTTGATGCAGACCGCGAGGCCCAGCGGTGGGCCAACGCCACCGGCCTGCTGTCCTGCGAGGCCGGCAGGAGGGTAGCATGCCTGTCTCACTTCTCGGCCTGCGAGATCTCGACTGACACGCGGGCACTGTGCCGGGCCGACTGCGAGGAGCAGCTTGCCTCGTGCAGCGCGGCTCCTGGTGCTTGCACGGCCGCAGGTTCGCACGTTGCCGACGCAGACGACAAGTGCTTCGATGCATCGTATGTCGGTGAGCCTGGCGTCGTCACAGGGTCGCGCGTTGGCGGCCCGCGGGCTGGCAGCGTGCGCTTTCCCTGAACCCTCGGCTCCCTGCCCCCATGTCCGTGCCCGCCGCAGGGGCATCGTACGGCATGTGGGCCCTCGGGCTGGGCATCAATCTGCTCTTCAGCTTCATGGCAGCGCTCGGGCTCAACCTCCAGAAGCGAAGCCTCGCCCTCAATTCCGACAGCGGGGTCCCGCTCCATAGGCAGCCCCTCTGGATGTGCGGGTTCTGCACCATGACGTGTGGCTCCGTCTTTGACTTTGTGGCATTTGGCCTCGCCCCGCTTGCGCTCCTGGCCCCGCTTGCGTCGCTGACGCTCGTCTGGAACATGCTCATCGCGCGGTGGCTGCACGAGGAGGCCGTGGACCGGTCCAACCTCGTCGCCACGGGCATTATCTTCCTAGGCGTGACCGTCGCGGTGCTGTTCAGCTCGCACTCGACCCCGCTGTACACCGTGGACCGGCTCCTCGCCCTCTTCGTCTCCCCTGAGGCCCTCGCGTACCTCGCCCTCACGGTCCTCGCCGTGGCGGCGGCCTCGTACGGCCTGTGGCGGGCCGGGGAGTCGCGGCCGTGGTGGAAGGTCTTCGCATTCGGGCTCCTGGCCGGCGCCCTGGGCGGGCAGAGCGTCATGTTCGCCAAGGCGACGGTAGAGCTGATCAAGGCAGCGGCGGTGGGCGCGGGGACGATGCTCTCCCCGGCGCCGTGGGTGATGGGCGTGCTCACGGCGGTGCTGCTGGTGACGCAGCTGCGCGTGCTCAACGCCGGGCTGGACCAGTTCCCCGCCATGACCATGATCCCGGTCTACCAGAGCGTGTGGATCCTCGCCTCGACGGTATCCGGCCTCGTGTACTTCGGGGAGTGGGGCGCGCTGACGTCGGCGCAGCAGAGCCTCTTCGTCCTCGGCACCGCCGTCACCCTCGCGGGGATCGTCGTGCTGCTGCGGGGGCGGGCGGCCGGCGGCGGCTCGCGGGAGGGGATGCGAGCGCTGCCGACTGACGACGACGACGGGTCAGGGGACGACGCCGACGCCGGCTCCGTCCCGGGGCTAGAGCTCACGGACGTCGACCGGGCGGCCGCGGCCGCGGGCAGGGACCCCGACGACTCGGACGAATCCGGCTCGTCCGGCCTCGCCATCCTCACTGACGGCGACCTCGGGGCGGGGAACGGGGCCGGAGGGTTTTCCGTCGCCGTCCCCACGGACGGAGCGTTTGCAGTGGCAGACGATGACTTTGTGTGATTTCGGCTGCTTAGCAAGGCGATGTCGCGTGCCCCCGTGTGGGCCATCCGCCCCCGTTGTCGGTTGTCGCGCTCGAGCGTGCTCTGTCAGCCTCCACCGTCAGCTTTGGCGGCCACATCGCACCGCAAAAGCCGCCCAATGGATCTGTCTGCGCTCAGCAACCTTTTGGCCGCGGGAAAGGACAGTGTGAGCGGCGGCGCGGGGGATGAGGTCGTTTGCCAGTGAGCGTTGCGCGCCCTCCTCACGAGACAGCTCGTCCAACCGTCCCGCACGACGCAGGGTCCATCAAGGCCAGCCGCAGGTACTGCGGCCGCGCTCGGACCCGCGGATATCGGGAGGGCTGCCGCCCCCAGCGCCCCGGCAGCGACTCGGGCGCGTGCTGAGGCTCCGGCCGACCCCAAGGCAATCTGGGCGGACGAGGAGGTCGCAGATGCGGACGACCTTGCAGACGCTGACGATGAGGCGGACGACGGGCGTGCCAAGGCCGAGTATGACATCTTGTACAAGCAGGCCGTCACATCAGAGGACATGTACCTCGGCATGGGCGGCAAGGACCCGTCGTCGACCAGCTGCGAGGCCATGGTGGTGAGGGTGAAGCTCCCCGGAGAAAGCGTGTCGGAGATCGACCTGGACGTGAAGCCGCAGGCAATCGTTGTTCGCTCGCCCAGGTTCAGGCTTGTCACCTACCTGCCGCACCCGGTCAGGCACCAGGAGGGGAAGGCACGGTGGCTCAAGGACAAAGGTGTGCTGGAGGTTACTCTTCCAATCGTGCGCAAGGAGCTGTGGGAGCTAGAGGGCTAGGCGCCGGGGGAGGGCCAGGCCGGCCACCGACAAGCGGCAGGCCGGGTGTGGGTGTGCGCGGGGAACGACCGCTGTGCGTGGTTGCCCTGCTCCTAACGAATGACTGAGACCTTGCGCGCACGGTCCCGGGCACTGCCACGCACGCACACACCACTCTGCCACGCACGCACACACCACTCTGCCGCCAGCGCAGCAGCGTGTGTGGCCGTCGCTCACGCGTCCTCGCGACGGGTCAGGGTATCGGCAGCGGCCTGCATGGGCGCCAGCGATCTCGCAAGCTCCGCCCCGACGGCTTGCAGCTCCGCGATGTCCGAGCGCGGCGACCCGACGAGACAGAGGGTGAGCGGTGAGAGGCTGGCATGGACCAGCTTCACCGAGCCGTACTCGGCGCAGACTGTCCTCACACGGCCCACCGGCATCTTCCCAGCCTGCGGTGAAGCGGAGCGGCAGTGGGGAGCCGTGGCGCAGGGGCAGACAGCCGGGCGAGCGGCCGAGGCCAGGGGGACCGAGGCCAGGGGACCCACGTTCTCAAGCACGGTGAAGAAACAGTGGGCCAGGGTCGTTTCTGCGGCCGCAACGAGCTCCGGAGACACGCCCTCCGCCACCGCTGCGAAGGAGAAGGACGGCTCAGGGCGGTCGGTGGGGAGCGCGCCGGGCCCGAACAACGCGGCTCCTCAGTACAAGGGTCTTACCTCGTACGATGGGCAGGCCAAAGCAGCTGCTGACGCAGACGGCATCCAGGCCGTGAATTCTGCGTCGCGGGAGTCGGCCGTGCGGACGGAGCACGTGAGAAGGCCGGCATCAAGTTCGCGGGCGTCAAGCTGGCCGCTCCTTGGGTTCTCACCTCTCCACGGCGCTCGAAAGGACGTCCTTGATTGACTCCGCGATCGGCTGCGGTCGAGGGTGGGACAGTGCCGCAGGCACAAGGCTCAGGGGGCAGCCGAGCAAGTTGATCACCCTGCCCAGGCGCCGGGGGAGCTCACGGCCGCAGTGGCCCCCGAAACCGTCACGAGAGGCATCGGTGCAGGTGCCGCAAGCGCCATGGGCGTCCCGTGCAGTGCCCTTGGAGGGGAAGCCGCAGCAACAGCATTGCCAAGGGCAGAGGCGCTCCAAGCCCGAATTGCCCGGCACTTGCCGCGGTGTCAGAGACCATGCCGCAACCACATCCGACAGGAGCAGCCGAGGCGTGGTCTGCTTATTTTCGTGGTGTCTGGCCAGTTTCTGATCCGGCTGAAGCGCCAGGAATCGCCACGGCCGGCTTTGCGCAAGCTCGACGGTTCCTAGGAGCTGGGTCGGCTGATGGGCCAGGCGAGATGGTTGCTGGCAGCCTTGCCCTCCGAGCGGTGTCGTCGGCTATGCGGCACGGGACGCTCCACAGAGAGTTTGGCTCGTCGGACGCAGTGGCGTTCTTTGACTCTGTGGCGACAGGAAGGCCGAGCCTGGCCCAGTCCCATGCGGTTAAGTGCGTCCACAATGCCAGCATCATGGCCCCAGGCGCGGTGGAAGGGCTGCTTGGGTCGTCGTATCCGCGGCGGCTGCTGCATGCGCTTGGAGGTCCGGTGCAGGCCTCCGCCGTCAAGGCTGGATCCGACTCCCTGGCGGCCCTTTGTGGCAGGTACCCGCCTGTCACGTTGGCACTTGCTGGGTGGGAGGGGACGGTTCCATGCCTTACAGGCCTGGTGGCGGAGCTTGCGCTGTCAAGCTCTCCCCCGCCGCCGCTGGGCGGGGCTCTGCGCCTCGAGGCATGCGCGTCCTGCCTGCGGCTGCTGTTTGCCCTCGGTCCATCGGTCATGGGCTCGTTCCCGGGCGAAGGCGCGGCAGGGTCGCCCGAGGGGAAGTCGCTTGACAGGCTGGTTCTCGTGCTAGCGGCAGTGGTCCGCGGCCGCCCGGAGGGAGGTCCCGCGGCGGCGATCCCCGGGCAGCTCAGCCTTCGTGTGGCCGCCGCACAGGTCCTCATGCACGCCCCAGTGGAGCTCGGGCCGGCGCTGGGAAGGTTCGGCTGTGCGCAAGCCCTCGCCTGTCTCGCTGCCTCGGCATCTGAGATGCACCAGGACGCAAAGAGCCGAGCCCACTGGGCTGGTGTGGCGGCAGCGGCAGCAGCTGCCATGGCGGCGGCCGCGCCCGGGTCCGCCGGTGCCTGGGGCGGCGGTGCTCGCCGCAGTCCCGAGTCGCTCGCTCGCGGCCGGGACGCGAGGGAGCAGGAGTGCTGGTCGCTGTACCTGCTAGTGCAGCACTTTGCGGCCGGAAGCCCGGCGTTCCGGGAGGCCGCGGCGTCGGCACTGCTCCCCGCGGAGGGCGGCAGGCCAGTTGGTGGGGGCAAGCGTGGGAGCGCGCCGCTGGAGGGCGGGAGGGCGTGGACCTCGTTGATGGCGTCCCTCCGCACGGGCACTGATCGTATGCAGCGGGCTCTGCTGGAGATGG
>Ga0136560_1000297_pt1 | contig 23925 bp, 2 predicted proteins | sample AntRauMeHopE1497_FD_104925 | JGI IMG/M metagenome (GOLD analysis project Ga0136560, IMG submission 104925) | Saline lake microbial communities from Rauer Islands, Antarctica - Metagenome Hop E1 #497 | ecosystem: Environmental > Aquatic > Non-marine Saline and Alkaline > Saline | place... | reverse complement strand
CTCTCTCAATCTGGGCGACGCCGCCACCCAGCGGTCCGGCGGCTGGGGCGCGGAATCGTTGACGGGCAGCCGGGCGAGCAGCTGGGGGCTGGGGCCGCACGAGGGGTCGCCGGGCGACCAGGGCGTGCAGCAGATCGGAGCGTCCCCGCTCGGGAACGTCAGCAGGCGCACCCCGGAGCGGGGTGAGGACCCCGACGCCGACCAGCGGGAAGTCGCCATGGCAGGGCTCGAGCCCGGGATGGACGCCGCGACCCGACCGGACGACCTCACGCTTGGCGCTGGCACGCCGTTCGATGTCGCATTTGCGGCGATGCAGCCCTCGGCACCATGGGGTGTCACTGCTGCCGCCAAGGTGCCGATCGGGCGCACCGGCTCGGCCACAAGCGGGGCGCACGTGCAGGACGCTCGCGGCATCGAGGTCCCCGCGGCAAGCGACGTGCGCCTGCTGCGGCTCACGGACTTTGCGGCCTTCGATCGCGCCGCATCACGCGGCCGCGGTGCCGACGTCACGCCGGCGCCGAGCGTGGCGTGGGAGGACGGGCCCAACGCCGAGCGGCTCCGCCGCCGCTTCGCTCTCGATGCCTCCCGGGCGCACCACGCAGCGGAGCGAGACCGAGCGGCGGCGATCGCCTCCAGGGCGCGGCACGCCGCAACGGCAGCGGTCGAGTCGAGAGCCGACCCGGTGGCGGCAGCGCTCGGAACCATCAAGGAGTCCCGGGATGCGCTGGCAGCATCACGGCAGGCGCCCGCCCCCGGGGCACCCGCTGCGAGGGACGACCCGGCCGCCGCGGCCGCTGCCCTTGCCTCCGCCCCCGGCGTTGTACCACTGCCTGGGCCCGACCCGGTCGGGGAAGCCAGCCTGGCCAGCTCGTCAAAGCTGTTCGAGCGAGTCAGGGCGAGGACGGCAGCCAGCCGCCAGGGCACACTGGGCCCGCGGACCGAGCCCCGCATCGTCGGGGTGCCCGCCCCCGTGACGCCTGCTCCGCCCAGGCCGTCGCTGCGGCCAGCATCGGTCGCCGAGGCCGACGGCTCACCCCGCTCGGTCCGCTTCTCCCCGTCTCCGTCGCCTGCCGACGGCACGGCTCGTGACGACGCCGACGTCTGGGGCCGTGGCCAGGACGTGCGCGGCACCTCGAGCGTCCTCGGCGACTGGTCCAGGATGCTTCCCCGCGCCGCAATGCCGTCCCCGAACAGCCCCGTGGCACTAGCCGCGGCGAGGCCCCGGGAGAGCGGCGACGCGCTGGCCGACGCCATCTCCAACGCCGCCTGGCTCGCGCACCGGATGGCGGAAGACCCGTCCCGCCTTCGGCTCGGGACCGGTGACGAGCCGCTGCCCGAGGGCTTCGAGGCATGGCCGGTCGAAGAGGCGGCCGCGGACGCGCCGCTGGTCATTCACACCGTCAGACGGGAGGGATCGACGCTCGGGGAGAACCCCGCAGGGGCGGGCCCGCCGAGCGTGCGATCGCCCGCGCATCTAGCCCTGGCAGGGCTGTCGAGCGTGAGGGCGGAGCTGTCGGACCTCGACAGCGCCCTCGCGCTCAGCCTGTCGGACGGGCTCCGGGAGAAAGCGCGCGAGGCGCACCTCCGGGCCCGGCTGGCCGACCTGAGCCGTGAGCGCCGGGTGCTCCTGGGCTGGCCGGGCGGCGTGGGGGGCGCGGTCTTCGACGGTGCTGCTGCCGGGTCCATGACCGGCGGCGTGACGAACGGGCCAGAGGCCCGCGCCCGGGAGCGGTGCCTGACCTCCGCCCTCGCAGGCCTGCGGGCCGAGGAGGGGCGGCTGTGCAGGACGCTGGCCGGCTCGCCCGACGCCACCCGGCTCCTCGAGGCCTATGACGGCGCGCTCGCGGAGCTGGACGACCTCGAGGGTGTCCTGACGGAGGCCGCCGCCGAAGCGTGGCGGGCCGCGGACGCGAAGCGCCTCCAGACGGACCCTAACGGCACGAGCGGGGAGCCGCGAGGACGCCTGGCCGCGCTCCGCGACATGGCCGGCGCGTCCGACGGCTCGACCAGCCTCGCGGCGAGGGCCCCGCGGCTGCTTGCCCTGCTGGAGGAGTCAGCGCTCCTCTCCGAGGCCGCCCAGACCATCGCGGCAGCCCGATCGGACGCCCTTGCGCTTGCGGACGCGACTGTGGCATCAGCAACAGTTTGCTCCAGCCTGCTGGAGTGGACACTACGCCAACGCAGGCACGCAGCGCAGGGCTGGAGCAAGTCGATCGCAGCGATGTCCAAGGCCGTGACGGCAGTGTCCCGCGGGATGGAAGACCTCAAGCCCCGCACGGAGGCGCTGGGTGTGAGCGTCAAGGTTCTGCGGCGGGCCATCGAGGCCGCCCGCTCCGCCGGCGAGGCAGACCTGGCGCTGGCCAAGAAGCGCGTGGGGCTCGCGCGGGAGTCTCTGCCGGCAGCTGCAGCCGCTGCCAACTCTGGCTCGGCCTCGCTGGTGGCGGCAGGGCTGCGCGCTGCGGCGGAGCGGGGGAGGCGCCGGGCCCGCGATGCGGGGCAGCGGGCCCTGCGGCGTGCACGCGCTGACGCCGAGGCCGCCAAGGCGGCGGCCCGGCGAGAGACCGACGACCTTCTCGCGTCCGCCAGCACCTCGGCGGATCGGGAGCAGCGCGATGACTCCTCCGCGCGGCTGGGAGTCGCCCACGCCGACGTCGGCACCGCCCGGGCCGCTCGCGACTCGGCGCAGATGCGGCTGGGGGCGGCACAGCGACTGCTCGACGCAGAGCTGCAAGGCGTGGCAGCCGCCAGGGCGGCGCTGAAGGCGGCATCGGCGGAAGGTTTTGCCGGCTCGGCTCGCGAGGACGCCTCCGGCGGCGGGCTCTGGCCGCCCCCGGATGACGACGACAATGGCAGTGAAGGCGCGGCCCCGGCCAGCCCTGTGCCGGGATCGGCGGCCAAGGGCTATGCTGCCCTCGGCCGAGAACGGGCGCTGGCCCGCGGCCGGCGGGCCTCGGGTCGCGGCCCGTCCGCCAGGAGCGGCGCCGCGCTGGAAGAGCTCAGCGCCGCGATGGCCAGCATGGCGGGCATCGAGGGCGCGCCGTCCCCCCTCGTCTCGGTCGCCGACGAGGATGGCGTCCTCGCGCTGGCGGTCGAGGCCCGGCCGTCCGGCGCGCTCGAGGGGCTACTCACCGGGCTCATCGAGCAGCTGCAGGAGGCGCATCCCGGGTCCCCGGCACTGGTGCCGCGACAGGTGCCCATGGCCAGCCCAGTAGTGGCCAAGGCACCAGCGAGCCGGTCGTCGCCGTCTCTCGAGGACCTGGCGGCGATTCCTGGGCTTCTGCGGTCCGCGCATGCATCGCCGGCGGTTCGCTCGATCCACAGCATTCTCGTGGCTTCCAGCTTGGCGAAGGGAGGCCCTTGACCGGAGGCTACAGCGCCTCGGTCGGCCATCGGTGCGCTACGATTGCACGCAAGGACCACAAACCAGCGACGCGATGCCGAGAAGCGCACAATCGAGATTCGCCGCAGCACTCACAGGCGCCGTCGGCAACGCAAAGCGCGCATTGCCGGACTCAACCATTCGAACCCCGCGCAACGAGGTCCTGGCAACGACGTCAGCCGGTCACCCGTACGCCGCGCAATGAGCACCGCACCACTCCCGGAAAGGGAACGCAGAGGGTAGAATGCGTCTTATTGGCGGCGCTATCGGCGTCATGCTCGCGCTCGCGGCGACGGGGCGGGCTGCTCCCGCGGGCGACCCCTACAGTTGCGGCTGGAGAAAGGCGGCGTTCGAGTTTGCGCACAAGATCCAGGTGAGGCACCAAGATGCTACGGATGCCTCTGGGCCCAGAAGAGCTGCCACAGGGCCGCAACTCACGCGACCGGTGAGTCGTGGCCCGCACGCCAACCGCAGGCGTTCCGCGACGCCAGTTACTTCTCGGACCTGTTCGGCGCTCTTGGGCTGCAAACTCTGTGCAACGTGACAGAGTCACCATCATCCTTGCACCAGCGCGCCGTGGCAGCCATGCCTGGGACGGAGCAGGCCAGCGAGTCGGCCGCCAGACGTATCCTCGCCGCAGCAGCAACGACCGTGTACGTGGACGCTGTACACGGGTCGGACACCAACCCGGGCACGCTGCAGTCGCCCGTGAAGACCGCCGCCCGGGGGCTCGAGCTATCGCGGGCCGCAGCGTCCAAGCCGGTCGCCGTGGCCTTCCGCGAGGGGCTGTACCGGCTCGAGAACACCCTCGAGCTGACAGGGCAGGACAACGGCACGTCACTCGTTGCGTACCCCGGGGAGCAGCCGATCCTGAGCGGGGCGCGGCTGCTGCATGTCAAGGGCGGCTGGTCCAAGTACAAGGTCAGCCCCGCGGGGAACGCCACGTTCCAGGTCTACCAGGCGACCAACTCCGTCTATGGCGCGACACCGTCGCCGACGGGCCCGGTGTACAACTTCACGCGCACCCCCGACGCAGCGGGGTGTGAGGCCGTGTGCCGGACGTTCCGCGGCCCCGGCAGCGGCGACGCGTGCACGTCCTTCACGTGGCACGACTCCACGTGGCCCCTGGAGTACAAGGACACGTGCTGGATCAGGACGGACGGGGAGTGGGACCCGGTCCCGGACCACGACCACACGGCCGGACGCGTCGTCCAGCAGCCGGCGATGAACGTTTGGAAGGCAACCGTCACACCGGAGGGAGGCGTCCTCAACGCCACCCAGCGTGTCCGCGCGCTTGTCGTCGACGCGGCGCGCCGCGGCATCCGCGCTCGCTTCCCCAACGCCGACCCGGAGACGACCCGCTTCCCTCAGGGCTGGATCCCCAAGGGCTCGTCGTGGCAGTGGCAGTCCGAGGCCGCGGACCTGCACAGCACCGATGTGACGACGTACAACCTGAGCGCGCACGGCGGGTACCCCACGGGCATGTTCTCGCAGTACTGGATGGGCGCCGGAGGGCCCTGCGAGCGCTACAACAACAACCAGAGCTACTGGTGCCAGCCGAACGTGAGACTTCCCTGCCCGTGGCCGCACGGCGTAGCGCAGATCAAAGGCTTGCGTCGAGGGGCCAACGCCCGCGCTGCGGCCGCCAAAGTGGCCGTGCTGCGCCCCTTGCGAATCGCAGGGTCGTGTGGCCGGAGCGACGTACTTCGTCCACACGCCGACCGGCATCAAGTACCAGCCCGGCGTCCTTCCCAACGCCCCCTGGCCCAGCGGCAGCGAGGAGGGCATCGTGAACTGGTGGCGGGGCGGGCACTGGTTCACCCTCATGGCCGGCCTCAACGCCTCGGCGGACGGCCTGATCAAGCTCGTCGGCGGCGCGAACCAGGGCGCCGAGGGCAACGCCAACCCGGCCGAGTTCTTCGTGGAGCAGCTCCTTGACGAGCTCGACTCGGAGCTCGAGTTCCACCTCGAGGTCGCCCCGGGCGGCGGCAGCGCGACGCTCTACTACATGCCCAACGCGTCGGTCCCCGCGGGCACGCCCCCGCCCGCAGACACCGTGCTGGAGGCGCCCACCCTCAGCCGCCTCGTCAGCGTGCGCGGTGAGCCCGGCGCCCCCGCGACCGGCATCAGCATCGTCGGGCTGGGCATGAAGGACGCCGCCCCGTCGTACCTCGGCGGGCCCGGGTGGGCCTCCTGCACCGGCGGCGACTGGGGCATGGCCATGGACGCGGCCCTCTTCCTCGAGCACACCGAGGACGTGACCGTCGCGGACACGCGGCATGACCGCATCGACGGCAACGGCCTGCTCCTCCTGGGCCACAACCACCGCACGAACATCTCCCGGGCCACCTTCAACAACATTGGGGCGTCGGCCGTCGTCCTGTTCGGCCGCTCCGACGGCTACGACGCCTCCAACGGCGACCAGCCGCGCTTCACCACGGTGGACAACATGTGGTGCTCCCGCGTCGGGGTCTTCGAGAAGCAGAGCTCCTGCTACTACCAGGGCCTGGCGCCGCAGAACACCCTGTCCCGCAGCGTCCTCTACGAGTCCAGCCGCGCCCTCATCAACTACGAGGACGTCATCGGCGGCGGCTCCCGCGTGGACTCGAACCTCGTCTTCGCCAGCTGCCTCGAGAGCCAGGACCACGGGCCGTTCAACTCGTGGCACCGCCTCCCCATGCTCACGCGCGTCGCCGACGGGAAGACGCTCAGCGCCTCGTCCGCCTACTCCAACCTCACCAACAACTTCATCGTGGCCACGGAGGGCGGCAGCTTTGGCCCCGAGGCCGGGGCCAACGGCGGGTGCTTCGACCTCGACGACGGCTCGGCCTGGTTCCGCGTGACCAACAACTGGTGCTCCTACGGCGGCTACAAGACGGACTTCAACGGCTACTCGCACCGCGCACAGGACAGCGTCAACGCCTACTCGTACGTGTACGGCGGCGGCTGCCTCCGGATGAGCTCCCTCCCCGTGCCGTCCGACGGCCTGTACGACTCCGGCTTCTCCAACATGACTTGCATCCTCAGCAGCGCCGGCGAGCAGTACCTGAACATCGGGGGCGAGTGCGACCCGTCGGACCGCGAGTCCTTCACCCTCAAGCTCGGCGGGAACACCATCTACGCGCCGGACGCGTCGGTGGTCGTCTCCTGCGGCGGCAAGAAGTACACGTTCGAGGAGTGGATGGCCACGGGAGCCGACCCCGGCACCGTGGTCAAGGCCGCACCGACGCCGGAGGACGTCGTGGCCATGGGCCGCGCGGTGCTCGGCATCCCGAGCGTCGTGTGGCGTGACTGAGCGGGCGCGCGCGCTCTGGCAACGAACGTGCCCCGTGTGCCTGCGCTGGAAGCGAGCCCGAGTGGCGGCCGCCGTGCCGGAATGCGCCTACCATTGTAGTGAGCCATACAAACACACTCTTGCACGCGCTCAGCTCATGCCCGCGGGTTCAGCCGCCCGCTGGACGCGATGTTGGCGGCACCCTGCCCGCGGTACAGGGACCCTGGCATGCCCGGCCTCGCGCGCGCCCCGTAGGCACCGGTAGCGCCTCGGGCACGGTTTGCCGCCATCACGGCTCTGGATGCGGTGCTCATGCCGACAGCGGGGCCGCGGGAGAAGGAGGGAGAGGACACAGGGGGGGCCCGGCCGGCAGACGGCGAAGCGAGAGCGCCAGCACCACCGATGCCTGGGGGCGCACCGGGGGCGTACGATCCGGTCGGCGTCATGCTGGGCTGCTGCCGGAACGAGCCGTACGAGGACGCGCCGCCACGTTGGAGCGACGGGCTCCTGGCCATGCCGGTGGGCTGGGAGGGCTGCATGCGGAAGGACGCCGACGGCGTCATGGGGCCACTAGCGCGCGGCTGCCGGAAGCTCTGCGACGCGGCGCCCATTCCGGGCGGTGCCGCTTGGTCAGCTCGGTAAGACGGCGTGCTGGGAGAGGCGGCCTGGCGGAACGACGACCTGCTGGCCAGTGGCGTGGTGCCGGCGACAGGCTGGCGAGACATCGGCCCGGCCGGCGCCATGCCGGTCGGCGTACTCACCCCGGAGCCGGGCCTGCTCCCCGAGTTGTGCCGGGGCGAGGTCCGGGGCGACGCCCCGCGGGGGAGCCCGCCGGGGGGGACGCCGCCTGCCTCTGCGGCGTCGGTGCGGGCGCCCCCGGCCCCAGGCTGCGGGCGCCCGCCCTTCGGCACGCCCCCGGCCTTGTCGTGGGCCTCGCGGCGCGCGGTGCAGCAGAACGACCGGGCACAGACGACGCAGACGATGAGGAGGAGGAGGAGGAAGATGCAGGCAAAGACGGCTGCCGCGATGAACAGCCCCATGGGGACGGCCTCGTCACCCTGCACCGCCACCGTATTCGTGGTCTCGCGCTCGATGACCGGGCGCTCCTGCAGGGACGCGGACGTCACGTTCAGGCCCTTTGTGGCGGAGACGGAGTCGGCGTTGATCCCCTCACGGATGGCGCCGCTGGCCACGGCGGACTCAATGGACGACGAGGTCGAGGCGGCGGACTGGCCCGCTGCGACCCCCACGCGCACTGCCACCCGTGGGGCGGCGGCCTGGAGCGCGCGCGCCCGGGCCGTCGGCACCGTGACGGCGGTGACGGTGACGCGGGAGGCGTCGACTCCCGCCGCGGCCGCGATCTGGCGCCGGAGGACGCCCAAGACCTCTTCGTCGCGGAGCTGGGCGGCCGTGGCGCCCGGGAGGTCAAGCGAGAAGGACACGCTCGATTCCGTGGAGGTCTGTGTCACGCCGACCGAGGGCAGGGCCGGGCATGTGGACGCCAGGGGCGCGCGCGTTGGTGTGGCCGTGGCCGTGGCCGACGCCGCGGGGACGGTCGGCGTGGCTGCCGCGCTCGTGACCGGGGCCGCAGTGCCGGAGGGGCTCGCCGTGGACGGGGGTGACGATCCGCTCGAGGGGGTGACCGACGCCGTGGGCGTGCCGGTGGGCGTCGTGGTGCTCGTCGCCGTGGGTGATGGCGACATTGTCGGGGACGGGGTCGCCGAGGCGGTGGGGCAGACCACGGCACCCTCGGCCACGATTCCGGCCGTGACGACGGTGTCGAACCGCTTGCAGCCGTCGCTGACCGTGACACGGAACGTGTACGATCCGGCCGCGTCGGGCGTGAAGGCCGCCGAGGAAGACAGGCGGAACACCGCCGAAGACGCCCCCGCCACCGGCTGCGCGACGTTGGAGACCCGGGCCGCGGCGACAGTGGTGCCGCGCAGGCTGCTCCCCGGCGGCGCGCTCTCCACCCTCCAGCGCACGACGAGGGCCGTGGCCAGGGACGCGAGGCCGCTGCCGGTGGTGGCGGTGGCGGTGACCGTCACCGAGGCGGGCAGGCTCTGCCCTGCGGGGACGGACACGGAGACGTCGGGGCCGGCGGCGACGGCCGCGAGGCCCGAGTCGCCGCAGCGCACCTCCACGGCCGCAAAGGCGGTGTCCGCGGAGCAGCCGTCCGAGGCGGTGACGCGGAGGCCGTAGGTGCCGACGCCGTCGGGGACGAAGGACACGCTGGCGCCGGACGGGGTGCCGGACGAGGAGTAGTCGGAGGCGCCGAGCAGCGAGGCGGACGACTGGGCCACCGCCGACGCGGCGGCGTCGACGTCCGTGGCGGCACCGGAGCCAGGGCGGCGGACGGACGACATGGTCGGCTCCCACGCGAGCGTGAGCGAAGCCAGGGCCGTGTCAGCGTCGGTCGTGCCCTGGCCCGCGCTGAGTGACACGGCCGCGCGGGCGCCGCCCAGGACGGGCGGCGGCTCGAGCTGGGCGAGCACCACGGGGGCGCCGGTGATGGAAGCCAGCGGGGCGGGGCCGCACGAGGCATCGACGATGACGTCATCGGACAGCGCGAGGGGCCGGCCGGAAGGCGTGGTGGCGCCCGAGGCCATGGCAGCGTCCGTGACGGTAAGGCGGAGGACGTAGCGGCCCTTGACGTCGGGCGTGAAGACGGGGCTGAGGACTCCCGACGGCGGGGAGAGGAGGGCGGCGGTGGTGCCCGCGGACCCCACGGGGGAGGACACCACGGCCCACGCAACCGAGAGGCCGGCCACGGGGGCGGCGGCCTCGGATGACGAGACCAGCACTCCACGGGCGTCGATATACCGGACGTCAGCGAGGCGCCTGGAGGCTGCGCCGGCGGCCGAGGCACCCATCGCCGCGGCATCGTACCTGCCCCCGGCAAAGAGCGCGGGAGCGTCGGGCGCGACCACGACCGTGGAGCGGACACGAACGGCGGCGCACCCGTCGGTGACGGTGGCCTCGGCGGTGTATGCGCCGGCCACGTCGAGCGTGACAGCGTCGCTCTGGTTGGCGGTGAGGGGGCCGACACCCCCGCCGAGCGCGAGGCCCGGGCGGAGGGAGGAGGCAGCGGGGCTGGAGACGAGGCGCCACTCGGCGACGGCGGCGCTGACGGGCCGGGCGGCGGCGTGCAGCGCGAAGCGAACGGTCACGCCGGCCGCGGTGAGGACCCCCGCAGAGGACGGCACGGGGCCCTGGGTGACGTCGGCCGCGGAGGAGCCGATGGACGACTGCTCGGCCGCGAACCAGAAGGCCGTGACGGTGGAGAGGGACGCGCCGGCAGACCAGGGAACCGCCGCGGAGCCCAGGGGCGTGGACTCGTCCGCCGAGGCGGCTGCCGACACCTCGGACGGGCAACGGACCCGGACGACGACGTCGGCCACGTCGCTCTCGCACCCGTCGCTGACCACCACGCGGACTCGGTAGTCGCCGACGCCGTCGGGGACGAAGCGGGCGAGGGACCCACCGCCGAGGGACGCCCCGCCGCCGGTGCCGACGAGGGTCAATGTTGGCTGCGACACGCCGCCGGCCCATGACCTGGACAGGACCTCAAGGCTGCCGGAGCCGAGGCCCGAGGCGGAGTAGGGTCGCAGCGCCGGGGCGTCGGCCACGGTGGTGGCGGGGTTGGCGCCCGCCCGGCGCACGGTGGCCGGGAGCATGGACCAGCTGTACGTGAGGGTGGATGCGTCGCCGCCGATGGCCGAGACCGAAGCGGAGGCGTTGACGACCACGGCGCCGCCCGCAAAGGCGGCGCCGGCGGGGGACATGGCCTCGATCGCCGCGTGCGGCTTGCCTGCGCAGGCCGCGCGGACCGTCGCGCGGGCCGTGACGCGGTCGCAACCGACGAGCGCGTCAACACGGAGGCGGTACGTGCCCGCGAGCGAGGGCGCGAAGGACGGGCGGAGCGTGGCGCCGCCGCTGATCACGGGGCCCATCGCGCCCGAGACGGTGGGGTTGGATGCCGTCATGGCTCCCGCTGGGGCCGACTCGACGGACCAGCGGACCTCGGTGACGGGCGTGCCGGCGACGGACGCGTTGGCGCCGCCGCTGCTCAGGGCGTCGCCCGAGGAGGCGGAGCGGAGCGTGACGCGGTCCAGGACGACGCTGCCGGCCGGGAGGACGACGTACTCGCCGCCGCCGTCCAGCGAGGGCGGCAGCGTGGCGACGCTCCAGCGGAAGGAGACAGCCCCGGTGAGGGGGGCGAGGGCGGCCTCGGCCTGCGCCTGGAGCGGCAAGGAGGCGTTGAGCTGGCGCGCGGCGGCGAGGCGGGACGCGAGGGACGAGCCGTCGGAGGCGGGCGCGGCGGCGAGGAGGGCAGAGTAGTCAAAGGCACCTCGGACGCCGAGCCAGGTGCCCGGGACGTGGCGGACGACGGCGGAGCGGCCCGAGGCGGCAGAGGCCACGAGGGGGTTGGACGCGGGGGTGGGGCAGAGGACGTTGACGACGACGGGGGCGGCGATGCGGGTGCAGCCGTCGGTGGCCACGACCTGCAGCGTGAAGGACCCGGGCTGGGTCACGCGGAGCGTGGCGGTGCCGTTGGCCGGGACGACGGTCGCGGCGGACAGCGCGGAGGAGGGGCCGGAGGCGGCGGCGCCGGCGCTGGTGGAGGAGACCAGGACCCAGCGCCAGGCGACGAGGTCCCGCGCGTCGGGGTCCGACACGTTGGCGGCGGGGAGCGAGACGGTGACGCCGCCGCTGCGGAAGAGCGCGGTCACGAGAGACGACGCGACGGCGATGGCGGGGGGCGCGGAGCACGTCACGTTGACGAGCGCGGAGGCCGCGGTGGTGGCGGCGGCCGCCGAGCCGCCGTCGGCGCTGCACCCGTCGGTGGCGGAGACGCGTACGACGTACTGCCCGGGGACGTCGGGGTAGAGCTGGGCGGTCGAGGAGGCGGCGGAGGTGACGAGGGGGTGGCCGATGGAGGACGCGGGGCCGGAGACGAGCGACCAGCCGAAGGCGAGCGGGGCGGCGCCGGCCGGAGCCGAGGCCGGCGCGGCGGACAGGGTCACGGCCGAGGCGAGGCCCGACGCGACGGCGGCGCGAAGGAGCGCCGAGGATCCGGCGGGGAGCGCCCCCGCGGCGACGGCGAGGGGCGCCTGCACGGGAGCGAGCGCGGCCATGACGGCGGCGTCCGAGGTCGTGAGCACGACGGCGTCGGCGAGGGCCTGTCCTCCGGAGGGCAGCGGCCGGAGGATGACCGCCCCGTCGCTGTCTGTGGCGACGGCGGTGCTGGATCCGGCCTCTGTGGCTGCCAGGTAGGACGCGAGCACCCCGATGAGGGTGTGGCTGACAGTGGCCGCGGGAGGGGAGGACGGGGAGGAGGAGGAGGGGACGAGCACCGTGACGTTGGACGGGGAGCTGTGCGAGCGAGCGGACAGGGCGAGCGCCGGCGCGGCGTCGCACGCCACGGTGACGTCAACGGAGCCCGAGGCGGCGGTGCAGCCGTCGGTGACCTCCAGCCGGACGGTGTAGACCCCCGCAACGTCGGGGAGGAGCGTCGCGTTGGCGCCGGTGACGGCACCCGCGCCGGGCGCGGCGGCGACGAGGGACCCCTCGGCCGGCAACGCGGCGTACTGGGCGCCGGCCCCCGCGATGGCCGGCCACGACCACGCCCCGGGGCGGGACGCCGAGGCGATCGCGCCGTCGTCGGCGCCGGGAACGAACAGCCCGGCGGTGGCCCTGGCGATCTCGGCCTGGGACGGGGCGGCGCTCCCGTGCGTGGTCGAGGCCAGGATGGCGGAGGTGAGGAACGGGGCGAGACGGGCGGCGGCCATGGCCGGGCCGGGCGCCATCGTCGCGCTGCGCGACGCGGCCGGGACGGACACGAGACGCCAGCGGGCGCGGAGCGGGGTCACCAGGCCGCGGCCGGCAGCGAAGCCGCTGGACCCGGCCGTGAGGACGACGGGGCCGAAGGACGCGCCGGGCACGGAGGCGGCGGCGGCCCACGCGACCTCACGAGCCGCCGCTGCCCACACCGCGAGGGGGAGCTCCATGGGCGCGGCGGCCGACGCCGCGCGCGCCGCTGCCTGCGCCATAGCCAGGGTGGCGTTGTCCTCGCGCCGTGACGAGGGCGCCGAGCCGGCCGCGGCGGAGGCGAGCACCGGGTCCCGCCCGGCGGGGCGCACGGACCAGCGGCCGCTCTCCACGGCCGCGACGACGGAAGGCATGGCGGGGGGGAGGGGACCGCAGGCCGCCGTGATCGTGACGGTGTCGGTGGACACGGGGCAGACGGGCGCGGTCGGGGAGCCCGCCGCGGCCGAGAGATCGGCGGCCGGCACGTTGGCGGCGTGCAGTCGGAAGGTGTACGCGCCGGGTGCCGACGGCCGGAAGCGGGGCCGCATCGACGACGCGTTGAGCAGCGCAAAGGCGGCTCCCTCGGGGGCCGAGACGACGCTCCACTGCACGAAAACGGGCTCCCGCTGCGTGCCCGCGGTGTCCTGCGCGGACCAGTCCGGGTCGGTGGTGCCGGAGGCGTCGAGGGAGACGGTGGAGTTGCCGGGCATGGCGGGGGAGGCGGGCCAGGGGAGTGCGGGGCCGCCGCCGTCGGCGAGCCGGACGGCGCGGTCCGCCCCGGCGCTGGCGACGGGGGGCTCCGTGCACGATGCGTCCACGACGACGAGCGCGGACCGCACGGAGCAGCCGTCATGGACGGTGAGGCGGACCACGTACCGGCCGAACTCGTCGGGAGTGAAGGTCGCCACGGCCTCGGGGTTGGCTGCGTTGGCGGCGGCGTGGGCGGCCGCAGAGCCGTTGCCGGCGCGGAGAATCGCGAGGGCCTGCTCGGTGGACCCGACGCCGGCGGGGCCGTACGTGCCGGTGGCGCTGGAGGGCGAGCGGGAGGCGAGGCCGGTGCTGGTGGCGTTGGGGTGCGAGATGCCGCCGAGGCCGAGGAGGCGGGAGCGGGAGGGCGCCGCCACCACGTCCCAGAGGAAGCGGAGCGGCTGCGGGGCACCTGCCATCGACGCGGCGTCGGGGACGTCGAGGGTGGTCGACGCGTTGAGCACGATGGCGGGGAGGCGGGGGCGCTCGGCCGTGGACGTCGCGGTGACGGGGGAGGCCGCGACGTGCATCGCCACGGGGACGCCGCGGGCCACGAGGGCGGCGGCCGCCGACGGGAGCACGGCGGACCGGCCGTCCGCCACCAACGCGGCCAGGACCGTCGACTGGTTGCCCGTCGTCACGACCGCCTCGACACCGCGCACGTCGTCCGCGGCCACGCCATACCCGGGCGCGCCGAGGGAGGGAGGGCGGCGGGAGGCAAATGCCGAGAGGCGCGGCACCGGCGCCGGGTTGCAGGCCACCTCGACGTCGACGTCTCCGCGAGCGACGGTGCAGCCGTCAAAGGCCGCCCAGCGCAGAGTGTAGGTGCCCACGCCCTGGGGCGCGAGAGACGCCACGAGGGAGCCGTTGGACACGAGGGCCGGGAGCGTCGAGCCCTGGGGCCCCACGCCGCCCGCCAGCGGGCCGGCCACGCACTGGCCAGGAAGGCGCTGCACGGAGGGGTGGGCGAGGAGGGACGGGACGTGGTCCGACCCCAGGGACGGCGAGGCGGCGTCCAGCACGCCGGAGGGGCACGTGCGCCCGACCAGCACCCACCCGAGGAAGCTCCAGCCGCGGCGGCGCTCCGCCAGAGCAGCGGCCGCGGCCTCCAGCGAGGCGGCGGCGTCGGCCCGGACAGCACCGGCCTCAGCGGCCGCCTGAGTGGCGACGGTGGCGGAGCCGTTGGCAGCCGACGAGGCGAGCGCGGCCATGAAATCGGCGGCCGTGGCGTTGACGCCGCCAGCGCGCATCGCTGCCGTGAGGGCGGCGGACACGTTGCCGCCGCACGGGGCGGTGACGGCGTTCAGGCCGAGGGCCGGGACGGCGGCCGCCTGATCGGCGGAGAGGGGGGCCGAGGGCACCGCGGGGAGCGAGGCCACCGCCACCGCCGCCGCGGCCGAGGCCGAAAGCTGCGTACCGGACGCCGAGGCGTTGGCCGACGCGGCCGCGAGGGCCGCCGAGCGGTTGCCGAGCGCAGCGGCGCACTCCCTGAGGTGGGCCGCCACCGCCGTGGCGGCGGAGGAGTTGGCACCCATGCGCGCGACGTCGGCGGCAGAGGGACGGAGGAACGCGACGGTGACGTTGCGGCCCGCGATGGGCGGCAGCGGGAGGGCGATGCCCGCCGCCGTCGCAGCCTGCTGCTCGGCGGCGGTGTCGAGCGCCGCCTTGACCATGCGAATGGAGGTGCCTGAGACCGTGGCGCCGGCGGTGCCCGTGGCAGTGGAGGCGAGCCCGGGCGACGAGGCCCATGCCGCAAGGGCCGGTCCGTCACTGCGGGAGCCGGCCATCGTCGCGGAAACGACGAGAGAGGCCGGGTCCGGCCCGCCGTGCTCTGGCACGAAGGACAGCGCGATGGAGGCCGCGCCCGGGAAGACGTCTGGGAGGGGGGGCGGGGCCGCGCACACCGCTCGCACCGTCGCGGTGCGGCTCACCACGGAGCAGCCGTCGGAGACGGACGCGGCCAGGGTGGTCTCGCCCAGCCGCTGCGGGACGACGGTGGAGGTGGCGTTGGTCACGCGGACGAGGCCTGCGAGCCCGAGGGGCTCTGCCCCGTCGAGGCGGGGCAGCGCGTCCATGCGGCCGAGCGACGCGTGGTCCGGAGCCACGGACGAGTACGTCTCCGGGTCGTGCGACACGGCGCGCCACGTCACGGTGATGGGATCCGAGGCGTCGGCGGCGGTCGCCTGCAGCGTGACGTTGGAGAAGCTCGTGCCGCTGAGCGACGCAACTGACGCGACGGACGAGAGGGACAGGTCGGGCGCGGCGTTGCAGCTGGCGACCACCGCGGCGGACGACGCGTTGGCACGACAGCCGTCAGAGACGCCGAGGCGGACGGCCCAGGAGCCGAGGCCGGTGGCGGTCGCGACGGTGGTCTTGGACGCGTTGGAGGCGAGCGTGAGGGCCGGGGAGGCAGTCACGGCCGGGTCGTGGCTGAGCTGGCACGACGGGGAGGAGGGATCGCTCGCGTTGCACCGGCGCGCGGGCGCGGGCGGTGCCGCCGCCACAAAGGACCCAGGGACGACCGTCCAGTTGAAAGTGAGGGCCGAGTCCGGGAAGGCCGCCGACGCGTTGGCCAAGGGCGAGCCCAGGGCCACGGGGGCAAAGGCCGCACCGGCCCAGCGGGCCACGGGCTGCGCCGCGGGCGGGAGGACCTCTGCGATGGGGGGGGCTGGGCACGACGTGTTGACCGTCACGGCGTGCACGAGCCGCTGGCACCCGTCGGAGACCACCACTCTGAGGGACACAACGCCCGGCGCGGTGACGGCGAGCGGCACGGAGCTGCCGTTGAAGGCCGATGCGGCCGCGCCTCCCACGAAGCGAGCGAAGGTGTCCGGGCTGGTCAGGGCCTCGGCGGCGGACGCGACGGCCGCCCTCTCCCACATGGCGCCGTCCGCGCCGATGAGTGACGCGCCCGCGAGGGACTCGAGGGCGGGCATCGGGACGAAGCGCTCGACGGTCCAGGTCACGTTGAGGGGTCCGGCGCGCCAGGCCGCCGACGCGAACGCCGCGGCGAGCATGCTCACGGTCGACGACGAGCCCGCGGCGACGTGCCGAGCCTGCAGCGCCGCTGCGAGGGCGCTGCGGGCGTCCGTGGCGTTGAGACCGACGAGAGGGTACCCGGAGGCGAGGCCGCCGGAGCGCCAGCCGACCATGGCGGCAGGCCCCAGCGGGCTGAGCTGAACCACGGGCGCGAGGGGGGAGCAGGCGGCGGCGACGACGACGGCCGCCGACGACGACGCGCAACCGTCCGACACCGCGACCGCCGCAGCGTATGCCCCCGCTCCCGTCGGCGCCACGACGGCCGAAGAGCCGTTGACAAGGCGCACGTTCGCGGCGGAGGAGGCCGGCTGGGCGACGGAGAGGGAGAGCGCCGAGGCGCCGCGGAGCAGGGCGGCGCGCGACCCCCCGGCGACGGGCGCCGCCAGAGTGTTGGTCGCGTTGGTGGGTGCCGACGCGGGCGCGGCGAGCAGGACCGCGGGCTCCAGGGCCGGCGTGTCGAGCGTCAGGGCGCCGCCGACGGGCCACGCGGTCGTGGACGACGCGTACTGGTCGGCGAGGCGGCGGGCGGGGGAGCCGGCGGTATCGTTGGCCAGCGCGGCGAGCGCCACCCGGGCGGGGAGGAGGGGATCCGGCTCGTCGTTGGGCCACGAGGCGCTGGTGGCGCCGACGCCGCGGGTGCCAAAGGCGAGGGCAGCCCCTGTGAGGAAGGCATCGGCACCGCGGGGGACGCCGGCCGGGGCCGCCGCGGACCCGTTGGTGGCGGGGCCCGCGATCGCCGAGGCGGCGAGGAGGCCGGCGGGGACGTCGGACTGCCACTCGATGCCGCCGCTCTGGCCGCCGGCCGGGCCGGCGGAGGCGTTGAGGAGGACGGGGACGAACGCCCTCGCGACGGAATCGAACGCCGTCACCGTGCTCGGGGCGCGCCCAAGGGCTGAGGCCCAGGCCGCGGGGCCGAGGCCGCCGGCGGCCGCGGGAGCGAGCCAGAGCCTGGAGGCGGCAGCGGCCGCTGTCGCCGCCATGGGGCCGAACCCGATCAGCGCCATGCCGGTGGTGGTGGCGGCGGCGCCTCCGGCGACGGCCGATGTGAGCACGGCGGCGGAGGACCCGACGGCGGTGGAGGTGCCCGCCGCGGCCGTGTCGATGAAGGTGCCGGCGCCTGAGGCCATGACGGCCGCTGCCAGGGCGCCTCCGCCGGGCGAGGACACGACGAGGGCCCCCGGCTCGGCCGCGCACTCGGCGCGGACGATGATCGCGTCGGTGGTGACGCGGCAGCCGTCGCTCGCGGTGACCGTGACGGTGTACGCCCCGCTGGCGGGGGCGATGAGGCGCCGCTGGGAGACGAGCACGGCGACGTTGCCGGACCCGTGCGGGAGGGAGCCGGCCGGCAGGGCCAGGGAGGATGCGCCGAGGGCGCCGTCGGCCACGCTCACGGTGCGAGCGGTGCCGTTGGGCGGGGCGGGGACGGTGACGGTGGCGTTGACGGGGACGAGCTCGGGGGCCGCGACGCCGCCCGGGGCGGTGACGGACCACGTGAGGGGGTAGAGGCCTGCCTCGGGCCCGTCAGCGACGTGGACGAGGACCACGGCCTGGAGGACGACGGGGGCAAAGGCTGCGCTGCCGGGGAGCCAGGTGGCGGTGCCGTTGGCGGCGAGGGAGGCGTTGGAGGGGTGCACGGTGCGGAGGAGCACGACGGGCGCGGCGGGGCAGCGGGTCTCAACCACGGTGGACGCGGCCGTGGAGGTGCAGCCGTCGTCCACCGACACCGTGATGGCGCGGCGCGCGAGCGTCCTCGGCGTCAGGGTGGCGATGCCGCCCGGGGCAGAGAAGTTGAAGGCGCCGGGGGACGTCGGCTGCAGAGCCAGCGTCCCGTTGACGGACGAGTCGGCGATCGACGTGGCGTTGGACGTCGCGCTCCAGTCAAAGCTGAGGGTGTCGGCGTCGGCGTCCGAGACGGCCGCGGTCATCGTCACGGAGCCGAAGCCCGAGGTGGCGCCCTTCCAGAGAGCCACGACGGGCGCGGCGGGCAGCGACACCGCAGGGGGCGCGTTGCACGCCGCCGTGACGCTGACGAAGGCAGTGGTGCGGGAGCAGCTGTCGGTGACCGACACCTCGAGAGTGTAGGTCCCCAGCAGGGGCGGCAGGAATGTCAGCGCCGGCGAGCTGCCGCCCGCCGCGCCGGTGACCACCGGGCGGAACGGCGCCAAGCCGGCCGACAAGCCTCCCAGGCGGCCTGTTCGGGTGAGCATCTGCGAGAGCGAGACCGGCAGCGCGCCGCCGGTGCCGCCGTCGGACGCCGGGACGCGGGCGGGGACGAACGCGGTGGCGCCGGCCGGGAGGGAGGCGTCAAAGACCGATCGCACGAGGCGCCACTCGGCGGAGAGCGAGGCGTTGCGCATGTCGTCGTCGACGGACATGGAGGCATCCACCACCACGGGCGCGAACGACGCCACGCTCGTGCCGCTGAAGGGCGCCACACCGGCAGTGTAGTTGGCCTCGGCGAGGCGGAACGCCGCCGCGGAGCCCGACAGCAGCGCCGCGATGTCCGGGCGGCCGCCGCCCCACCGGGAGGTGACCGACGACGCGCCAGCGGAGCCGACGACCGAGCCGGACGGGGAGACGACCGTGGCACCGGCCTTGGCCACCGGCGGGACGCTGCAGCGGCTCGCGAGGAGCGCGCTGGTCGCGTTGCGGGTGCAGCCGTCCGAGGCCGTGACGGTGACGAGCCAGCGGCCGAGGCCGGCGAGCGATGCGGCGACGACGCCGTTCCGCTCGGAGGACACCGCGGCGTCGAGCTGGGGCAGGCTGGCGTTGCGCGGGACCGTGAGGTTGAGCGATGCCTGGGCCGCGGCTCCCGCCGCGACGGCGGACTCAAAGCCCACGGACGGCGAGGACCCGCCGAACGCGGGGGAGAGCCTCGCGAGGAAGGCGGCCGCGCCGGCGGCGTCGTCCGCGCTGCCGCTCGCGCCGGCCGAGGCAGATGTCGCGAACTCGTTCACGGCTGCGTAGCCGCTCACCGCCCACCGGAAGCGGAGGGACACCCCCGTTCCGTTGGGGCCCGGCCTCACGTCGTCGTCCGTGGACGCGGACGCGGCGTCGAGGGTCACGAGGCCGAATGAGCGGCTCCCCGGCGCGGCGCCGTCGACGAAGACGGATGCGTTGTGGGGCGCGGGGGAGCCGGCGGACGGGGCGGCGGAGGAGAGGGGGGCGCCGGTCGAGCCGCGGACGCGCGCGACGGGCGAGCCGCTGCACTCGGCCCGCACGCTGACGTTACGGCGCACCACGGTGCACCCGTCCGAGGCGGAGAGCAGGAGCGTCCACGACCCGAGGCGGGTCGGCGTGAGGCGTGCGTCGGCGCCGGCGGCGACCACCTGCACCGCGGCGGCGTCTGGGCCGAGCACGGCGGCTTCGGTGTTGGGCGGCGGCACCGCCGGGGGATTGTGCCCCGGCGCGACCACGCCGGCCTGGTGCGTGATGGCGTCGCCGTCGGCGTCGCTGGCCAGGCCGGAGAAGCCCACCAGTCCGAACGCGGTTCCGTTCCAGCGGGAGACCAGGGTGCCGTTGCCGTCGCCGCCCGTGGGGGGCCGGATCACGGGGGGCGTGTTGCACGTGGCGTTGACGACGATCTCGTCGTTGGAGACCACGCAGCCGCCGGGGACGGAGAATCGGAAACGGTAGGTGCCGAGCGCGCCGGGGGTGAAGGCCGGCGCTCGGAGGTTCTGCGACGCCGGGAGGTCCGCGGCGTTGGACGAGTTGCCGAGGACCGCGGCGGCGAACGTGAAACCGCCGGGCTGCTCGTCGGTGGGCTTGACCACCGCGCCCACGAAGGTCTCGCTCTCCACGGTCCACTGCCCCAGGACCTGCAGCCCGGGCTGGCGGACGGTGGCCTGCGCGATGCCGAAGGAGCCGGGGGAGGCGAGGGAGCGGCGGGACCAGCGGACCGTGAAGTCAGGCCCGACGTCGACGGGGATGGCGGCGTTGGCCGGGCAGCGCGCGGTGATGTTCACGCTGGCCTCGGCCGCGGTGCAGCCGTCGGTGACGCGGAGGCGGGCGACGTACGTCCCCAGGCGCTTGGGCACGAAGGTCGGGTTCAGGGTCTGCAGCGGCCCCACGGGCATGCCGATGGCTGCGGCGGTGCGCGCAATGGACCGCGCGCAGATGAGGTGCGCGGGCTGGCTGCACGTGCGGACGCTGAAGGACCGGTAGCGCTGCGTCCCGCTGGCATACGGGTTCCCCACCGCGTGCACGGCGGCGCTGGAGCTGGAAGTCCAGTCGTTGCACAGCGTGCCGCCGGGGATGACGTTCCCCTGCGGGTCGCACCCGCCGATGGTCGGGTTGGTGCCCGGCAGGGGCGCGCCGAACTCGTCATACGCGTAGCCCTGCAGCCACGACGCCGCGGCCCACGTCTCCACGCAGCCGGTCTCTGACGGCCCGCACACCAACTTGGAGGTCCTGCCGATCGCCGTCGGGTCGCGGTACCCGCCCGACATCCCCAGGGTGGAGTGCACCGGCCCGGCTGGCGTGATCCGCGAGAAGGCCGACGCCCCCGACGTGCAGAGCAGCGCCTTGAAGTCCCCCGGGAAGGCGTGGCCGCCGAGCTCGGCGTGGCGCTGGCACTTGGCGTCGCCGCCGGCGACACCTCCGAGCGCGCCGGTGTAGCCCGTCGACGTCACAAAGAGGTGGTGGAAGCCCGCCGACGCCTCGGACCCCGTGTTGACGTCGGTCGACGGGTCGGCGCCGGTCACGGTGGGCACGAAGTCGCGCGCCTCGGCGTCGGACACCGGGTAGTGAGTCATGTCCCACTCGAAGCGGAACGTGGGGCCGTCCAGCACGGCCTCCGAGGCGTTGCCGGCGGCCGAGGGCGCCGTCCCGGCGCTGCTGAGCTGCACGGCGGCGAAGAGACCAGTGTCGGACGACGCCTCGGCGAGGGTCACAGAGGAGGCCACGACGGCCGACGGCGGGTCGTTGCACCGCAGGACGACCTGTACCTCCGCGGCCGAGGCCACGCACGGCTCGCCGACGGTGAATCGGAGGGCGTACGAGCCCTGGAGACTGGAGCCGAGGCTGGCGGCGTCAAAGGGGCGGGTGGCCTCGAAGCCCGACATGGGGAGGACCAGCGACGCGTTCGCCTGGTGGCCCGTGGCGGGCGCGCCGGGCTGGGCGGGGGAGGTCAGCAGCGACGCCACCGCGGCGGCGGAGGCCGGCACGCTCACGACGCTCCAGCGCCAGTCCTGGCCGGCGTGAAGGTACTTTGAGACGCCGGAGAGGGCGACGCGGGCGGCGCAGCTCGCGGACTGCACGGTGGCGTTGCCGGAGCAGGCCGCGGCCTCGAGGTCCTCCGCGGACACCCCCGCCAGGCTAAGGGCCGCGGAGCGGGCCGAGTGGACGGCGCGCTGCGTGCCGAAGCGGCTGCCGGGCCGCGAGTTCCAGGTGATGGTCTCGGGGGCGGCGGCGGCCTGGGCAAAGGGGGACTGGGGGCACAGGGCCTCGACGACGACCTGGGCGCTGTCGCTGGAGCAGCCGTCGGACACGCCGAGGCTCAGCGTGTAGAGGACGGACGACGCCCCGCCCATGGTGTCCGTGGTGGCGGTGACGCGCTGCGTCGGCGGGGCGAAGAGCACCGCCTGCCTCCTCCCGAAGGCCGGGATGGGGGCCGTGTAGTCAGGCCCGCCCGACGAGCCGAAGCTCTGCGCGAAGCCTCCCGTCGGGCTCTGCACGGCGAGGAGCTTCCAGGTGTAGCCGGTGAGGTCGGCGAGGCCGTCGGGGTCGTGGGAGTAGGTGCCGTCAAGGACGACGGCGGGGAAGGCGGCGGCCGAGGCGTTGAAGCGGACCGTCTGCCTGGGGCCGTTAACCCCGGCGCGCGGCGCGTTGTTGCAGCCGACGGTGACGGCGATGACGTCCGAGGAGGAGGAGCACCAGTCGGACACGGTGAGCCGCACCTCGAACACGCCGTTGACATCCGGGGTGAAGCTGGCAGAGCTGGAGAAGGCGCCGGACGCGAAGGGGCGAGACGCAGGGGCGCCGCCGGGCGGGAGGAGCGCTGAGCCCGCGGGCGCGGAGAGCAGCTCCCAGTGATAGCGGAGGCGGGTGGCGTCGGCGGCGTCGGGGTCCGTGGAGCGCGAGCCGTCGAGAGCGACGGCAACGAAGGCGTTGCTCGGGCCGCGCATCACGCTGAGGTGGCCGCCGGCGTCGGCCGTGGGGGGCGCGTTGCACCGCACGGCGATGACGGCGGGGACGGTGCGCGTGGTGCAGTTGTCGGACGCCGTCAGGGCGACGGTGTAGTCTCCCACGCCGTCGAACACGAGCTCTGCCGACGCGACGGACCGACGGTTGAGCACCGTGGCCCTGGAGCGGCTGGCGGGGAGGCACGCGTCGCTAAGGCGGGAGCCGGCGCAGGGCACCTCGTGGGCGGACAAGACCCCCGCGGCGGCGCGGGGCAGGGAGAGCAGCGACCACTCGAAGGCCACTCCGCGAGGGGCGGGGAGCGGGGAGCTCAGGGAGCCGTTGAGGCGGACGGACGGCATGGAGGCGATGACGGGGACGGGGAGCTGCCCCGCGGTCAGGGCGGTGCCGGCCAGGAGGGAGGCGGCGGCGCGGATGGCGGTGGCGTTGGCGGCGGCGGCGAGCTCCGAGCCGACTCGGACGACGGGCGCACGCACGACCCCGCCGCCGGGGAGTGTCACGGCGACGGTCTCGCCCGCGGAGGGCGCGACGGCGGGTACGGGGGGCTCGGCGCACGCCGCCGTGACGACGACAAGGTCCGTGGAGTGGGAGCAGCCGTCGCTGACGGAGAGGCGGACCGTGAAGTCGCCCTCAACGTCGGGGATGAGGGCGGCCGCCGCGCCGTAGGCGCCGGCGAGGGGAGCGCCGGCGCGGCGGAGGGGGGAGAAGATGCCGCGGCGGATCGCGCTGACGGGGACCCCGCCGCCGACGACGGAGCTGCGCAGTGCGGCGGGGAGGGCCGACGCCGGGGGCGCGGAGACCAGCTCCCAGAAGTAGGAGGTGGCGTTGGATGCCGGGGCGGACAGCGTCGAGGCGCTAGCCCGGAGGATGACGGCGCTGAAGGGGGAGGACGCCTCGGCGGCCAGGAGCAGGTCCGCCTGGGACGGGGCGGCGGAGGAGCCGGAGGCGGTCCCGGCCAGGAGAGCGAGCGCCCCCGCGCGGGCCGACGCCATGAGGTCCGTGCTGGTGGCGGACGACCGCGCCAGTGCGTTGGACGTGACTGTGACGGCGGGCCCTGCCTCGGCGACGAGGCCGGACGGGCACGCGGCGACGACGGTGCTCTCGGCCACGCGGCTCGAGCAGCCGTCGGAGACCAGGGCGCGCACGACGCTGGTGCTGGCCCCGGCGGGGATGAACAGAGCCAGCGTGGACCGGGCAGCGTCGGCGGGGCTGGTTGGGAGGATCGGCCGGATGGCAAGGAGCGCCTCGGGCGTGGGGCCGGTCACCGCGAGGGCTGCAACGACCTGCCGCACGGCTGCCGCCGACGCCGAGGACGAGAGGGGCACGAGCTCCGCTCCGCCGGGGAGGGTGGCGGGGAGGCGGGAGGAGTCGACGGACCAGGAGACGCTGGTCACGCGGGAGGACGCGAGCGGCGCGGAGGACGCCGGGGCAGCGGCCGCGGAGGCGTTGAGGAGGACGGGGACGAACGCCCCGGCAGAGCCTGCGAGGGCGCGGCGAGCGTTGGGGACCGGGGGGGGGGGGGGGGGGGGGGGGG
>Ga0136560_1000296_pt1 | contig 23965 bp, 16 predicted proteins | sample AntRauMeHopE1497_FD_104925 | JGI IMG/M metagenome (GOLD analysis project Ga0136560, IMG submission 104925) | Saline lake microbial communities from Rauer Islands, Antarctica - Metagenome Hop E1 #497 | ecosystem: Environmental > Aquatic > Non-marine Saline and Alkaline > Saline | place... | reverse complement strand
TTCGGTGCGCATGCGCTCGGTTCGCCGACGGAGCCTGCGCAGCAGCTTGCCCCTGTCGATTCCCTCGCCGGCCGCGGCCATGGCGACGGTCTCGCAGTGCCAGGGCGCGGGTAGAGTCTCTGAGCAACCGACCTTGTCGACTGACCAAACCAACACTTGCCACGCAGAGGCCGCGCCCTGGCCAGCGCCGGCCTCGCCTGGCGCAGCTTGGTCGAGGTTCCGCGATGGCGGACCACACGGCAGGCAGCACCGGCACAGCCGGTCTTGCTGACGGCGGCGGCGGCGGCGACGGTTCGGCCGCTCTGCCACCGTCTGGCTTTGGCTCGCCCTCGCGGCCCCAATCGGTGGGATGGCCCATGGGGTCGCCAGACGAGTCCAGATCCGTGGCCGCGTCGCACGTCACGGCGGACACGGAGGCCATCATGGCGCAGCAAGCTGAGATGTTTGCAGTGAGCAGCGTTTTAGCCTTCGGCGCTCTCCCGCGGGCGCGCCCAGCGGTTCCTGGGCGGCCCTCCGGCGGTGTGCCGAGAGCGCACGGGCACTAGGGCTCGCCCTGGCGCCGGGTGGAGCGGCAGCTCGGGCCTCAGACCGCGGCGGGCCCAGCGTTGTTGCGTTTGGAGTCTCTGGCCGTCGTTTCCCCGGGCGACGGACCGCGCCCCGGCGGCCTTCCCCGCCCACCCCGTCCCCGTCCGTCCCTGCCGTTCCGCGCTCCGCAGAAGCTCCAGGCCGAGCAGCGGTCCATGATGCAGTCACAGGCGCGCGAGATGCAGACGTCGTTCATGGCCGCGCTGCAGATGCAGATGCAGACACAGATGGCGCAGCAGGCGCACATGATGCAGTCCTCGTGGCAGATGTCGGCCCTGTCGGCCGCATCGGCCGCATCGATCGGCGCCAGGGCTGCCGCCGCCGCCGCGACATCGGGCGCTTTTCACCGCTCGGCCGCGGCCGGCCCGGCCTCCCCCGGGCCGCGTGCGCGGCAGGACAGGTCTCGCAGGGGCACGTCTGGCGCCGAGATGACGGCGGGCGCGGCGCTGCGCACCTCCGCCCGGCCCTCGGGCGGCAGGGGCGCCGGCGGCTCGGCGAGGCGCCTCGGCAGGACCCGCGGCACGGGGAACCGGCCCCGCCGGGCGGAGAGCGGTGCAGTGGCCGTCCCCACGTCGTCCCGCCAGGCACACGCGCCGGCCCGGCATGGATCCGGCCCGGCGGGGGGCTACCCGCAGCTTTCCGCGTCGGCCTCGTGGACTGCCCCGCCCTCCCCGACGGACCCCATGACCGCCACTCCCGGCCATCCGGCCTTCTACCACCGGCCCCAGCACCCGGGCCTCAGCCAGACCCTCCCCTACCCGACGGCCGACCCCCGCGGCGGCGCCGGACACCTCCCCTCCCTCCCCGGCCAACACCACCATCCCCACCAGCAGCGGGGTCACGCCGCGCCCGGCCCCGTCCCCTCCTCCCGCGGATCCTCGAGGGCCCACGACGACCAACACTCCGCGCCCCACGGCCGCCGGACCGTCGCCTTCGCCGCCGGGCCGAGGCTCCGCACCCACGGCCTCGACGGCGGCGCCTCCGCCCCCGTCCTCCCCGCCGCCTCCCACCACGGCCGCGGCCCCGACCCCCGCGCCCCCGGCTACCGCGGCCGCGCCTCCGACACCTCCCACCGCAGCCCCCCTGGGACCGCACCCTCCGACCCCGTGGGCGGTCTCTTCGCCTCCTCCCTCGCCCACTCCGACAGGCTCCCCCATGCCGCGTCCTTCTCGGCTCTGCCGGGGTTGCCGGGGTCGTCGGCAGCGTCGGTGGTCAGCGCGACGTCGACGCGGCGCAGCGCCGCCGATGACGTCACGGAGCGACGCCGCGCCGCCCGTCAGGCGTCCAGGTCAGTCATGGCCCACCGGCAGAGGCAGCTGGCCACCCGCAGCCACGCGCCCCGCTCCCCTGACACTCGGGAGGTCGCGATGCCCCCGGTGCCGGCGGCGGCCGCGGCGGGCGGCGACCACAGGGGGGCCGGGCCTGGGCACCTCTCGGCGCGATCAGGCGGCCGGGGGAGCCGCCCGTCATCGTCGCGGAGGGGCCAGCGGGGCAGACCTCCGTCGTCCAACGGGGGGGGCAGCCAGGCGGGGGTGCCGGGGAGCCGCTCTTCGTCGCCCGGCGGCTCGAGGAGGCGAAGGGGGCAGGGCAACACGTCGGGCCCCGCGGACGCCGCCGCGGACGCCGTCGCTCGGACCAAGGCGTCTCTCGCGGCGCAGGGCATCGCCCTGGCATCCCCCGAAGGGCGCGGGGACGGGCAGCAAGCCGTCGGGTCCACTCGGTCCAGGGCGCGTTCGAGGCAGGGGCGACCGAGGGCGAGGACGAGGACGCCGGAGCCCCCCGCCTTGCGCCCGGGCTCCACGGGCCACGCCCTCCCCCGGTCGGCCCAGCCATCGCCCATCCGGCCCCCGTCCGGCGGCCTCTTCCCGCCCCCGCAGAGCGCCAGCACCCCGTCCTCCCCGCTGACGAAGAGCCGGGGCATGGGCGCCAGCGTCGCGGCGAGCGCGGCGAGCGACCTCCCGTCCCCCAGCGGGCCGCCCGGCATCGAGAGCCCGGCCCCGGGCACCACGGAGGCGTCGGTGGCGTCGCTCCCGGTGCCGGACGAGGCCTCCGAGGCTCCGGCCATCGTCACGGGGCGGGGCGGCGCCCGCGGTGCCGCGACCCTCCGACCTCTGTCCAGAGGCCCCGGCAGCGTGGACGGGGGCGGCAGCGGTAGCGTGGCTGACGACACCCACGACGGCGGCGACGACGACGGCGCCGTCAGCGGGCCCTCCGTGGGCCTGGTGTCGCCACCGGCGCACGGCGCGGAGGAGGACGGCTTCGCCGCGGAGGAGGATGCGTTCAGCGAGGACGGCTCCAGCCCGCACCGCTCGGCCGTCAGGGAGCAGCCCAGCGGGGTCGAGGGGAGGATTGACACCGCGGAGACGTCGCTCGCCGCCGCCGACCCGCCGGCAGAGCCCAACAACGACGTCGTCGACGACTACTCGGACGACCTGACGGCCGGGACGGACGCCGCCGCTGCTCTGCGGCTCGCAGACGCGGGGCTGGATGCCGAGGCGTCGCTGCGGAGGGAGTGGACGGGGCTGGAGGCCGAGGAGAGAGCCGGTGCGGCGACACGAATCCAGGCCGCGGCGAGGGGGTGGGCGGGGAGGGCCGAGGCGTCAAGGCGTGCGGAGGCGGCGAGGGCGCGGCAGGCGAGGGCGGTGGCGGCTGCCACGGCGAGGGAGGCGGCGGAGGCCGAGGCGGCGGAGGCCGAGGCGGCCGCGGCGGCCGCGGAGGCGGAGGCGGCAGCGGCTCTGTCGAGGCGACAGCAGGAGCGGGCGGCGCGTCGAGCGGCACGTCGGAGGGAGAAGGAGGAGGAGGAGGAGGAGGAGGCCCAGCGACGGGAGGCGGCGGCGACGACGATCCAGGCTGTGGTGCGCGGGGGCGCGTCGCGGAGTCTGCTTGCGGCGTCCAGGGCGCGGGCCGAGGCGGAGGCCGAGCGGGAGCGGCGGCGGGAGGCGGTGAGGCGGGAGGCGGCGGCAGCCGAGGCGCGGATCGAGGAGGAGGCGGAGGAGGCGAGGCGGGAGGAGGAGGCCGCGGCGGAGGCAGCAAGGCAGCGGGCCGCGGCGGCGAGGGCAAGGGCGGCCGACGCGGCCCGTCGTGCCAGGGAGGCCGCCGCGGCGGAGAGCGACGACGGCGACGACTACGGGAGCGACGACGAAGTGGGAGCGGCGCTGGCAGAGCCGAGGAGCGCGGGAGCGATGCTCCTGGGTGATGCGGCGGCGTCGGCGGCGGCCGAGGGGAAGCGACCCGTGTCGTGGGAGGGGAGCGGGAAGGAGGAGGAGGAAGACGAGGACGAGAGGAGGAGGGGGCACCGGAGTGCCGGGGCGCCGGCCGGGAGCCGTCGCGCCGCCCCAAAGGCCGGGTCACGGGCTTCGCCGCCGGGTCGCTCCCGGCCGTCGGAGCGGCTTCAGCAGCAGAGCGACGCGTGGAGCGACGACGCGGGCCGCGCCGGCGCGGGCTACAGCGACGACGACGACGACGACGGCGAGTACGGACCGGACGACGGGGCGGGGCGTGCCGAGGACGCGTCGGAGGCGGGCAGCGCGGGCGAGAGCGACGCGGTCAGGGGCGAGATGGCGGCGCTGGCGCGGCTGCGGGCGGAGACGGAGGCGCTCCTCGGCGGCAAGGCGCCCCGGGCCAAGACGGCGGGGGCGCGGGGGGCGTCGAACCCGGGCTCGAGGAAGGGATCTGCCCGGCGCGGCCGGGCGACGTCGACGGGGTCGTCGGTGGCGGCGTCACGGTCCGCTCCGCCTTCCCGGGCGACGTCTCCCGGCGGGGAGGACGGCAACGGGCGGGACGCCACGCTGCTCGGGCGGGGGACGGCAGCGCCCGAGGACGCGGTGCTGCACGGCGCCAGGCTGCACCCGGAGGACGCCGTGGACGCCCGGCTCGGTTCCCGCGTCGCTTCGGCGGACGTGTGGGAGACGGAGGTCGCTCGGAGCGTCCTGAGCATCTACCGGACGCAGGCCAACGCCGAGGCGGACGCCGCCAACGCCGCGGCAGGCCCGCGGGGCGGCGCGGGGAGGAGCGGGCTGCCCAAGCAGCGGCGGCAGCTGCAGGCCGGGCCGGCGCGGGGCAGCGCATCCGAGGTGGAGCTTGCGGCGGAGACCATGGCTCGGCGGGAGGGGCCGGCGGGGCTGCGCGCCCTCAAGAGGGCTGGCGGCGCGGACTCGTCCCGCGGCCCCGTGCCGTCCAGAGGGGCGGCGAAGGGCTCCGCGAGGTCCGGGTCGCGCGGGGCCGGCGAGAGGCCGGGGGCGGGACGGCCGGGCCGGGGGAGCCGCCGCTCGTCGCCCATCGACGTGGAGGGCGGCAGGGCGTCGACGACCCGGAGCGTGGGGTCCAGGGGCCGGGCGCCGCGGGGCGCGAGGGGCGGCGCCGCGTCGTCGCGCCGCGCTCGGTCCCGTGGCTCGGCCTCGGCTCGGTCCGGCGCCGCCTCGCCCCTCCCCGCCGTCGCGCGGGGAGGCGCCGGCTCGGCCTCCGCCCGGTCGTCCGCTCCCGGCGGCCGCCGGTCCGTGTCCCCCGCGGCCGGCCGCTCGTCGCCGTCCCGGTCCGGCCGCGCGGCGTCGTCGGGCCCCCGGCCTCGCATGAAGAGCGGCGCCGTGGCGCCCATCTGGTTCGGGGGCGGCGGCGGCGGCTCCGTGTCTGCCCGCGCCGTGTGGAGCGGCCTCGCCAAGCCCGACAGCGGCTTCACGGACGAGGAGCTGAGCGAGGCGCTGGCGGGCCTGGAGCGGGAGGGGCGGTACGGCAAGTACCTGGACGTGGTGGAGCGCCTCCTCCTCCCGCAGGTCCGGGCCGAGGGGCGGCCGGACCTGGCGGCGCAGCAGTGGCGGCAGGCCGTGGTGGCATCGACCGTCTTCGCGGCCAAGTACTGCGACGAGGAGCGCTGGTCCCAGGCCCTCACCACGCTCCGCCGGGCCCAGGAGATGACGGGGTCGGACCCGCACATGGAGCCGGCGGCCAGGCGGGAGCTCGGCGGCTTCGTGCTGGACGGCTTCGCGTCGTACTACTACCGCCGGCGCTGGCTGCAGGCGGCTCTGCAGGCAAGCCAGAAGGCGACGCGCGCGCACGCGTCGCTCTCGCAGTGGGACCACGTGGCGAAGTGCCACCTGCACACGGCGTGCATCCTGTCGCGGATGAACAAGCACGGGGAGGCCGCGCGCACGGTGGGGAAGGTGCTCCGGCTGGTGGAGGCCGACCGGCTCGAGGGCGACGGGGACTCCCGCGGGGCGTCGCCGCAGAAGTTGTGCCTCGTCGCCGTGGCGTACCACAACGTCGCGGTGGAGCACGTGGCCGCGGGGCAGGGGGAGGACGCCTGCATCGCGTCGCAGAACGCGCGGCGCGTGGCCCGGCTGTGCCTGGGCCTCAGCGGGAGGTACGCGGCGTCGTTCGAGGCGACGCACGCGGCGGCGCTGGCGCAGATCGAGAAGGCCAAGGGGGTCGCCTCCGCGGTGGCCTCGGACTCGCGCAAGCTGCACGCGTTCCGCAAGCTCACGGCCGCGCTGTACGCGTAGCCGGGGGGGGCTGCGACGGAGCGAGATGGCGCGTGCTGCGCTCGGGTAGCGATGGCGTGCATTGGATGAGTGAGGAGACAGCAAGTGGTGGGCTGAGTAGGGAGACGGCAAGCCATCGGCGCTTGCACTTGGCGGCGACGCCGCGCACACACGCGCCCACTCGTGCCCTTGCACGGCAAAGGGTCCGGCGCCGCCGCACAACCCCGGGCAGCACTCGGCCGCGCCGCCCCCGCGCCGGGGCTCAGCCCCCCCCCTCCGCCCTCAGAGCGCCTGATCGATGAGGCTGCGCTGCGCCTCGGTGAAGTCCTGGGGGAAGCTCACGGTGAACTTGACGTACAGGTCACCCGACTGCGACGGCACGTTGTGCACCGGCATGCCCTCGCCCGCCTTGCGCATCACAAAGGCCGGCCGGGTGACGCCCTCGGACGCGATCTCCACGGCGTGGCCGTCCAGGTGCTGGATGGAGCGCTTGAAGCCGAGGAGCGACTCGCGGAGGGAGATGGTCATGTCGTGGTGGAGGTCGTTGCCCTCGCGGCGGAAGCGGTCATGGTCGCGCTGCTTGATGCGGAAGATGACATCGCCCGGGATCATGCCGGGGCGCTGCTCCGACTCGCGCTCGAACGTCACCTCGGCGCCGTCGGGCATGCCCTTCTCGATCGTGGCCGTCAGCTGCTTGCTCTCCATCTTGCACCGGTGCTCCGACGGCACCTCCTCCTGCATCTGCATCACCATGCCTGGCCCCACCTGGCGCTGCACCATCCGCACCTCGTTGGGGCAGCGGTTGCACCTCGAGCACTTGCCCGACGACTTGCCCTTGCACCCGCGGCAGATCACGTTGCGCTGGATGCGCGCCGACACCTCCCCGCCGTTGTACAGGTCCTCCAGGGACACGCCGACCTCCAGCCTGGCGTCGTTGCCCTTCTTCGCCGAGCGGCGCTTCCCGCCCTGTCCGCCGCGGCCGCCGCCGCCACCGAACAGCATGTCGAACGGGCTGGCCTGCTGCGGCGCGTTGTCCTCCTTCACCGCGTCGAGCCCCCCGTGGTCGTACAGGATGCGCTTGTCGTCGTCCGAAAGCACGTCGTAGGCCTCGTTGATCTCAGCGAACAGGCGGGCCGCCTCCTCATTCCCCGGGTTCTTGTCCGGGTGGTACTTGAGGCTGAGCTTGCGGTAAGCACGCTTGATCTGCTGCCCGGTGGCATCCTCGGCGACGCCAAGCACTGCGAGACGGGGAGACGCGGGGGAGGGAGGGCCGAGGCACTGTTCAATCCTGTGGCAGCAGCGTCAGCTCCCGCCGGGCGCGCGATCCAGGCGCTCCTCCCTCGCATTCAGGCGACACGTGTGGCTGTCGGCGTGCTGACCCCCGCCACGGGGCCGGAACACCGCTGTGCCCGCCGCCACCCGCTGCAGCGCTCCACGTGGCCGGCGATCACGACCCGCACGGCACGCCTCCCTGGCGTAGCTGCCACCGGATCTTCCCCGTGGCAGCCAGCTGGGCATATCACTACACGCGCCGGGCGGCCAGGGCGGGGGTCCGCAGGGAGCAGTAATATCGCCCGCGTCGTCTCACCCTCGTACAGGTCAGTCTCGGCGACCACGGCGGCCACGCACAGCGCCACAACGAGGAACACCGCGCGCCACGTACGGATCATGGCGATCAATCCCTCCGTGGACTGTTGCTTGCAGCTTCGCGGGGACGGGGCGTGCCTGCGGGGCAACCCGCAGTCGGACGCACGCGAGGTGGTTAGGTTTAGCAGAGCGGATAGGTCACAGTGGTTCCAGACTGCGAGACGGAAACTGTCTGTTAGAGTTGGAGGCCGGCCGGACTGTGACCATGGCATGGGCGAGCGTCCGCCCCCGCATGAGATCTGCGGACGTCGCCGCGTGGCATGCTCCGGCGGCCTTACGATGCGCACACGCGCGAGCAGGTCCGTCCGGGGCCGTCGTGTGGCAGGCTTCCGTTGCAGCGGCTACCTCGTCGCCGCTTCCCCAGGGATCGTGTGACCGCGCCTTCCGGCTCGGCTACCAACGCGCGCGGAACCGGTGCGGCTGAAGCCCGGCTCCCTTCTCGCACAGTACGATGGCGGCCCCTGATGCATCATCGGAGACGTACCACAGGCGACTGGCCGTTCTTGGCTTTCGGGGCGTCGGTGAGGCACCGTGGCGGAAACGGAGCGACCCGACCACTGGCCGGGCGCCACGAGCCCTCACGCAGCGAAAGCGTGCGCGGCATCAGCGTGCTGCTCGGCATCCGGGTGCGTGCCTGGCCCTGCGACCCTTACGCCCCGGGCTCCCCCTCAATGACGCAGGGAAAAGCTCGATTCTGCAGCGGCTGCTTGGCAAGGCCTTTTCTGGGTCGTACGAGCCCACCGTTGTGGCCACGTACAGGCACAGCCTGGCCATGAAGGGGGGGCGCGTCAAGTTCGAACTGGAGATTGTTGACACCGCCGGCCAGGACGAGTACAGCCGAATTCCGACCGAGGCCTCGATCGGGGTCCACGGCTACATCCTCGTCTACGACGTGACTTCCAGGACCTCGTTTGACCAGCTACGCGTGATCAACGACCGCCTGCTCGAGGCCATCGGGGCGGACGCGGTGCCGCGCGTGCTCGTGGCCAACAAGTGCGACCTCAAGGAGGGATCGTGAGCCCCCGTGGTGCCCGGCCCGGCCCGCAGGCGTAGCGCGGCGCTGTTTCTGGTTCGCCTGACTCCCTGTGACCCCACACCTGTTCGGGAGGTGGCGTGCCGTGTCTGCGAGACGCCCGCCGCCGCCATGGCACCGTGGCCCGACACTGCCGTGCCCCTCCCTCCCCTGTGCCGCGCCGTCCCGCCGCAGCGTCCAGCGCGTGACCGACACCGAGGGCGCGGACCTGGCCTCCGCCATAGGCTGCAGCCTGGTCGAGACCTCGGCCCGCACCAACAAGAACGTGTCGGCTCTCTTCGAAACGGTCATGCGCGAGGTGGAGGCGTCCTCGGGCATCCTCGCGGAGGACGCCGCCCCGCCCAGCAAGGCCCCCGGCATGTGCACCGTCCTTTGAGCGACGCGGCGGGACCGAGTGACACGGGCAGCCGACCCGCCGACCGGCCCCGCGCGGCGCCGTGCGAGCCCCTTCCCATTCCTCAACGATTGTGTGCGTGCCCATGACTGCGACATGGCGGCTCATGCCCCACAGGGCACGCGGGACGGTTTCGCCGCCCGGGACCACGCGCCTCTCGCAATATTCCACGCACCTGACGGCCCGGGCGGCGCGCGCGCACGCACAGACGGGGCAGGAACGCACACGACCGAGAACCGCGTCACAAGAACACGCCTCCGTCATCCGAGGCGGGCCCCGCCCCGGCGGGCGCGCCGTCCGTATCAGCCCCGGCAGCGCCGCCGGCCTCGGGAGCGACCGCGGCCCCCTCCGCCCGAGCCCTGGCGTCAACCTGGCGCTGGTACGGCGACGGCTCGGCCGCCTCGCGGTCAAACGACGGCGGCACCTTGGGCCAGGAAGCGCCGCCGCTCTCCTCGGCCGCGGTGCCCAGCTCAGCGCGCTCAGCCTCCGCGAGGCTGGCCTTTGCAGCAGCAGATGCAGCAGCCGCGGCTGCCTGCTCCTTCTCTAGCTTGGCGATGGCGGCGCGGACGAGGCGCACGGCCTCGCGCTTGCGTCCAAGGATGGCCTCGTTCTCCTCCACCGCCTGCAGGAGGTCATCGTCCTTCGGGTCGGCCAGCAAGTATTCGCGAATCTCGGCAGTGCTTGCGGCCAGCCGCACCACGATGTCATCGAGCCGGGCGACGGCGCTTTCAAGGGCCGCGATTTTGAGTGGCAGCTCCGTCACGGCGCCGAAGCCAAAGCTGTCCAGCACTCCGTCCACGTCCGCGGCGCTCGATTCGGCAGCGGCCATGGCGGCGGCTACCGGGGCTTGGCCCTGGGCTGTGCGAAAGGCGCTCGAGTGTTGCGTTCTGCCACAGAAAGCCGCTTGTGCTCTGCGAGCGCGGCGCGCGACAGGAGACCGTAGTGCCAGCCTTGGCACGAAAGGCGGCTGGTGTTCCGCGCGCGGTGCTTCACGCGCGAAGGAAGCGCGCCGCTCAGAGGCCGTTGATGACCTCGGCGCTCTTGGACACCACCTCGTTCACTCCCGCGTCGACGCCGCTGGCGATGTCGTCGTAGTACTGGCCCACGCCAAACTGCCGGAAGCGGCTGAAGCGGAGGTTGGCGCTCTGGAAGTACGCCCCGTTGGCGTCGGTGCCGGTCCAGGTGATGAAGAGCTTGAGGTCGCAGGCGTCCCCGCTCGCCGCCGTGCACTCCGACGGCGACGCGCACGACCGGAACGGGGACGACGGCGCCGACGGGACGGTCTTGGTAGCGTTGTCAAAGACGTTGCCCACGCACTGCGCCGACCCGGGCTCGCAGAAGAAACAGCCCTCGTCGAAAACAACGTTCTGTGGCACCCCCTGCTCAGCGCTGATCACGACCGTGTAAACCGGGATGGTCCTCGACGCCTTGGCCACCCCGCTCGTGACGGTGAGCTCCTGGAAAAGCTTCGGCGGCGCCCACCTGACGCCCCCAATCGCCACGTCAAAGAGCATGAAATACTTGCCGTCCCCAAGCGTCCCGTTGGTCGGAATGGCAACCTCGGCGCCAGTCCCAGCGGCAATGAGCGGCGTGTTCGCAGGCAGGCGCGAGCGAACTGCGCGGAGCAAACCGGCGCAAGGCTCGCACCAGCATGAGGGGGCGGCGGCCAGACTCCCTCCATGCCAGCAGCGGGGCGCAATGGCTTGCCTGCCGTCGCGGTGCGCGGGTGTCAGCGGCCGCGGGGCGCGCCGTGCTGTCCGAAGCGTTTCTCGCCGGGCCGCTTCTCACTGTTGTTGATCCGGACCGCGCTAAACTCGTCCGCCACGGGGTTGACCATCAGCCTTGACCTCCCATTGATCGTGATGCAAAGGTAGGCCTTCTGCCCGATGACCACCTTGCCCGTATCGCCCATGTAGCACGGCGGCAGCGTGGCGGAAGCCCCAGCCAGCGCCACAACCGCCGCAGCAAGCAGCGCTACGCTGCGCCTTCCGGCCATGGCAAGGTCTGTGTGCCTTGTGGCGGCAACGGGACGGCCCAGCGAGTCCCGTGTGGCCGGCAGGGGTGCGCAGCGCGGCCTCTGCCGGGGGAATTTCCGGCAGCTGCTCCAGAATCCACATCCACAACCGGCGACCGAAGGGAAGCTGAGGGCGGCGGCGGATGGATATGCGCATCGATGAGGGGTTTGCGCTGGCCGCGTCGGCGCAGTCCTTCGAAAACCTCGGGGACCTTCAGGCCGCCCAGGAGCTTTGGCACCAGGCCGCCACCGAGCTGCTCGGGGTGGCCGAGGAGCTCGGCGAGGAAGATCCGCGCCGGGAGCTCATCATCTGCCACTGCGGGCCGCTCATCGAGCGGGTGCGCGCCCTCGGGCAACAAAGCACGAGTGGCAGTCGGCCGGCACAACCCCCCGCCCCGGCGCCCGCTGTCGGTGCAAGCCCCAGCTGGGATGCCGGTCCCTCGGGCTTTCCCGTCGTGCCTTCGTTCCCGGGGCCAGCGGGCCCCGCGGGCCCCGCGGACCCGGCGCTCCCAGAGCCGCCGATCGCCGAGCCCGAGCCCGGGCCGCCCGCGGACGACGACCCGCTGATGCGATCGATCATGGACGGCACGTTTGAGGAGGACCTCGACGACGACGACGACGAGCTGTTTGCGGACATGGAGGTCGTGCCTGCCGCTGGGGCCAGCGGCGCCCCCGCCTCCGCGCCAGCCCCCTCCGCCCCCACCGAGAGCTCCGATGAGCTCCTCCCCGGCCCGTCGGCGCCGACCGAGAGCCTCGGCCTTCCCGCTTTGCCCGGCTCGCCGGGTCCCGGCCGCCCGCCGGACCCCTCACCCTTCCCCGCCCCCGATGCCGCCGTCTCGGCCCCTCCTTCGGCCCCCTCCCGACCCGCCGATGTCGGGGCCCACGCCCCTCCCGGCGCCTTGTCACCCCTGCCATCGCGATCCCCGCCGGGCTCTGCCGGACCCGCCGGCGCTCCACTCGGCCGCTCCCGGTCCCGCGAGGAGCAGGCGCAGCTCAGGGAGCAGGTCGCGGCTCTGCAGCGGCAGCTCGAGGACGCGAGGCGCTCGACCCACCTCCCCCACCCCAGGGCGCGTGACGACGGGGCCAAGCGGGTTCGGGCGGAGGGTGCTCCCACGGCCGCCGCCTCTGCCTCCGCCCACGCCCACGGCGACGACGACGATCCCATGACCGTGTGCCTCCCTCGGTCCCTTCCTGCCGCGGCCGCGAGCGAGGTGGAGAGCACGGTGCTGTGGCTGGCGGCGGATGACGTCAGCGACGCCTCGGCCGTTCTGGTGAGGGCGCCGCCGCCGTCGGGCGCCGTGCTGGTGCGGGCGCCCCCGGGCCTCCCCTCCACCGAGGGGCTCGGCCTCGCCGGGCAGGCTCTGCACGCGTGGGTGGTGCCCGGAGCGTCGGGGAGCGCGGCCGCGGCGCGGCTGCGGACGCTCGGCCGGGCCAACGAGGCCAGGGACGAGCAGCTGCGAAGGGTGGTCGGAGTGATGGTCGTCGGGCCCCGGTCGCCCGAGCGCCCGGCCGCCGGCGCCTGCCTCCTGGTCCCGCCGCCCCACCCCGATGCCCTCACCATGCGGCAGTGGCTCTCCCGCGAGGGGGCGCCCTCCCACGCATCGGCCTCCTCCTCCTCCTCCTCCTCCGGTGCCTCGGCGGCCTCCGCGGCGGCCCGCGCCGCGGCCGGCGTCCCCACAGCCTGCGGCCGCTCTGCCGCCGACGTCCGCGCGGTGTTCGCGCAGCTGCTCCAGGCACTCGCCCGCCTCCACGCGGTCGGCCTCCCGGGCTGCCTCCACGCTGACACCGTCACCGTCCGGCCGGCCGCCGCGCCGGGGGGCTGCCCAACGGTCGCCCTCCTCCCCGTCGCGGCCGGGACCGGCGCCCACGACGCCTGCGCCGCCCCGGAGGCCGCAGCCGCCGCCGCCGACCCGGCCGCCGCCCACTCCTCGCTCGGCCCCTGCCTCGGCGGCGGCCTCGCCTCCCGCCCCGCCGACGTCTTCCTCGCTGCCGGCTGGCTCCTCGAGGCCGTGTCGGGGCGGTCCCCCCTGGTCCTCCCTGGCTCCCCCGGCGTCGCCGTGCCGGCCTCCTTCCCGTCGCTGTCAGCCTCGGACTCGGCCGCCCTCGCCGCCCTCCTCCGCCCCTGCCTGCTCGCCGACCCCTCCCGCCGCCCCTCCGCCGCCGACGCCTGCCGGCACCCGTGGTTCCTCCGCGCCCGCGAGGCCGACCTCGTGTCCTCGGGCGCAGTGGCCTCCCGCTCCGCCAAGAGCGCCATGCTCCGAACCGTCGTCCGCTCCCTCCGCGCCCAGGCCGAGGGCAGCCCCCGCATCAAAATCACACTCGCCCGGTCCAACGCATGCTCCCAGCTCCTCGAGCAGGTCGCATCCCTCCCCGCCAGCAGCCTCGGCCGCATGTTTCGCGTCGAATTCACCGACGCCGGCGAGACGGGCATTGACGCCGGCGGCCTCCTCTCCGAGGCCTACTCCATCGCATTCGCGCGGCTCTGCAGCACCGACGGCGCGGCGAAGTGTGGTCTCGGCTACCCCATGTTTGTCTGCTCTGCTGAGGCCACGGAGCCGCTGTTCCTACCCGCGTCGGACGAGGAGGCCGCCGCGGCCGGCCGCCCGGGGACAGGAGCCGAGCTGTCGAGCAAGGAGCGTCGCCGGTACGAGGCGGTGGGCCGCCTGCTCTCGCGGTGCGTGCTGGACGAGCGTCCCGTGCCCGCGCGGTTCGCCCCCACCCTGTGGAAGCACGTGCTGGGCCTGCCGCCGACGCTCTCCGACCTCCGGTCCTTCGACCCGGTCGTCGCCCGGGGCCTCGACGCGATGGTGGAGATGCCGCCGCACGAGGTAGAGGCCGCGTGCTTTGACTTTGACGGCCTGCGGCCCGGGGGCGCAGACGTCCTCGTGACCGGCGACAACGTGGCAGCTTTCGCCGACGAGAAAGCCGCTCACACGCTCGTGGGGTCCAGGCAGCAGCGCCTCGACGCCATCCGCCGGGGCTTCCACGACTGCCAGGTGGCCTCCGCCCTCGCGGTGCTCAGCTACGGGGAGCTCGTCGCGGCGGTGTGCGGCACCCAGGATGTCACCGGGGCCATGGTGAACGCTCGCCTCCGGTTCGCTGGATTCCGGTCCGGGTCCAAGATCCCGTCGCGCTTCCGCCAGGCGGTGCGTGGGCTGACCCCGGAGCAGGCCAGCGGCTTCCTGCTCTACACAACGGCGCTGTCGGCCCTCCCGCCCTCGGGCGGCTTCATCAAGGTCTCCAGGATGGCCGCCTCCGGCCTGCTCCCCGTCGCGCACACGTGCTTCGCGCGACTGGACGTGTGCGACGACGACGCGGACGCGGCCGAGGTCGCAAGGCGCCTCGCCGTCGCGATCGCCAACGTGGCCGACGCGGGGTTCGGGATCGCGTGATCGTCCCGCCCTCTCGAAACTTGGCGCTCGCGCGCAATCCCGGGCACACCACGGCACAACGGACCATTCAGGGTGTCCGCGTTCTGCGCGGAACGCCATGCGCGGGCTCTGTACTGCAGAACTCGAGAGTGCGGAGCGGCCGCAACTCCCACACTCTCGCATCGCCGGAAGCGCGCCCACGAGCCGACCGCCTCCGCGAGGGTGCACAGCCATGGACATCGGGTCGCACTGCGACATCAAGCTGTGCGGGAAGCGGGGTGAGAACGCCGCCGAGGAATTCCCAGGAACCGCCCCCGTGGAGCGTCGTCCCCACGCGCGCGCCGGGCTCCTGTGCCGCTCTCGCTCCCATGGTTCGCCCCCGCCGGCCGCCCGCAGATTTTCTCCCGTTCAAGTGTGACGCGTGCGGCGGCACATTCTGCCTGGACCACAGGTCGTACACCGGCCACGAGTGCAAGGCCGCCGAGGGACTGGACCACCGCGTTATCGCATGCCCGGTGTGCTTGCAGCGGGTCGCTCTGGTGGAGGGCGAGGACCCCAACGTCACGTTCGGGCGCCACATGGCCACATCGGGCTGCACGGTCGCAAAGCGGGCGACGGACGGCAAGCGCAAGGCCCAAGCTACCTGCGCGGCCCCAAAGTGCAGGACCCGGCTGGGGCCGTCGAACCGGTTCCAGTGCAAGGACTGCGGCGCCGTGGTCTGCATATCCCACCGGATGCCCGAGGCGCACAGCTGCGCGGCCGCGGCGGCGGCCTCGGCGGCCCCGGCACCGGCCCCCGGAGCGTTCGGCTCGCTGATGGCCAGGATGACCGGCGCCGGGCATGCCGCGCCGGCCGGGCCGCCGTCGTCGCGGGGCGCAGGCGGGGCCAAGGCCGCCGCCGCCGCTGCGGCGGAGCGTCGCGCCGCCGCGAGGCGCGCTGGCAGCAAGCCCGCCCGCCGCGGCGCCGCCGCGACCCCGGCAGTGCCGGCGAAGCGGGCCGTGTCGGCGCGCGAGAGCGGGGGCGGTCGGTCCGCCCCGGGGGCCATGACCGCCAAGCTGCAGGAGGCACGGGCCGCGCGGTTCGCGGGGCGGGCCGGGGACGCGCCGGCAGCGGCCGCGGGTGCCGGGAGGGAGGTTTGCCCGCAGTGCGGGTCGCGCTTCGGCAGGGTGGAGGACCTCGTGTCGCACGTTACGACGGCGCACGGGCCGGGGGCCGGCGGAGGGGGGGTCGCGGGCCCGTCGGAGGGTGGGAGCTGTCCATGCTGCGGAGAGTACTTCTCCGACCTCTCGACCCTCGTGACGCACTGCGACGCGGGGGCGTGCCGCACTGGCCGACGGCCCGCCGCCGGGGTACCACAGGCCGGCCGGTCTTCGAGCGACTGCAGCGTGATGTGATGGCACGGCGGGATCCGGGGCGCGCCGCGGTGGCGGCGTGTCGTCGAGGCCGGCTCGCACTGTCACCGGACGCACCGCCACATCCCGTCGGCGGTGCGGCAACCGGCCCGACAGTGCCGCTCAGGCAGTGGCCAATGAGTGGGTCTGACCAGCCGGCGCACACCCCGCATGAGTTGTGTACTGCCGCGCGGCGCTGTGACGGCATCTGGGCTCGTGGGCGGTGACGGCAACTGTCGTGGGCGGTGCCTTTGTGCGGCCACTGTGCGATGGTGATGCCAAGCGGCGGCTGGCCGGCGATTCGTGCGTGCAATATTGCTTTCTGCGCCTTTGGCCGGGAGTGCCGCTGTCAGCCATACATGCAGCGCTCAGGGAAGACGCATCGCACTCTTGCGGCTGCCACGGCAGGCAGGCACCCAGCCCCACCACGGGGCTGTTGTGGCAAACGTCGCCGCGTTCCGGGCTCGTTCTCTCGTCGGCACAATGGCTCCAGCGTCATGTCTACGATATAGTGCATGGTTTCTTGGGCTGTTGTCACGGTGGCGCGCTCCAGCCGCAGCGGATGAGGCCGGTTGGAAGGCGCCGATTGCATTGTGCTAGCCTGCTACAGCAGCAGGCCCCCAGCCTAATCTGTCGCGTCAGCCCCAGCTGGCACGGCGGTGTAGTTGCCGGCCCACCAGCGCTTGACTTCTTGACCTAAGCGGCAACGATTTCGACTGGCGGCGAGACTGAGACGGGCACACGGCATTCACACAACGGATCAAGAGGCTCTTGTGGTGGTGTCGAATGGACACCGGGTTGCGTGTGTGATGGGGCTCCCTTCGCCACCCGCGGGGAGGTATATGGGCTTGCCCCATCAGGCCACTTTGGACAGGCCGGCTGTCGCGGGCCGAGCTCAGGCCGACGTGAGCTTCGCCACAGCCTTGGTGCCCTCCGACACGGCGTGCGTGGCCAGCTCTCCAGGGAGGGCGAGGCGCACGGCCGTCTGGGTCTCCCGGGACGAGCAGGTGGCCTTCTTGTTCTGCCGGCACGGGTTGGCGGCCTCAGAGCGCACGCGCTCGAAGACGTCGTTGACGAAGGATTTCATGATGCTCATGCCCATGCATGGTCCGTGGAGCGACGCAGCGCGCGGTGGTGCGTCATTCCGCGTCCGGCCCATGCAAGTGGCCTGTCTGCCCGGGGTGTCCAAGCCGGTCTTCCTGTGACGCGGCCGCGGCAGGCCGTTGTCCTGGGGCGTGTCGGCCGGGCCGTCCACCGCCAGCAGGACCTCCCGAGTGGGCGTAGCGGCCACGCCTGCAAGCTACCGCCTGGCCGCCACCCGCGCCGCCGTGCGCGCCGACCCCCAAAGACGCTAGCCCTTCCGCGACACCTTGTCCTCCAGCGCCGCCACCCGCCGCTCGAGCGCGTCGAAGCGCCCTAGGATCCTGGCCTCCGACGCGGCCATGACCGCGGCCACGCGCTCGAGCACGCTGTCGACGAGGGAGGTTGCGGACGGAGCCGCGGTGGACGGCAGGGCCGAACGGAGTTGCGGCCCCAGCACCGGGCGTGCATCCCGCGCGCCCGGATCCCGGGGCCGCGCCGGAACGACGGCCTGGTCGGGCGCCTCGGCGCTCCATGGCCGGCCCACGGGCGCCGCAGGGGCCACGGGTGCTCCTGGCATCGCTTGCGCCCCCCCCAAAGCGAGCAGAGCCGCAAGCCCTGGCGGGGTCCCACCGCCTCCTGCCATGGCCATGAGTAGCTGGGCGGCAGCCGCGTGGCCGCCGCCGCCGGGCGCCGTTGTGGGCGGCCCTGGCGCCACCACGAGCTCCAGCGAGCAGATGGCAGCGGCAGCCGATGGCCCGTCCCCTCGGAGCCGCAAGAATCGCACCCGAACTGCCGTGGCGTGGTGGCCGGGCGGCCCGGCCCCGGGCTTGGCTGCCGCCCACGTGGCGGCCAGAAAGTCGCCGTCCGAGGCCGCCCGCACTGTTGCCGCGTACCGGAACGTTGTGCCGAGGACTTGTGCGTCGCTCGCGGCGCTGGTGAAGTCTCCGGCTCGAGCTACGCTGACCTCGAGGACCGCTGCTGAGCTTCGGGCGCGGAGCGCTACCAGCCTGCCCGATTGCCCGCCGAGGCAAACGACCACATCACAGCGAGGTGGCCGGCCTGACCCCGCGAGCGGTGGCGCTGCCAGCTCGGTGGGCGGCAAAGGCTCGCTGCAGGCCGCCCCCGGGGCACGGACAACGACGGGGAGCGGCGGCATGCCTCCCGCCCTGGGCCAGGCAGTCACGACACGACACTCCATTCCAGTGCGTACGGCCGCTGAGTGGCGATGCGGCCGGGCCGGTCTTGTGAGCGAGCTATGCAATGGACTTTTCATGCAGAGGCGGCGCCCGACCGGCCTGAGGAGCTCGAGAGCACACTCTCCGTCTGGCACGCACACCCTTCGGGCTCCGCGGCACCGCCACACTCCCGGGGTCAGCGTGGGCACGAAACGAGGGCCGCCCCGGCGGCAGCAGCGGCCAGCGTCGTGATGGCGATGGAGGCAAGGTTGACGGCGTTGTTGGACAGCAGGGGCGCGCCTCGCGTGCGGCCGTCGGCCCGCGCCTCGTGAAGCTCCGCCCCGGAGCAGTCCAGCGCCACCACCAGCGCGGCGCCCGGCTCCCCGCCCCTCGGGGGCACCAGCACCGTCTCCTGCACCGTGGCCCCGAGCACCGAGTCCACGGCGGAGCCCAGGAGGCCGCAGGCGCCGCCGAGCACGGCAAGCTGGGCCCAGCGCGCCTCGCCCCCGGACAGCCAGCCGATGGCCGATGCGACCACGCCCACAAAGAGCCCTCCCGCGCCCGACGCCACCGTACCCATCACGCTCACCCCACCGTTCGTTCCGGCGGGGACTGGGCGAAGGCAGCACGACGTGATGAGCCGGGGCTGCCCTTCGGCGAGCATCCCCAGCTCCGACGCCCACGTGTCCCCGCAGCAGCACGCAAAATGCCCCACCACCGCAAACAGAAGCACGTCTTGGACGAGCGACGCCCCGCAAGCGGGCCACCCGGGAAACAGCGGCGTGATCACGCCGCCGAGCATCTTCGCCGCCCAGCGGTTCTGCAGGACGGCAGGCCCGCGCGAGCTGTCGGCATCGGCGCCCAGCAGCAAGAGGTGCGCCACGCTCAGAAAGACGGCGATGCCGCTGTTTGTCAGCACCTGCCACGCGTCCCGCTGGCCGCCAGCCTTGTGCCCGCGCTCCTGCTCCTTCTTGGTCCTCGCTCCCACCCGCGTGAGCGCGGAGGATGCCGCGTAGAACGCAATCAGGGTGCCGCCGAACCGCCACGAGGCCGTGAGAGTCGCAAACCCGACCAGATAGGCTGCGACGGCGCCGTCGAGGCTCAGGCTGGTCTTGCGCAGGCCGCGCACCGCCATGCCGAGCGCGACCACCGCGCTGATGACAACGCGCCACTCGAAGGCACCGATCCCGAACATCGCGAGGGCGTCGCTTGGGCGGGAGTGCTGCGGGCCGGCGGCCGGGCGGGCAGGGCGCGTCGTTGGTTTGGCGTCAACCCTGGTCACGCAGCCACGCGGTCGCGCGCATCACCTGCGCCACGCCGTGGGGTCGTCTCCTGCGCCGTAGTCCACACCGGACGAGCCGGTGAGGGGCGTGCTGGGGAAGGTCGCGCTCTGGAGGTGCGTCGGCTGCGTGGGGGCCGCGGCCTCGGCGTGCTCGGGCCCGGGGGCCGAGAGGTCGGTCCCCGGCTTGGCCGTCTGCTTCCGGATGGTCTCGTAAATCCCGAGCGCCTGGGCGACCATGGAGGCGGGGTCCCCGGCGTTGGCGGGGAGGATCAGCGTGTTGCCCTTCCGGGCCAGCTCGGCGAAGGCGGCCACGTACTGCTCGGCCAGGCGCACCGCCACCACCTCCGCGCCGCCCGTGGAGACGACGCTGTGCGCCATGCGCTTGATGGACTCGGCGGTGGCCTCGGACTTGGCGTAGATGGCCTGCGCCTCCGCCTGGGCGCGCCGGATGATGGCCTCCTTCTTCCCGTCCGCCTCGGTGATCTCCGCGCGGCGCCGGCGCTCCGCCTCAGCCTGCATGTCCATGGCCACGCGGACCGAGGTCGGCGGCATGATGTCGCGGATCTCGTACCGCAGGCACTGCACGCCCCACGTCGCCGCCGCCTCGTTGATTGCCCGCACGATGCTCTTGTTCAGGCGCTCGCGCTCCTCGAACGTGTTGTCCAGGGACATCTTCCCCAGCTCCGACCGCATCGTCGTCTGCGCGAGCTGCTGGAGCGCAAAGATGGCGTTCTCGACGCCGTACGACGCCGCCTCGGCGTCGGTTACCCTGACGTACAAGACTGCGAGGGGAGGAGGGCGGGCACCAGCGAAGGTCGCGGGCTGGCCGGGTGCGTTCGTCACCGAAGCCGGGCCGATTCGCGGAAGGCCTCACCCCCGTCGATCTGGATCGTCACGTTGTCCTTGGTCACTGCCGTCTGGTTCGACACGCTCAGCGCCTGCTCCTTCATCGACCATACGTACGCAACGCGGTCCACGCCCGGGATGGCAAAGTGCAGCCCCGGCTCCAGCACCGTGTTAAACTTGCCGAACCGCTCCAGCACCCACGCACTCTGCTGGGGGACGATGAAGAAGCCCTGCGGAGCGGAGGAGGGGCGGGCAAAGGCAAGCGGAGACGCTGAGGCCGGCGGGCGGGACCGCAGGCCGAGGCGGAAATGCCATCGACCCGGCGTCAGCCAGTCCCCTGAGCCAGGCGCCGGCCGCCCCGCAGAGGCGCACACACCGCATGCCCCGGCCTCGTTCGGCATCCCATCCCCGGGGCGGCCGCGCGCGCTCGCGGCACGCGGCCTGGGCATGCCGCCCGGTCGAGGCTCACCAGGTTCGGCGGCAACCTGGCGTTCGAGTAAGAGGCCATGCCCCTGGAGGACACGCCCTGCGCCGCAGGGGCTGACGCACGCATCCGCAGCGCGGCGCGCGACGCGCGAACCACGGCCATGGCCAACGCAGTCGGGGAGTGTGCCCAGCGCCGCGACAGAGTCCGACAGGCGACGGAGCCGTGCCGAGGCCAAGGTGTTCGGCCGCGCCCCGCCCTGTGCTTGCCAGCTCGGCAATGCCGCCGGGGAGGCCGATCGTTTCGGGTCGGGAGGCGGGGGATCACTCGTTCGATTTGCAACAGTGGCGGTGTCACGGGCACCGATCGGCACTAGTACGCCCCCTCGGCCCCGGCCGCGGCCGCCTTTGCCCTGGGCCCGCGCCTGACGTGGTCCGCGGCCCCGGTGAGGACGCCCAGCTCGTCGCACTCCTCGAAGATGGCCACCGAGGCGGAGGCCCCGATCCTCGTCGCGCCCGCGGCCAGCATGCGCACGGCGTCGTGGCACGTGCGGATGCCCCCCGACGCCTTGACGGACGGCGCCCCCGCCGCCGAGACGCCGGTGCCGCCGGCCTTCGCCGCCTCCCGGGCCATCGCGCTGACGTCCTCCACCGTCGCGCCGCCCTTGGCGAAGCCCGTCGACGTCTTCACGAAGTCCGCCCCCGCCTGCGTGCAGAGCCACACTGCGAGGTCCCGCTCCTCGCCGTCGAGCAGAGCCGTCTCCAGGATCACCTTGACCACCACTCCGCGGCGCCTGCCGACCTCGGTGACGGCGGAAAGGTCCCGGAGGACGGCCGCCAGGTCCGCCCGGCCCCGGAGCCGCCCCACGGGCAGGACCATGTCGAGCTCCTGCGCGCCCGCGTCCACGGCCTCCTCGGCCTCGAACGCCTTGGTCCTGGGCGTCGTGGCGCCGAGCGGGAACCCGACGACGGTGCAGACCTTGACCGTGCGCTCGCACCCGTCCTCGTTCGCGAGCTGGTCGAGCTTCGAGCGCGCCTCGGCCACGAACGACGGGTTCACGCAGACCGACGCGAACGAGTACCGGTGCGCCTCCTCGCACAGCGTCGCCACGTCGGCCGGGCTGGTCTCTGCCTTGAGCGCGGTGTGGTCAAACGCCGCAGCAAACGCGGCGGCGTCCGCCGTGGCGCCGTCCGTCGCCGCGCCATCAGCGGCCGGGCTCGCCCTTGCTACCGGCGATGCGGCCAGCCCCATGCCGCCCGCTGCCGCTAGCACCAAGCGCGATGCGTGTCTCGCCACCCTGCGCATCGCTTCAGTGCTACGGACTCGTGTGGGGGTGCCAGTCAGGGCCGCAAGCGTTCTTGGTGCAGAGCTCGCGCGTCCGCGGCCTGACGACGGGCGGCCGTGCGGTTGGCCCCACCTTGGCCTCGTGCCCGAGCGGCCGAGCCGTCCGCGAGCACCCTCGAGACTGCCAGGTCCCTCGCAGCCGCTCCGATGAAGTACAGCCCCTGGTTTAGGGTGAGGCTCGCCCGTTCCAGTGGTCCGTAGGACCGGCTTGCGCGCATCTTCAACCTCGGCGGCGTGGAAAACCCTCGCGGGCCATCTTCCTCGTGGGTTTTGTGGATTGATGGGTGTTCGCAGATCTTCCTGTCGGGCGTGGGCTTCTGGAGCGATGCTTATGACCTGTTCATCATCAACATCGGTGAGCGGGTGCCGCTCCGGCGGCGGCGGGGCTGCAAATGCGATGCGTGCCGCCGTTCGCGTGGCATGGCATGCTGAGCGGTACGCCGTCCGCCCATGGGGTGCGCCCGGCGAGCGCGCGGGGCTGGCGCCGGCCTGCGTCGGCGCACGAGGGTCAACTTGCGGTCGGCCCTTTGAACGCTTCCACGCTTCCTTCGCTGGTCCCGCGCAGTGGGCGCGATCCTGAAGCAGCCCCACATGTACCCGATCGGCCCGAACGGCGAGCCGTCCTACATCCCCAGGGGCGACGCCGTGGGGAGCTGCATCGGCCCGCACGCGCTCCCCGACTCCCAGTGCATCCCCAACCCCAAGTTCGACGGGACAACGTTCATCAAGACCGCGGCGCTCATCGGCGCCATCGTGGGGCAGCTCGTGTTCGGCTCCCTGGCGGACAAGCTGGGCCGGCGCGTGATCTTCATCTGCACGATCAGCATGGTGATCATCGGCGCGGTGGCCTCGGCCAGCTGGGCGGGGCCCGACGCCGGGCTCAACATCTACGTGCACCTGACCATCTGCCGCCTGGTGCTGGGCGTCGGGATCGGCGGGGAGTACCCGCTGAGCGCGACGGTGTCGTCCGAGTCGTCCACAACGGCCGGCCGCGGCACCGCGGTGAGCTCCGTCTTCGCCATGCAGGGGTGGGGCAACCTCACCGCGGGCCTCATGGCCTGGTCGCTCCTGGCGTCGGGCCTCGACCACCACATCGCGTGGCGCATCTGCCTGGGCTTCACGGCCGTGCCGGGCCTGTCCACGGTGTACTTCCGGTACATGATGGAGGAGACGGATGCGTTCAAGAAGGCCGAGGCGGGCCAGGACACCACGCGGGCGCTCCTGGACGACGACGAAGACGACCTCCCGGACAGCCTCAACGGGGCCGGGGCGGCCGTGACGGCGGGGGGCGGGCGCGCCTCGGTGTCGGAGCCGCACGGGAAGGACCCTCGGACCACGGGGTGCGTGGAGCACATACGCGGGATGTGCGGCATCCTGTGGCAGTTCCGTCGCCTGCTGCTGGGCACGGCCGGGGCGTGGTTCATCTTCGACGTGACCTTCTACGCCAACGGCCTCTTCTCCGACACCGTCTTCAAGCTCATCACGCCCTCGGCCACCATCACGCAGGTGGCCGCGGACAACCTGTACACGGCTCTGCTAGGCCTCCCGGGGTACTACCTGGGAGTCTACTTCATCGACCGCATGGGCCGCCGGTCGATGCAGATCTTCGGCTTCGCGGCCGTGGGCATCATCTTCCTCACCATGGCGGGGCTGCTGGAGGCGATGGAGAAGCACGCCGTCTTCCTCCTCGTCGTCCTCTACGGGATGACCTTCCTCTTTGCAAACTGGGGCCCCAACACCACCACCTACGTCATCCCGTCCGAGGTCTTCCCAACCCGGGCCCGGGCCACCTGCCACGGCATCTCCGCCGCCTCGGGCAAGCTCGGCGCCGTCGTCGGCTCCTACGGCATCGGCGCCATGGAGAGCCTCGGCGGCACCGACGCCAACCTCGGCCTCCGCTTC
>Ga0136560_1000294_pt1 | contig 24048 bp, 7 predicted proteins | sample AntRauMeHopE1497_FD_104925 | JGI IMG/M metagenome (GOLD analysis project Ga0136560, IMG submission 104925) | Saline lake microbial communities from Rauer Islands, Antarctica - Metagenome Hop E1 #497 | ecosystem: Environmental > Aquatic > Non-marine Saline and Alkaline > Saline | place... | reverse complement strand
GCCCCACCGGCCCCTCCTCGTCCGGCTGATCATTTCTCCGCCGCTCAACGGACAGGACGAGGGCATGGAGCACGCCGCCGCCGCCGCCGCCGCCGCCCTCGCCGAGGCCGCGTCCCGGTCCAACGCCGACTTCCTCCTCGGCTCTGCCAGGGCGGACGCCAGCGTGTCGCCGCTCCTGGCGCCCCTGCCGCCGGACGCCGCCGCTCCCCCGAGCGCCGCGGTCACGGCATGGCTCGCCCGCGCCGCCGCCGCCTCCGCCCCGCACGGCAGAGCCACTTCGCCCGACAGCGCGGTCTGGGAGCGCGTCGTCGCTGCGGCGGCGGCCGCGGCGGCACCGGGCCCGGGCGTCGGGCCCCCGGCCGCCGGCGACGCTGACTCCGCTGCCCCCGCACCGGCGGCCCCGGACCGGCTCTCCGCCCCGGACCGGCTCTCCGCAACGCTCTCGCTGTCCCTGCGCCCGCACTCGCCGGCGGCCGCGGCGGCCCCCGCCGCCCGCTGCCTCGCGGACGTGACCGGCCACTCTTCGTCCGTCCTCTCCGCGTCGCGTCCCGTCTTCCTCCCCGGCCAGTTCTGCCTCCCCGCCGCCGCCGCCGTCGCCGTCCCCGTCCCCGCACCCCTCGGCCTCGCCGCCGCCCACAGAGTGGTGGTCTCCCACGTCCTCCGCTACTTCGCCGTCCCTGACCGTCGCGATGTCTTCCTCTACCGGCGGTCAACCTCCGCCCCCCTCCTCCTCCGGCTCCACCTCGTGCCCGCCGACATCGCCGCCGACGTCGTCGCGGCGGCAGAGCTCGCGGCGCCGGGTGCGTGGAGGCAGGATGCGGGCTGGCCGGCTCTCTGCGCGGCTCTGCCGGGAGTGGCGCTGAGCGGGCCGGCGGGGGCCGGCCGATCGAGCGACGCGGCGCCGGGCAGAGCCGGCCCTGACGGCACCGGGAGCGAGTCCGCCCCCGATGGCGCGTCCGACGGCGCGTCCGAAGGCGGGGCCTCCACCGAGGCCGTGATGAGGCGGAGCATCTCCGAGGAGGAGCCGGCGGGAAGGACGTCGCCGGCAGAGCCGAGGCGGGACCTCACGGCAGAGCCGTCGAGCTCCGCCGGGCGCGGCCTCGCCGCGGCAGGAGACGACGGGCCAGCCGCCGCCGACGCCGCGGCCGCCCGTGCCGCTGCGACGGCCGCTGCCCCGGCCCGGGGCCTCAGGCCCTCCGAGGCGGAGTCCCTCGGGCTCAGGCAGCCGCAGGGGGGCCCCCCGGCCGGGGCCCTCGTGGTGGCGGGCCCCTGGTCGACGTCGACCTGCGCCTGCGCCGGCTCTCTCGTCCTGACCGTGCACCCCCAGACGGACCCCGAGGACGCCGCGGCGCAGGGCAGAGCCCTTCGGGAGCTCTGCCTGGGACTCTTCGCGGCGATGGTCCGTGCGGTCGACAAGGAGTCGCTCACCAGGATCGTGGCGATGACGTCATCCGACCTGGACGCCGGCACGCTGGCTCTCGTGACGTCGCCGCCGACCCTGGCGGCGGCCGGCCTGTCTGGGACCGTGGACGCCGACGTCCCCGCGGCAGAGCTGGAGCGGCGGTGGAGGCTGGCCGGCCGCGCCGGCTCTCACCGGCTCTCGTCGCTCGTGCGCGCGAGGCTCCCGGGCGCCGGCGCCGGGGTCGGCCCGGGGCACACCGGCGCCGCTGGGCCGGCGGGCGGGGCGGGGGGGCGGCCGTGGCTGGAGGCCGGGTCCCGCCCCCACGCCAGGGCGGCTCTGCTCGCCGACGTCCCCGCGGGGCCCCTCGTCGCGTGGCTGCGGCGCTGCGCGCTGACGCGGGGTCGGGGCGTCTTCTGGGGCGTTGCCGCGGGGCCGGGGCGGGGCGGCGGCGGCCCCGGGAGTGGTGGTCCCCCGGGCGGCGGCGGCGCGTCGGAGTGGCTGGCTTACCGGAACACGGGGTCCCTGGAGGCCGGGGACGGGCCGGGGGGGGCGGAGGACGACGACGCCTGGACGGCGGACGAGGCCGCGGAGTGGCGGTCGTCCGTCACGCGGGCCGTCGGTGCCGGAGTGGCGGTCGTCAGGATCCGGTGCGTGGCTCTGCCGGCGGAGTCGTCCGGTCCCGACGCCGACGTCCCGGTGGCAGGGCCTCGTCCGGCAGAGCCCGTCACGGAGCCGCGCGGCAGCGAGGCGGCGCCGTCGGTGGCGGGCGTCGAGGGCGGCGCGGCGTGGGCGGACGGCGACGGGGCCGGCGGAGGGGGCCAGGGCGGCGCGGCGGGCGGCGGCGCGGCGGCGGCGGGGGCTCACGCCGCCGGGCCGGAGCGTCGTTGCCCCGGGGCCGCGGGGTCGCTCCGCCTGCTGTCGGCGGCGGAGGCGCGCCGGGCCGCGGGGGGCGGCTCGGCGGCCGAGGGCCGGCGGGCCGGGGGCGGCGGCGGCGGGAGAGTGCTGGTCGTCGAGGTCTGGGGGAGGGGTGCCGGGGAGCGGGGGGCCCGGGGCCTGTCGCCCGCGTCGCTCCTCCGCCTCGTGGTGGCCATGGCTCTGCAGGGGGCGGCGGGGGAGGCCGCGTCGCTCGCGGCGGGGCGGGGCGAGCCGGACGACGAAACCGCCGGAGCGGTCTGCAGGGCCGGCAGGGCCGCGCCCCCCGGCTCTGCCGACGCGGAGTGGCGGTCCTTCCTGACCGTCAAAAGCGCCGGCCCGGCTCTGGCCGTCGCCGAGGCCGCGGCCGCCGCGTGCAGAGCCCCGCTGGTCGGGGCCGGAGAGCCGGTGATCGCGTGGCGCGACGACCAGGGACGGTGGCGGCGGCACCCGGCAGAGCCGGTCGGGGCGTGCTCCAACGGCTCCGCGCGAGTCATGGCGCTCTGGCCGGAGGCCGGCTCCGGGGTGGTGGTCCTCGTGGACCGGCTCGGCGCCCGGTGCTGGTACCACCGGCTCTCGGCCCCGGCCCGCGGCTTCGTGCTCGCGTCGGTCGGCTCTGCCGTGGCGTGGCAGCACGCGCGGGCGGCGATGCGCGCGGCTCTGCTGCCGCACCTGGCGGCGACGAGCGACGCCCGGTCGGCGCTCGGCGCCTTTGACCCGACGCCCGTGTCGACCACCCTTCCGGACCCGACCCCGCCCCGGCACCCGCGGGGCAGGGCCGCGACCGACGCGGCGGGGTCCGACTCGGCGCTGGCCACCCTCGCCGGCTCCATCGCCGTGGCGGCGACACGGCTCCTCCGGCCGCGCGGGCCCTGGGCGAGGCGGGAGGGGGCCCGGAAGGGTGGCAGCCCCGGGCCGGGGCCCGTGTCGCTGGTGACGGGAGCGGCGGGCGCCGGGGTGGATGCCGCGGCGCAGCTGCCGTGGGCGCCGCGAAACCGCGGGCGCGTCGCAGGCGGCGGGGCGAGCGACGACGACGGCAGCGGCGGCGGCAGCGACGCCGACACGGAGAGCGAGGGTGGCTGGTCGACAGAGCCGGAGGACAGCAACGACCACGACGACGACGACGACGACGACGACGACGACGACGAGGCCGCGGGCAGGGGCGACGAGGGCGCGGGCAGGGGCATTGCCGGAAGCGCGGGCCGGCGGGGCGACGGCTCGGGGCCCGGCCCCTGGCACGCGACGCGACACGGCCGGAAGAGCCGGTGGGCGGACCCGTGGGACCCCGCGGGCTTCGCCCCCGCCGAGGCCTCGGACGCCTCCGCCGGCGCGGCAGAGCTCCTGGCCCCGTGGCGGGCAGAGCTGTCCGGGCGGCCGCCGCCCGCAGCCGGCCCGCCGCCGCTGCTCCGGCGGATGCCCGTTGAGGGGGGACGCGACACGGCAGAGTCAACGAGCGACTCGCTCCGTCTCCTGCTGGCTCTCTGCACGCTGCCCCGCGACGTCGTCGGGGCCACGCCCGGCGGGCAGGTTGCCTGGGAGGCGGCAGAGCGGCGATCGGGGACCCCCTTCGCGGCAGAGCCGCCCGGGGCGGGCTCCGGCAGAGCCTCCGTGCTGCTGGAGACGCACGCCGCGGCGCCGTCGTGGGAGACGTCGGCGGAGCGAGCGACGCCGACCGGCCAGGGGGCCCGGCTGGAGCTGCCTCTGAGCGTCGCGGCGTCGCTCGTCCTCGCGTCTCTCAGGGCGCCCGGCCTCCCCGAGCCCGCCGTCGCGGCCGGGGAGCAGGACGACGACGACGACGACGCCGCCACGGCCCCGCCCGGCGCGCTCCCTATCGAGCGGGCCGTCGCGGAGGCAGCGGCGTCAGACCCCCTCGTCCTCCTGGCCATCGCCGGCCCGTCGCCGGCGCGTCACCGCCGGTTCACGACCTCCCCGCGCGACGCCGCCGCCCCCCACCACCGCCACAGCGCCGTGCCGCCCGCCCCGGCCTCAGCCTCTCGCCGCCGCCTGACGGACCTCCTCGTCGCCCCGCAGAGCCCGACCGACGCACGAAGGCCCTCCCTGTCGGCAGGGCCGCGGAGACCATCACTCTCCGTGACGGCATCGACGTCGGCTGGCCTCGACACCGGCCCAGCCGCCGCCTCCGCCGCAGCCGCGGCGGCCGCCACCATCGCCGCCGCGGCCGCCGACCCCGGCCAGGGCATCGTCTTGGCCGGCCGAGCCCGGCCGCCGGCGGCGAGGCAGCAGTGTGCGTCGTCACGCCGGCTCTCTGAGGCGTCGCTGCCGGGACCCGACCAGGCCGCGTCGTCCGGCCGCGGCTCCGCGATGACCGGCCACGGCTCTGCCGGCCTGGCTCTGCCGCCGACGTCAGCTGTGGGGCAAACACCGACGTTGTCCGGCGGTCACGGCGGCACGTCCTTCTCCGCGGGCTCTGCCGGATCAGCCGCCGCTGCCGCCGCCGCCGCCGCCGCTGCCGCCGCCGTAGCCGCCGGCTCGGGACCCGGGAGCAGCACGGCAGCCGTCGCGGCCGCGGCGCTCGCCGCCAGCAGAGCCCGTGCTCGAGTCCGGGCCCGGCCCACAGCGCGAAGGCTGCCGCCGCCCTCCTCCTCCTCCTCCTCCCTGATGACCTCGTCCGGGCAGACGTCGACGGGCAGAGCCCAGACGCCGGCCTCGGGCTCCCGCACCCCGACGCCCGGCCACGACACCGGGGACCAACACTCCCGCGACTCCGGGGCGCCCGCCGCCCTCGCCAACCCGCTGTCGGTGCAGGAGACGCGACGCCGTGCTCTGCCGCAGCCACGGCCGGTGCGGCAGCGGCCCGGAAGGGTCGGCCGCTCTACCGCCGCGGGGGGGGCCCACCCGGTGGTAGAGCCGGTCGACCCGCCGTCGGCCGGGCCCGGCACGGCCCCCCCGGCGGCGGCTCTGCCGGCAGCCCGGCCGTCGCCGTCCCGTGCCGCCGCGTCATCGACGCCGTCGTCGCCGCGCCGGCAGGCAGGCCCCGCCGACACCACGGGCGTGGCGGCCTCCCCAGCCGCGCGCCGCCGCGCCCCAACGCCCGACGCCCCCGCCCCCGCCGCCGCCGTCCCGACCGCCCCCACTGCCGTCTCGGCGCCGCCCGCCCGCCCGTCCGCGGCCCCGCAGCCGGGCCCCGGCCACTCCGCGCAGGGCTCTGCCGGGGGCTTCCGCCCGGCGACCACCACTCCCCACCCCCGCCCCACCCACCTCCCCGTCCTCCTCGGCATCCCAAACCCCGCCGCGGAGGGGTCCGCCCTCGCCGCCGAACCCCCCGGCAGAGCCGAGGCCGACGGCAGGGCCGTGCCGCTGCTGGAGCGACACGCCCCCGTGTCGCTCGTCGCCGCTGCCACCGCCGCGCTGGCTCGAGCGGCGGGCGCCCCGTCCCCCGACGGACCGGCAGCAGAGGAGCTCCGGCCAGCGGCAGAGCTCTTCGTCCGGGCTCTGCGCTGGCAGAGCCTCGGCACGGTCCTCGCGTCGCTCGTCCGGCCGCGGGCAGAGCCGGCGCCGGAGCGGCCCTGGGACGAGCCCGGCGCAGGCGGCCTCTGGGAGACCATCACTCTGACGGCGGCGGCGGAGGCGTCCCGGTTTCCCGTCGGCTTCCACCCGGCCACTGCCGTGGTGTCGGCGCGTGCGCTGGCCGGGGGCAGCGCGACGGAGGGGGCGGGGTCGCTGCTGGCGGCAGCGGAGTCGACGGCCCGCGCCGCCGTGTCGCTCCGAGCGATGGCCATGGCGGCAGGGGCGGCAGCGGCGGCGGTGTCGCTGACGGCACCGCCGGGGGACGGGGCGACCGCGCCGGCCGCTGCCGACGGCGCAGCGCGGCTCTGCCCGAGGCTCAGGGTCGGCCCGGCGGCGGCCTCCGACCCGCCGTCGCGATGGGTCGGACCCCGGCCCGGCCCGGCCTCGGACGCGGTGGCGGCCTGGCGGCAGGGCGCGGCGGCGGCAGCCGTCCTGCGCGGCGCGCCGACGTCCGTGACCACGGCAGAGCTCCGGCTCGACCACCCTTCGGCGTTCCTCCTGCCCTCGTCGCCGACCACCCTTGCCCTCAGGCTGCCCGAGCCGGCCCGCCTGTCGCCGCGGCTCTCCCCCGTCGCGTCGCCGCCCGTCACCCCCGGCAGAGCCGAGGCCCGGCCGCAGAGCTGGAGCCCTACCGGGCCCGACCGCCGCGCAGAGCCGGGAGGCGGCTCTGCCGGGGCGGTCGCGGGCCTGAGGCTTGTCGCCGCCTTCCGAGCGCTCCTCGCGAGGCTTCACGACGGGGCGGACGAAGTGGCTCTGCACCAAGGGGTGACCGGCTCTGCGCTGGTGCTAGCGCTCTGCGCGGCGGCGATGAGCGGCGACTCGGGCGCCGGGTCGGTGTCGGCTCTGCTGATGCGGTCGGGAGGCGGCGGTTTCGCGCTCGCGGTGGAGTCAGCGGGCGGCATCACGGCGAGCGACGCCGCGTCGCCACGGCACGCTGCCTGGGACGACAACACCGACGCCATCAGCTCCCCGCCCAGGCCCCTGGCTCCGCCGGCAGAGCCGCCGTCCCCTGCGACGCCGCTCCTCCTGATGTCTCCCCCGCCGAGCCTGACCCCCGACCGCGCCGCCGCCGCCTCGGCCGGCGCCTCCGGCCGCCTCACCGTCCGCCTCGGCCGCCTCCCGCCCTGGGCCCGCGCCGCCGCCCGCCGGCCCGCCCCCCGGGTCGCGTCCCCGCAGCGCCCCTCTCCGCCCGACCCGGCCTCGGCCCTGCTCTCCCCGCGGCACGTCGTCGCGTCGTGTCTCGTCTCCGACGCCCTCCTCGTCGCGTCGCGCCTCGCCGCCGCCCCCGCCCCGCCGCCCCCGCCCCGGCCCCTCCCCACCTCCGCCCTCGCCGCCCAGCGCACCTGGCACCTCCTCAGCCTCGACCCCAGCGCCTCCTCCGGACACGCCGAGGCCCCAGTCGCCACGTGGCAGCGCAGAGCCGCCGCCGCGGCGTCAGGGTGGGCGGAGTGGTGGTCCTCCGCGTCCGCCGGGGCCTCGTCCCTCCCCGACGGGGGCCCCCTGACCCCGCTCCTAGGACGGTGCAGCCACCTTCCGGGGCCCCACGCCCTCCTCGCCGGGGCCCCCGCCCTCCTCGCATGGCTCGACGCGACGGACCCGACCGCCGCCGCCGCCGACGTCGCCGCAGGCAGACGCCCCCTCGTCCCCGGGACGACCAACACTCCCGCCGCCCCGGGGCTCCCGCTCCCCGGCGACGAACCCGCGGCAGAGCGGCCACCGGTCGGCAGAGCCGATATGGAGGCGTCGTTCCGCGGCTCTGCCGCAGTGCTGGCCTCGCAGGGCGGCGGCACCGCGCCGCCCGGCTCTGCCGCCCGGCCTTCCCCGCCCCGCGTCCTCCTCGGCGGCGCCGCGTCCCTCGGCGTGCTGGCTCTGCCGGGGTCGCTGAAGCTGCCGCTGCCCCTGTCGGCGCTGGCGGGCACGCCGCCGCCGCCGCCCGCGGAGGGCCCCGGGGCCCCCGCGGCGGCCGGGCCTTCCAGCGGCGCGTCCGCCGACCCCCGGCCCGGCGGCGGCTCCGCCGGGTCGACCGCCGTCGCGACGGTCCAGTGCCGCATCAGGACGGACGGGCTCGTGGCGTGGGTGGTCGCGAACGCCTCGGTGGTCTGGAGAGCCGGCGCGCTGGCTCTCTCCCTGGCGGGCGGGGTCCGAGGGCCCGGGCAGGGCGGCGCCACCATTGGGGGCCCCGCCTTCGGGTCGGGGGCCCTTTCCGGCGCCAGGGTGGTCGTGCGCGTGGGCCCCTCTGCCTTCACGGCGAGGCCCCGCACCCCCGGCGGCCACCCGGGGCCTCACGGCCACGGCGCGCGGTCGCCCCCGCACCCCGCCCCCTCCCGCGGGCACGCCCCCGCCGAGGCCGCGGCGGCCGTCGAGGACGGCTCTGCCACCGTCGTCGTCGCGGTGGTCCGCCCCGCCGCCACGGGGGACCACCACTCCGTGCTCGCCGCGGCGCACGTCCGGTCGACGTCGGCGCGCTCGCTCGGCGGCGTCGCGATCGACGGCTCTGCCGGAGCGATCTCGTCGGGGCGGCCGGGGCACGACGCGTTCGTCGTCGGCGGCCACGGCATCGGCCTCGACGCCGCGGCGGCTCTGCACGCCGACTTCTGGCGCGGCATGGCTCTGCTCCGGCTCCGGGAGACGCTGTGGTCGAAACGGCTCCTCGAGCGAGCGATGGTGTCGGGTCCCAGGCCGGAGGGGCAGGACGAAGTGAGGGCCCTGCAGAGCCGGATGCAGGAGCGGGAGGCGGCGCTGGCGGCGGAGGCGGCGGCGGCGGCGGCCCTGCAGCGCCGGCTCGCGGGCAGGCGCGGGTCGGCCGACTCGTCGGCGGAACGTTCCGCCGCGGCGGCCCTGCCCTTCCTGTCGTCGTCGCCGGGGAGCGTCGCGGGCGGCGTAGGCCCCGGCCCCGGCCCGGCGGGGCCCATGGCCGGCGCCCCGCCCCCGAGCCCCGGCACGCTGACGGAGCGACGCGCGCGCCGGATGGGACGGCGCGTCGGCACCCGGCACAGGCACGCGGCTCTGCCGGACGCGACGTCCGACGCCCGGGGGTCAGTGGCCGCGTCGCGCCTCCTCTCGGGGGTCGCGTCCGGCGGGGCCAGGGCCGCCGGGGCCGTGTCCGGCACCTTTGACGACCCTGCCGCGCCCTCCCCCGGCAGAGCCGCGACGTCGGCGCGGGGCGAGGGTGACGTCCTCTCCCTGGCGCTGGGCGAGTCGGCGTCGGAGGGGCCCTCCCCGGTGCGCGGGCCGAACGGGGGCGGCGGCCGCTGGGGCGGTGCGGGCCACGGGCCCCGGGGGCCCCCCTCCCCGCGCCCGGCCGGCGGCTCAACGGACAGGCGGATCGACGCGCTGGAGGCAGCGGCCGTCGCCGCGGGGAGCCGGCGCGTCGGCTCGGCGGGTCCCGGCCTCGACGCCGTACGGGCGGCGGTCTCGGCCCTCGAGGCAGCGATGACGTCGTCCGTCCCCAAGGCCCTGAGGGGTCCCGTGGCCGCCGCCCCACCGGCCGCCGCCGCGGGGCCGCCGCTGTTGGCGCTGCCGCCGCCCCCGCCGCCGCTCCCGAGCGGCGGGCAGCAGCCCGCCGCGCCCGTCGGCCTTGCCGCCGCGGCCGCCGCCCACGCCGCCGCCACCGCCGCCGCCGCCACCGCCGCGGCACCCAGGGCGTCCGAACGAGGTACCCGGGCCCGGGAGAGTGGCAGGGGGGCCTCGGCGTGGGGCCCCGAGGGCCCCCTTCTCAAGCTCGCAACGGCCTTTGGCGCAGGTGCGTCGGTCCTCCTCGACCTCGGCGCTGCCGTGCGCGCGGCCCCCGCCGTGACCCTGGGACCGGGAGCGTCCGTGCCGGACCTGGACGACCACGCGGCCCTGCTCGTAGACCCGTCGTGCCCGGACGCCGTTCTGTACGTGGGCTTTTGTCTGCGGCGCGACGGATGGACCGCGCGCGCCGAGGTCTGGAGCCGGTGGCAGGATATCACCGACGGGGAGACGGCGGGCATCGTCGCCGTCGTTGCAAAGGCCGCGGGCGCAGTGAGCGCGCGGCCAAAGCCGAGCCAGTGGTGACCGCTCGCAGCTCGAAATCAGCCCTGCAGCACTCGCAATACCACGGGCACACCCAGCACGGGCGCACGAACGTAACCCAGCTGCCGGCTGAAGCGCACGGCAGGGCGTCCCGTCGTCCGTCGCACGCAGCGGCCCAGCGCGGGGCGATGGCGTTCCTTGCCGTGAGGCCTGCGGCACCGCGGCGCGTCTGCGGTCGTCAATCCGCCCCCGCGATGACAATGTGGCTGGCCGGTGAATGCGATGCTTACCGGCCGCGGGTCCACCGGCCACCGCTGCTCGCGCGGGGCGCGACCCTCCTGCCCCGGCGCCCGCCGCTCCGCTTCCCGCGCCTCGCAGGCGCAGCTCGCGCCTCTGATGGAGCAGTGCATGCTCGCGGCCCCGTCGGTGGGGCAAGCCCCGGGCGACGCGGCGCTCGGCCTGACCTCGCTGCTCGTGGACTGCAAGGACCCGGGGTCTCACGAGCTCCCGGACGCCGTCCGGCGCGTGCTCCTTGGCGCGCCGGTCGAGGTTGTCCGGTGCAGGGACGAGACCGCGGGGGCGGGGAGCCCGTGGCTCGTGGACGTTGCGGTCGACCGGCTGGCCCGCACGGCCGCCGCCCCGGGCTCCGCGGCGCGGGAAGGCACGCGCCCCCGGGTCCTGCTCGTCCTGGATGCCGACTGCGCACCGCTGGGGACGCAGGCGCAGCTGCAGAGGCTGCTACAGGGGGGCTGGTTCAGCCGCTTCGGCCTGGCGAGGCAAGCCTCTGGATCGAGAAGCCTGTCATCGGAGCGATGCCCCGCCCCGCCCGGGCTCGTTGTCATCGCCACGCGGCTGCCCGCCCCGGCCCTCGCGAGGCAGCAGCGGCTCGAGGCGGCCGAGGGGGCGGAGCGGGCCACGGCACGGCAGACCGCCCCGGGAGCGGCAGCTGTCGGCAGCGTCGGCGGCGGGCCTGGCGAGGGCACCCTGGCCGTGCCCCTGGTCGTCACCGCCGACGCTGGGTTCGCCGGGTCGCTGCAGGGGGCAAGCGCCGCGGCCGTGGCGGCGGAGGCGAGGCGACGAGTCGGCATCGGCCTCGGCCGAGGAGACACCGCCGCCGCCGCCGTCGCTCCTGCGGGCGGCCCGGGCGCGGCAAGGGGCGCCGCGGGCCCGACGTCGCGCCGGTCCAAGGCCCGCGGGCGGGGCCGCGCGGCGGGGAGGGCAGCGCCGTCGCCGCGAGGAGCGGACACGTCGGCACACCACGACGCCTCGGCGCCGGACGCGTCGGTGCCACTGGCGGCCCGGCTGGCGGTCGACGGCGCCGAGCGGGCCGCCGCGGAGGCACGCGCGTCCCGCTCCGCCCGCGTCGGGGTGTGTCCGACCCTCGCTGACTCCTTCGGAGCCAGCGTGCACCTGACCGGGACCCGATCCAAGCCGCGCGACGCCGATGACGACGATGACGACGACGCCCCTGCCCCGTTTGTGTGGTGCCCCCTCCTCGACGACGGCGCGAAGGTCAGGGAGCTGGTAGAGCTGTCAACTTCGGCGGGGGATGACGTCGGCGGGCAGGGCACCGAGCAAGACGACGACGACGACGGCGGCGGCGGCGGGCACGGGGCCCCCCCTCCTCTCCGCGTGGGCCCCTCCCCCTCCGGTGCCGGCGCGGCTCTGCTCAGCGCGGCGGTTTCGGCCGTGGTAGAGCTGCGGCCGCGGGCCCTGGGTGTCGCGTTCTCTCCGGAGCTGCTCCGGTACGCGAGGGAGCTCTGCACGGCGACGCGGTCGCACCCGCTGCTGGCGAGGGGGGCGTCGGTGTCGGCAGAGCGGTCTGTGCTCGCTGGCGCCGCGGCGCGGGCCACCCTCGACGGCCGCGGTTTCGCCGTCCCCGATGACGTGTCGTCCGCGGCGCTGGTCTGCCTGCCGCACCGGATGGAGATGCGACCCCGTGCGGAGCTTCGCTTCCTCCGCGTCGATGACTCCGCCCTCGATGACTCGTGGCTGACGGGGCGTGCCGCGTCCCCGCGAGCGGCGGCGGCGGGCGAGGCGGCCGCGCCACCCGGGCGCATGGCATCGCCCCTCGACGTGCTTCGGTCGGTGCTGTCGTCGCTGCGGCAGCCCCAGCCCATGGCAGTGCTCGTTCCGGAAAGCAAGCCGTGACACCGCCGCCCCCCCACACACGGCCGCGCGCTCCGCACACCGGCACACGGCACGGCGCACGAGCCCGGCACCAAGCAGCCGAACACGCGCTGGCCACAACGGGAAAACCCGACGGCGCCCGTGGTTGCGCGGTCCGTCCTCTGCCGGGCACAACAAGAGGACTGCCCCGGCCACTCGTCCGCACAGGGCCCGCGGCCGCGGCCGGGGCGCAGGGACTCCTCTTGCCTGCAAGCCGCTACTGCGCCGGGGTGGATCGCGCCCCGATGTCGGGGCAGGGCGACGGCGCACCTGCAGCCGCCGGCGGATGGCATCCCGAATCTGCCGCCCAGGCGGCGCGATCAGGCCCGGACAGCGACGATGACGGCGACAGCGGTGGCAAGTTTGACCTCCAGGCGCTCCTGGAGTCGATGACCACTGAGAAGCGCACGACGGTGGACAGGCTGGAGCTCGCGCGCCGCCTGCGCTGTGATCTCTGCAACGGGCTGTTCCGGGACCCAGTCACCCTGCCCGAGTGCATGCATTCGTTCTGCAGGGCATGCTTGCTCCGCCGCATGAGCAAGGCTGGGCAGCTGGACACGCCGCGGCCGATCTGCCCTTCGTGCGGCGTCCCCGCCGCAAGCGGGCGGCCACTGTACGTGCTCGACTCACTCCTCGCGGGGCTCGTGGCAAAGCTGTTCCCCGAGGCCATCAAGGCCGACAAGAAGCTCCTGGCACAGGCCAAGGCACGCGAGCCGAGCGTCCCGGCCAGGCCTGCCCCGATCGTGGCGCCCGTCGCCGCCCCCGCGTCCGCTCGGAAGCCAAAGGCCGCGAAGACGCCGTCCGCCAGGGCCGTGTCGCTGCACCTCGTTCCCGAGTCGCTGGAGAGGGCCGTTGCAGCTGTCGAGGGCAGCGAGGCCGTTTGCAAACGGCGCGGCGTGTGGCACCGCCGGCTCCGCCGGCCCGAGGAGGCCGGCGCGTACGGCATCCCCGCCTCGACACTCATGAGGCTCGCCGGCCGCGGGGCGGCGCCCACCAGCGGCAGGGGGGTGCGCCCGGCAGGCGGCGGGGATCGCACATTTGTGACCGGCGGCCGTGTCAACGCCGACGACGTCACTGACACGCCGTGCCTGTACGAGGCGCCGTGCCTGCCCAAGAGCTGGCTCTTTCTGTCCGGCACCACGACGGTGGGCTGCGTGCGACTGGTCGCCGCGGCAGCGCTGGGCGCCGCCGACTCCCGCCGCGTCGTCCTCCTCGCCGGGCGCCGGGAGCTCCGCGACGACGGGGAGCCGGCGGACCGGATCGCGAGGGCGAGGCGGAGGCCGGTGCACGGGAGGCCGGTCGGGGGGTGGGCAGAGCTGCGGTACGCGTACCGGCTCCTACCGAGCGACGCCGGGCTGTGTCGCAAGAGGGGGGCGGAGCGACGGGGGTCCGAGAGGGGCGGCTGCAGCGGCGGGAGCGAGGACGAGGACGACGAGGACGACGAGGAGCCCGCAGCGCTCACGGTCAAGGCAGAGCCGCCGGCAGAGCAATCGGCGGCGAAGGCAGAGCCGGCAGCGCGAGCGGCGGGCGGCGAGCGAGCGAGGGCCGAGGCGGCGGCCGCGCGGCAGAGCCTCGAGCAGGCGTCGGCGGCCGCGGCAGAGCAGACGCGGCGGGCCGTCGCGGCCGCCGCGGGGACGGGGGCGGCCGCGCCGGCCGTGGGCCCGCCGCCCGTCCTCGCGGCTCTGCCGGGCGCCGGGCCGGTCTCTGCGTCGGCGTCACGGTCCCCGTCGGCGTCGTCGCTCTCCTCCTCCGCCTCCTCCCCCGTCAGGGCGCCCGCCGCACCGCCACCCGCGGCTCTGCCCGACGAGGGCAGCCTTCCCCCGCCCGCCAAGCGGCCGGCCCTGGGACCGTGACGGCGGCAGGCGTGCGCGTGACCGGCTCTCTCGACCCGCCTCGCAACAATGACTCACAGCATGCGCAGCCGGCGCGTGTCGCGGCTCTGTCGGCGCGGCGGTTCGGCCCGTGCCTCGCTCCCGGGGTGTTCGCGCCTGTCGGTTCGGTGGCAGTTTTTGGCACTGTTGGGTCAAAGAGACGGGCACTCATCCAAGGGTGGCAGGGAAGCCAGCGCAGGCATCCGAGCCACGGGCAGCGGCAGGGCAGCCCCAGGAACGGTCAGCAGCCTGCACAAATCCGCGGCCGGCGGGCCGGGGCGTTGGCGCCCCGATCCGGGCCGTTGGCGGCATGCGGCGCGTGACGTCGGTTTCTGGAAGGACGGCGCGGGGCGTGTCGCCCGCACGCGCGCGCGACACCGTGCCCCTCACGAGACGGCGGCGAAGGAGGACCCGCGACCGCTGCCGCCCGCCACGCCGGCGGCCAGGGAGCCGCCGCTGCGGGCCATGGCGCCCTCGCCCGTGTAGGTGAACCCCTCGAAGTGGGCCGCGTCGGCCTGGGTAGAGCTGAGCTGCTCCCTGGGGTCGGGGACGGAGTCGACGGGCGTCTCTCGCGTGAACTCGTCCTCGAAGTTGGGCGTGTCGGCGTCGGTGAGTGGGGGCGGGGGCCGGAAGACGGGCGTGACGCCGCGCGCGGCGACCACGGCCCAGTCGAGGCCGGCGAAGAATGGGTGCTCGCGGATCTGCCCCGCGCCGTGGAAGCCGAGGCGCTTGCTGTAGTCCCGCTGGAGCATGCCGGCGAGGAGGGAGCGGGTCTCGGGGAGGAAGTGCCTGGGGAAGACGAGGTCGGCGGTCATGATCTTCTCGTACATGAGCTCGATGTTCTCGTCGTAAAACGGCGGCAGCCCCGCGCACATCTCGTAGAGCAGCGTGCCCAGGCTCCACCAGTCGACGGCCTTGCCGTGGCCCGTGTTTTCGAGAATCTCGGGCGCGAGGTACTCGGGGGTGCCGCAGAACGTCAGCGTGCCGCCCTCGGCGCCCGCGCCGGTGACCGCCTCCTTGCTCAGGCCAAAGTCAGTCAGCTTGATGTGCCCGTCCGCGTCGAGGAGGATGTTTTCGGGCTTGAGGTCGCGGTAGACGACGTCCAGCTTGTGCAGGTGCTCGAGCGCGAGCACGAGCTCGGCCGCGTAAAGCTTGACCCGGGACTGCGAAAACACGCGGTCCCGCTTGAGCCAGAAGAAGAGCTCGCCCCCGGGCGCGTAGTCCGTCACGAGATAGAGCTTGTCCGCGGTCTGCGACGAGGAGGGTAGGCGGCGGCGGGGTGGCGTCGTGCGCTGCGCGGTCAGCGTCCCGAAGCAACCCGAGGCGACGGGCCAGAGGCCGCGGTTGAGCGGTCAAGGCCCGCGCGCGCTCACCTGCCACGCGTAGCGGAGCGTCACGAGGAAAGGGAAGTCCACCAGGTGCAGCACGGAGCGCTCCGTCTTGGTATGCGCGAGCTGGTTCCGCTTGATCAGGACGTCCTTCCGGAGCGTCTTGAGCGCGTACAGCTTGCCGACGTCCTTGCCCGTGAGCTTCTTGACCAGCAGAACCTTTCCGAACGACCCTTTCCCGAGGACCTGCGCGGTTGCGGCGGCAGGGGGAAGCGGCGGGGGCCGTGGAACGACAGCGAGAGAGAAAGACTGCCAGTGCCGGCCGCCGCCTCGTCACCGCGAGCCCCGTGCTCCGGCGCCGCGGGGGATCGCGGCGGCGCACGGCACGGGGCACACACCCGGGCTCGGTCGGCCGCTGTGCGAGCCTGCCGCGCATGCGACCGAAGCGGTAACCGACGGACACACCTTTAGCAAGTCGAAATGGCTGAGGTCCATGCCGCGCTTCCCGTCATCCCCGTCCTCGTCCTCTGTGCACAGTGACTCCTGGATGGTGATGTCGGTCTCGGTCGCGGCGGTGCCGTCGGCTGCAGCCGATGCGGCCCCTGCCCCGTCAGCGGGCGTGCTTGCGCCCGCCACGTCGGCCTCGTCAGGCTCGCCCGTGGGTGGCCTGGGCACGGCACCCGTGCCAGGGTGGCGCTTGCCGGCCTTGCCGGGCTGGTTTCCCATCCGAGCGTCAGGTGTGGCGGGGACGTGGCCAACAAAGGCAGTGCTGCCGGTGATGGGCAGAGACTGGGACGGTGCATTGTCAAGTTGAGGTTTGCACACTAGCGGCCGCGCCGTGCGCACGCGCGCCCCGCGTCACTTGCGCGCTCCCCCTGGTTGACCACACTGCGCTCACACGCGCTCGCTGCCGCCGCTCCGCCCCGCCTGCTCGGCGCGAAGCTCATCGAGCGTCGATCGTGCAAGCGCCTGCCAGTCGCGGTCGGGGTCAGCTGCCGGTCCGTCGTCGGCCCCGCCGCCCGCTCCATCGAGCGTTTCCTCGTCGCTCGCGTCCGGTGCGGGGCTGGGCGGGCCCGCCTGGGCGCCAGGGCGGCCCGCGGTCAGCCGGCGTCCGATGCCACCTGCGACACCCCGATGGCCTCCGGCCAGCCCCGCCGGCCGGCGGCCGCGCTCCGCCGGACTCGCCGCGGGCCGTGATGCTGCATCGCCGGCGCTCACGGCGCCCGCGCGGCCCTTTGCGAGCGCGCGGGACAGGCCCGAGCCCGGGTTCAGCCACTCGCGCGCGCGCTGCCACACGGACTGCGGCGGCTTCACCTCGAGGACAGCCCCCTTGTCCAGGCCCTCGAGGCGGTACGGGCCGAACCCCACGCGGACGAGGCGCCCGACGCGCAGCCCGACCCTGTCGAGCGCGCGCCGGATCTCGCGGTTGCGGCCCTCGGACAGCGTCACGCGAAGCCAGACGTTGCCACGGGGCGCCAGCGCCTGCGGGTCCGCCGCATCGTCGCGCTTGGACCGGCCCGCCTTGCGGCGCGGGGCGCTTCCGCCCTCCACGGCCACGTCCATCGGGCGGAAACGCTCCCCCTCAACCTCGATCCCCTTGCGCAGGGAGCGCAGCTTCCACGCCGTCACCTCGCCGAACACGCGCACGCGGTACATGCGCTTGATCCGGCTGGACGGGTGCTCCAGGTAGCGCGAAAACCCGCCGTCGTCGGTCAGCAAAATGAGCCCCTCCGACGGCAGGTCCAGCCGGCCCACCGCGCGAAGCCCGGGGGTCACGCCCATCGTCTCGAGCCTCTCAAACAGCGTGCGCCGGCCCTCCGGGTCGGAGCGCGTCACCACCTCCCCGGGAAGCTTGTGCGCCAGAAAGAGCCTCGGCAGCCGCATCGGCACGCCCCCGGCATGCGAGTCGTCCGGGTCCGCCACCACCCGGAGCTTCCCAACGCGCACCTCTGCCGTGCTGGGGTCCACCTTGACCGCGGGCGAGAGCACCTTGCGGTTCCCCAGGTACACCGTGCCCGCGGCCACCTCGGCCTCCGCCTGCCTCCGCGAGATGGGCGAGTACCGCGCGATGAACTTGCAAACGCGCCACTGCTCCGACGCGGCGGCGGTCGCGAGCGTCCTGGCCCATGCCCGGGCCGGGGCCGGGGCCATGGCCGCGCGAAGCATTCCCGCCCTGCCTCCCGCGCGTGGCACGAGGAACGCGCGAGCCACGCTGCGCGACGTGTGTCAGTGGGCCGGCCTGTGAGGTCCGGTGCTGAGCGTTTGCGAGTGGGTGCGTCGCGAGCTGGTGGCGGGTCGGCGAGGAGACGCTCTGTTGCTAGGCCGGGCGCTGCGCCGGCCGGCAGGCAGGCTGCCGCTGCAGCCTCACGCTGCGGTGTCCGGCACCGCCGCGCCGTCCCACGGGTGCGCCTCGACGAGGGCGCGGAGGGCGGCGGTCACGGGGTCGTCGTCGCCGCCGACGGCCGCCGGCTCGCTGGTGTGGTCCTCACCGGCCGGGTCAGAGGCCGCCGCGCCGGCCGCCGGCTCGCCATCTGCCGCCGCGCCGTCCCCGCCCGCCTCCGCCTCCTCCTCGTCGGCGGCGGCGGCGACGAAGGCGGCGACGGCGGCTGCGCGTCGCTCCGCCTTGGCCCTGTCCTGGGCTCGGCGGTGCCGGAACACGCTGACCATCGAGTCATCCTTCACCAGCTCTGCCAGCGCCCCCGGCTCTGCCACGGCGACGCCCTGCCTGGCGAAGAACCTGGTGATGTTGGCGCAGTCGGCCGCCAGGAATCGCTCCGCTCCGGGGTGCGAGATCTCGACCGACTGTCCGACGTCGATGAGCCAGACGCGGCGGCGGTGCCAGAGCAGGTTGAACTCGGACAGGTCCGCGTGCACCAGCCTCGCGCAGTGGTAGAGCCCGTGCATGATGGAGACGGTGTGCTCGTAGGCGCGGCGCCACGTGGCGGCGCGGCGGGTGCCGGCCTCACGGAGCTGGGGCGCGGGCCACCCGTCGTCGCCGAGGAAGTCCATGACGAGGACGTGGTGCCTGTGGAGGCGGGGCCTGGGGCAGGGGAGGCCGGCGAGGTAGATGCGATGGAGGTTGGCATACTCCTTCCGGCTCCAGAGGCGTATGAGCTTTCGCGGATTCTGCTTCTTGGCCCGCCGGGCGTGGCGGTAGCGCCTGTCGCCGCTGAGGTAGTCGAAGCGCTGGGAGAACTCGTTCAGCGTGGTGCGGAAGACCTTGACGGCCACCTCCGGGAGGGGGGCGGCGGCCAGGGCGGCGCGGGCGGTCGACGCGGCGAGACCGGCGGCGACGGAGGGCGCCGCCTCGGCTCCGGCGGCGTCCTCCTCGTCGTCGTCGTCGTGGCCCCGGCCCCCGGCACGCGAGGTTAGGTCAGCGAGCCCCTCGCCGAAGAGCGACGCGGCGGCCTCCGCCTCCCCCTCCGCCGGGGCCGCGTCCTCCTCCTCCTCGGCGTCGGCCTCGTCCTCCTCCTCCTCCTCCTCGGCACGCTCCGTGCCCGCCACCGATGCCGGCGCCGTCGTCGCCCCGACTGACGCCAGCTCAGCCCGGACCACGGACCCCGCCTCGGAGCCCAGACCGTTCCACATGCTGCTGTCGTCCGCGCCGCGCCACCCCGTGCCGTGCAGCACCGCCGCCTCCTTCCCCGCGCGCAGCACGCCGCTCACAGTGTCCATGGCGCCCGCGGTCACGAGCCGGAACAGGATCAGGCGCGTCGCCTCGTCCAGCACCGCGTCCCGCGTCGCCCGGCCCTCCGCGTCGACACGGCCGCTCGACCGCACGCCCTTGACGGTGCCCTTGGCAAAGTGCCGCCGCAGGTCCGAGGCCACGCGGTTCGAGAGCCGGAGCCCCTTGCCGCTCGCGCCCCGGACGTCCTCAATCGCGCCAGCCTGCGCCGAGAAGTCGCGCGCGAGCTGCCGAACGTTGCGACGCCCCGTAATCTCGGCGTCGTGCTTGGAAGCCGTACCGCGGGAGGCCGAAAACTCCTCGCGCTCCTCGGCCTCCTCCTCGTCGGCGGCCGCCGCCGCGATGGCGCGCCGCCTCGTGGCGTCTTCGACGGCCAGCGCCGCCGCGTCGGCCTCCGCCGCCTCCCAGTCACCGGCACCGTAGACCCTGCGGCCCTCGTGGCGCCGAGGCGCCGACACGGCCAGCGACTGCTTCCCCGACGCCGGAACATTCGCGCCGCGGGCCGCCGCCTCCTCCTCCTCCGCCTGAAGCCTCAGAGCGAGGGCCAGGTCCGCATCTGCGAGCGCCGGGCGAGCAGGGCTCGGGACAGTCGCGACGGCAGACGAGTGCGTGGCAGCGGAACGACTCGATGACATTTTCCAGCAGGCCCCCAAGGCACCAAGCGGCCCCCTTTCCCTGTGACAGGTGTGTCCAGACTCACCGTGGTCGGTTGCCGCCGGTCCGCCGCTGGCAATGCCGAGCGCGGCCTCCGCCTCGGCGGCGGCCCGGACCGCGGCGGCCTCGTCGGCCTCGCGCGCCGCGCGCTCGTCGTCGGTCTCCGCTGCCTCGGTAGGTGCGTCATCCGCGAACGGGTCGATCCCGGCGGCGTGCAGCGCCTCCAGGGCCTCGCGCTGCTCCATCTCGGCGACCGCTGCGAGCTCCTCGGCCTCGAGCTGCTTTGCGAGCTGTTGCGACATGATCTCGGCGAGGGACGACATGATATGCGGTTCTGTGCGCTGTGCCACGCCGCACGACCCGGTCAGGACGGGAGGGTACGAGTGTGCGGGGCTCCGGCCACCCCACGGACCACCACTTGCGACGCTCTGCTGTGTCCCGGCCGGCTGCCGGCCGGGCGTTCGGCACTCTCCATCGGCGCCCGCGGGAGACCGTCAGCGCCGGGCGCGATGGAGGACATCATGCGGCTGCGGAAGCGGGTGAGACACGGACCGCCGTCGCGGCGCGCGGAGCCCAGAAACGAGCCCGGTCGGCGGCACCGGCTGCGCCAGGACGGTTGGCAAACCCGCGCCGCCGTGATGCCGTCGCCGTGTGAGCGCATCGCATCCCCCTGTTCCCTCGATGTCTCGCAGCTTGACGACCTGAGCTCGGAGAACGGGCGGCTGGACACGGAGAACCAGGCCATCCGGGGCTTCTTGGCCAGGAATGGCGTCGTGAGCCTTGCTTTCCCCTCTCCTGGCTGGCACCGCGCACTGCCTCCCGCCCAACAGCTTGCGCGCGCCATGCGCGCCTCATGACATGGCCAATGGTTGCGCGCCAGGGCCGCTCCCGCGCACGCCGAGGCCGCAGCCCCACGCTCCCCCGCCGAGCTTTCCGCCGCGCAGGACGTTGACATCGGGGAGGACGTGTCCGCGATGGCGTCGCACAGGCAGCTCGAGCGGCGGCTCGCCGGGTCTGGCGGGACGCTGTCGGCGGACCAGCGGACGGAAATCGCGTCGGACGAGCTGAAGGAGCTGCAGCAGCGGCTCGCCGGCACGGCGACGGAGCACGCAGGCGCCATCGACCTCATCTCCGCGATGATCCGCGACACGGAGGCGGCGGTGCGGGACGCGGAGAAGGAGAGCTGGGAGTTCAACCGCGACGTGGTGGTGCGCGGAGAGAGCCGGCGCACGGGTCGCGTCGACACGGCCGTGGTGGCGCGGTGGATGGCCGCGCGGAACCGCGCGCTGGCCGGGGCGCTGGACAAGCTGCGGCTGCGCAACACCACGATGGAGCGGGACCTGCAGAAGTCGGAGCGGGCGGCGGCGCGGCACGAGGAGGGGGCGTCGGGCCTGCACGACATCGACTTCCACCAGCTGAAGATCGAGAACGCGCAGTACCTGGCCAAGATCAAGGAGCGGAACCGGCAGCTCATGCAGCTCAAGGTCTCCACCGGGGGCACCATGCAGGCGCTGGCGGAGCGGAAGCAGCGGCTGGCGGAGCTCACCGCGAGGTGCCAGCGGCTGCGCGCGGACATCTCCTCGCGGACGGCGACGATGGAGCGGCTTCGGGCGGAGAACCGGCGCGTCGGGGACGGCCTGGAGCGGGACGGGAGGCGGGCGGACCGGCTGGGGGTGGCGGTGGACGAGTCGGAGGACCTGCCGGGGGTGCAGGACTACGTGTCGCTCAGGGCAGAGCACGCAGAGCTCGGGAAGGAGCTGTCCTCGTGGGTGCGGAAGGTAGACATCGCGGAGATGTCGTCTCGCAAGGCGGCGTCGAGGGCGACGACGGCCAGGAGAGCGCTGGACTCGGCCACGCCTGGTGTCCTCTCCGTCATGGCGGCGACGTCGGGGGCGCCGGTGCTGGGCTCGGCAGGCAAGGCGGGCGCGCCGGCGGCCTCCGCGGGGGCGCGAGGCCGGCTCGCGGTGGGGCCCGCGGGGGGGAGGTCCGGCGCGGCGCGCCGCACGGCGCGCGGGGCCGAAGGGAGGCAGAGCTCCGCGGCGGCTGCCATGGCGGGGGCCTCGGCCTCGGCCTTGTTGGGCCGCGGGTAGCCGGGCCGTGGCCGTCGCCGCTGGGACAAACTGAGTGCGTGCGCGCGAGTTTGAGAGACGCGAAACACGCTCGCCGAGACGCGGCACGCGCTTGCCGAGACGAGGAACACGCCTGTCACGTCGGTGTGGTGCCCCGGCCGGCCTCTGCTGCGGCCCGGCGCGGTCGCGCATGCACGCTCGCCGGCCACGCCATCGCTCTCGAAGCCGCAAGATCCGATCTGCCCCACCATTGAAACGGCTCCCTGCACAGCTTCGACACCCACAACCGGCAACAGCGACAGCCCGACACCACCCGAGTGAGGCCCACATCCTGTATTCGGCGTCCGGCGCGCCACTGAGCTTCTGGCAACCCGGCGGCCGTCCCGACCCGCTCTTGGCGGCCTGCAGCGAAGCAATTGCCATCAGCCCGTCCCAGCATCGGCACCACCACCTTTGACGCCAGCGCCACCGCCGCTGGCGGCACCAGACCTTCCATACATGCATGCGCAGAGCCGCTGAGCGCACCCGTTTTGCCACACGGGAGAGGATTCTGCCCCAGCGGCACCGGCTGACTGCCCCCGCAGGGACGAACACCTGCTGGCGCCCGGCTTTGGGCACCTCGTCGAAACGCGGGGCAGAGGGGAGGCTGCCGGCCGTTTCGTCGGCCCGCGATGGCAGGTATCGGCGCGGCAGCGCGAAGCCTGCTTCTCTCGACCACCGAAAAGGAGATTGACGATGAGGCGATCATGGAAGGGCGTGTCGATCTCGGGCAGCTGAACCGCGAAGCCCTGAAGCTGAACCTCGTTGCCAGGGGGCTGCCTGCCGAGGGCACAAAAACCGAGATGCGAGATCGTCTCTTGGAATTCATCACCAGCAAGTTCGACTTCGAGGCCACGGGCAAGGCAGCGGCGGTGGTGGGGAACTCACTGGACGCGGCCAAGGAGGAGAGCGGGTCAGTCTACGTGTGCGGGGTGAACCACTGCGGCCAGCTTGGCATGGGCGACACGGCAGCCAGGGAGATGTTCGAGTGCGTTCCTGAGCTCATGGGCCGGGGGGTGGAGTCCGTGGTGGCGGGGCCCGATTATGCGATGGCCGTGACGGAAGACAGGTACGTGTACGCGTGGGGCGGCGGAGGATTGCTGCCGCTGGGAACCCTGCCGATTTCCCACGACGAGCTTGAGGGCCCTTCTCTGGCTGCGACTTCGATCGCAAGCTGGGCTTCAGGTCCCCTGCACGAGGATGACGAGCCGTCTGACTTTTCGGGGCCTGGCGGCGGGACCGGCTCAGGCCGGCGTGGAGGCCGCAGCAAGCAGGCACCAACGGCGCACCTCAGCCCGGGCGTGGTAGAGAGCTTGAGGGGCGAGGGCATCGTCGGGGTCGTCGCGGGAGCGACGCACATGGCCGCCGTCTCGGATGGGGGAGACCTTTTCTTGTGGGGAGCCGGCAGGCACGGCCAGCTGGGCAACGGGCGATACGACGATGCGAAGACACCAGCACTGCTCGAGGCGCTGCAGACTGAGGTGCTGTCGTCAGCGGCGCTCGGCCATTCCCACACGTTGTGTCTGAGCGCCGATGGCGTCCCGTTTGCTTGGGGCAGGGCCGACCAAGGCTGCCTCGGGGTGGGCGCAGACAGGCGGCAGGGGGTTGCCGGAAGGTACGCGGCGCTGTTTCCCGCGCCGACGCCGCTGCCGGCGCTTTCCGGCAAGGTCGCTATCAGGCAAGTGGCGTGCGGGCCAGCGCACACGCTGGCGCTGGCCGAAGGACAGTGGCCCGTCTGGTCGTGGGGTGACGGCTCCGGCGGGAGGCTCGGGCACGGGGACACCAAGCAGCGCATCGACCCGACCCCTGTTGAGGCGCTGGGCGGGGAGCGAGTCATGCAGGTTGCATGTGGGACGTGGCACTCCGTCGCGGTGGTGGAGGTCCCCCCGATGATCGACGCGGGGATGGTGTACACGTGGGGCACGGGGCTCGCGGGGCAGCTTGGCCAGGGCGCGCGCACAGCATCCGCGACTCCACGGGTCGTGTACGGCTTTCTGGACCGGGCGGTCGCGGTGCGCAGCGTTGCCTGCGGCTCGCACCACAACGCCGCGATCACCAACGAATCCCAGCTCTTCACGTGGGGCTCCAACAAGTACGGCTGTCTGGGCGCCGAGGTGCTGGACGAGTTCGTCGCGTACCCGCAGCGGGTGCTGGCCTTTGATGTCCTCTTTGACGGCATCGGCCGCGGGAAGCCGCGCTCCGTGGCGGTGGGGAGAGAGTTCACGGTCGTGGCGTGTCATCCGTATACGGGGCCGTCGGAGGAGATGATGATCGAGGCCGAGCGCGAGGCCGAGCTCGACGCCGTGGCTGCCGCCAGGGCCTCTGAGGCAACTTCCAGGCCCGTTACGGCCGTGTCATTCTCCCTCCCATCCACGGCGGTAGGGCGCGTCCGCAT
>Ga0136560_1000292_pt1 | contig 24160 bp, 24 predicted proteins | sample AntRauMeHopE1497_FD_104925 | JGI IMG/M metagenome (GOLD analysis project Ga0136560, IMG submission 104925) | Saline lake microbial communities from Rauer Islands, Antarctica - Metagenome Hop E1 #497 | ecosystem: Environmental > Aquatic > Non-marine Saline and Alkaline > Saline | place... | reverse complement strand
TTAAGAGCAAATTAATGGATATCCTAGGACACTCCGTAAATCCAAATTTACTACCCAAAACACGCATATAATACAAATAGCCACATTGGTTTAGTTGTAAGAATATGTTGTTAATGATATTCTCTCTGTGCTATGCTCAGTGATCTCCTTGTCTCTGTGTTGAAAAGATTTTTGAGCCTTATGAGAAGCCGTATTTCCATTAAACAAATGGTGGAACCTTTAAAAACTATACCCTCTCAAAAAGTCATCAACCTTCATTCGCTTTTTCCCTTCGAGTTGAAGCTCAAGAATCTCCAACATACCGGCACCGGATTGAAACTTCAGGAAAGACTTCCCATCTGTGAAGAATTCCCCGATTGCTTTGACTTTTCCGGAATCTGAATCTACTTTGCTTTTGAAGATTTTACAGTTTTTCCCTTGGAGCGTAGTCCATGCAGCCGGATAGGGGCTTAGCCCCCGAATAAGATTGTGAATGGCTTCCGCCGAATTTCCCCAATCGATTTCACCTGTTTCTTTGAAAATTTTCGGCGCGTGATGTTGTGCTTTGGTTTCATCTTGCGGAAGAGCTACTACTACATCAGCTGCAATTGCTTCCACAGTCTTCAGTACCAAGTTGGCTCCGCGTTCCATTAATTTTTCATACAGCGATCCCAAATCATCCTCAGGGAGAATTTCAACTTTCTCCTGAAAAATAATGCTCCCGGTATCAATCTCATGCTTCAGGAAAAAAGTGGTGATACCCGTTTCTTTTTCGCCGTTGATGATTGCCCAATTGATCGGTGCTGCACCACGGTAATTGGGAAGTAGCGATGCATGAAGGTTAAAAGTCCCAATTGGGGGCATATTCCATACTGCCTCCGGGAGCATTCGGAATGCTACGACGATTTGTAGATCCGCTGCTAAGGCTCGCAACTCGGCTTGAAACTCAGGGGATTTTAGATTGGTTGGCTGAAGGATATTCAAACGATGTTTTAGCGCAGCTTCTTTGACTGGGGAAGGGATCAATTTCTGTCCGCGACCTTTCGGTTTATCCGGAGCCGTGATTACGCCGACCACATCCCAGTTATTTTGGACTAATATCTCGAGCGCTGGAACAGCAAATTCAGGCGTCCCCATGTATATAATTCTCAATTTCTTTTCGGTATTCACTTTTGGTAATTTTATTATTACAGATGATATTTTGAGATTAAAAAATACTTTTACTACTTTGTTATAATGTACTGTTTTACAGTTATTTATAAATCAAGTATTTTGATCTCAACGTTTTATAATCTTCCAGATCAGATTGCCAAGTAGCTCTGATTTCTGATTCTGATTTTCCATCCATGATCATCTTTTTCAATTGGTCCGTGCCAGCAAGCGTGTTAAAGAAATTGTTGAAAAAATCCGATCCTTTTCCTGATTTTTTATAGGCATCCAGTAAGTAAGATAAAGAAAAGGTATGAGTCAGCGGCTCATTTCTGAGATCAATACCATAGCATAATTTGTCCTGAAGAGGCGGAGTTTTAGACATGCCGTCGATCGAAACCGGCGTAAAGGTAAACGTTCCGAACTTTGGATCCGGATAGCCATATACCTGAAACGGAAAGTATGTGCCCCGACCCAACGAGACCACAGTGCCTTCGAAAAAGCAAGTACTTGGATAAAGTCGAATCGCAAGGTCATTTGGAAGGTTTGGCGAAGGCTTTACGGGAAGATTGTACGAAGTGGCGTGCGTCCAATTGGCGACAGGGATTACTTGTAGGTCAACCTTCAATTCACCTTTAAGCCAACTTTCCCCATTGATCATCTGTGCAAGTTCACCAACTGTAAGCCCATGAATTACCGGGATAGGATGCATTCCTACAAAACTTCGGAAGCCATCTTTCAAAACAGGCCCATCTATGTAATTACCATTTGGATTGGGTCTGTCAAAAATAATAACCGATTTCCCGTTTTCAGCGGCTGCTTCCATCAGGTAATGCATCGTAGAAATGTACGTGTAGAATCGCACGCCGACATCCTGCAAGTCGAAAATCAAAACATCCAGATCTTTTATCTGATCTGCACTAGGCTTTTTATTATTTCCATAAAGCGAGATAATTGGAAGGCCCGTTTTTTCGTCAACTGTATTATCAACCTTTTCGCCTGCATCAGCTTGGCCACGAAATCCATGCTCAGGCACAAATACTTTCCTGACATCAATTCCTTTTTCCAAAAGAAAATCGACTACGTGCTTTTTATCACTTTGAGTAAGGATGCTGGTTTGATTGGCGACAATGCCAACTCGTTTTCCTTCGAGCAGTTTTAGATAGAGTTCAGGTTGATCCGCCGCTGGCAAAATTGCTTTATGCTGAGCTTGGACTATTGCAGTGGATAAAAATAGTATGATTCCAAAACTGAAAATGGAAATAAAGGATGCTAGTTTCATTTGCTTCATGCTAATTTGCGTTCGGATTAAACAAATTAAAGCAGTCAATTGAACCTTTCCTATTTCATCGCCAAAAGAATCAGCTTTAAAGGCTCCGGAGGGTTTTCTGTGACGATCCACCGCATCGCCGTTGGTAGTCTAGCTCTGGGCATTGCCGTTTCTATTATTGCCTTCATGGTGCTTGGAGGTTTTCAAAATACCATTTCAGAAAAAGTATACGGCTTTACCGGGCACTATCAGGTACAGAAATTTACAATGAGCAATTCCTTTGAAGAGGCGCCTTTTTCGCGTAATTCGGGATTTTCAGAAAAAGCAGCATCGCTTTCATTTATCAAGGGAGTCCAATCTTTTGCTCACAAAGCTGCTCTTATCAAAGGTGAAGAGGATGTCGAGGGAGTCTTGATGAAAGGAGTTGGGAGTGACTTTGATACGCTTCGATTTCAAAACTATCTCAAAGAAGGACGACTGATCCGCATACCAGAATCCGGCACCTCCAATGAGGTGATGCTTAGTTCATTTATTGCCAATAAGCTAATGCTTAAAGTCGGGGATAAGGTGACGCTGTATTTTGTACAGGATCCGCCCAGATTTCGTCGGGTGCAGATTGTAGGAATCTTTCAGACGTATCTTGAAAATTTCGATGAAAAAATCATTATTGGGGAGCTCCAAACGATTCGGAATCTCAACGGCTGGTCTGCGGATCAAGTGGGCGGACTGGAGATATTTGTGGACGATTTTAAAAATGGAAGTTCATACTTTACTGAAATTGAATTACTTTTAAACTCTGACTTAAAGTTAATTGATAGCAGAGAAAAGTTCTTGGAGATTTTTGACTGGCTCACGCTTTTGGATACCAATGTCTATGTGTTCATTAGTTTAATTGGGTTTGTCGCCATATTCAATATGGGTGCAGTACTTTTTATCCTGATTATGGAGCGAACTCAAATGATTGGTATTCTTAAAGCGCTAGGTGCTTCCAATCGACAGATCAGAAAGATCTTCTTTTGGAATGGAATCAATATTTTGATCCGAGGAATAGTAATCGGCAATTTAATCGGCTTAGGTCTAGGACTGATTCAAGATCAAACGCAACTCATTCCTTTAGACCCTGCCAGCTACTACATGAGCTATGTTCCGATCGAGTGGAACTGGCCGGTTTTCATCTTAATCAATCTTGGAATGACGATTCTGACCGCCTTGGTACTTTGGATTCCCGTGATGGTGATTTCAAAAGTCGATCCGATCAAATCGATTCGTTTCGATTAGGTTGAAGAGGAGAGAATACACTTTTTGCTTTCATCCTTAAAACGCCAAGGACGGCTTCTTTAAAAATACTGCTGCTCATTTTGGAAGTGCCTCTGGTTCGATCTGTAAAAATAATCGGTACCTCTATGATTTTAAAGCCTAGTTTCCAAGCGGTGAACTTCATTTCGATCTGGAAAGCATATCCTATAAATTTAATTTCCTTCAACCGCATGCTTTCCAATACGCTTCTGTGATAGCACTTGAATCCTGCCGTGGCATCTTTGACAGGTAATCCAGTTATACAATTCACATAAATACTTGCGCAATAGGACATCAAAACCCTGTCCATAGGCCAGTTGACCACATTCACGCCGGTGATATATCGTGAGCCGATTGATAGATCATATCCATCAATTGCGCAGGCCTCATAGAGTCGAATTAGGTCTTCAGGATTATGAGAAAAATCGGCATCCATTTCAAAAATATAATCGTAATCTCGTGCCAAAGCCCATTCAAATCCGGCAATGTATGCGGTGCCCAAGCCAAGTTTTCCACTTCTTTCGATCAGATGAAGCCTGGTGGGGAAGTTTTCCTGCTGCGCTTTAACCAGCTGAGCGGTGCCGTCTGGGCTACCGTCATCGATGACCAAAAGTTCAAATTCCCCCTCTAATCCCATTACCTTCAAGATCATATCAGTGATATTTTCTTTTTCATTATAGGTAGGAATGATAACGAGTTTGTGGTGGGTCATAGGGCTAAGAAAGCTCAAAAGTAAGTGATCGTAATGATTTTTGAAGAGTGGTCTATATAAATTTTGGTTAAAGATTACCTTTGCCAAAAATTAGAACTATGCAAAAACCAGTCGCCATCGTCAGCTATTTCTCTATGGGAGCCTACGATACGAATACAGTGGATGAGGATATAATCTTGTCTGGAATACTTAGTGAATTGGATATTCCAAACGAAATCATTCCATGGTCCGCACCTGATGAAGACTGGTCTCGTTTTTCGACACTTTTGATCAAATCAGTTTGGGATTATTTTGATTTTTATCCTGAATTTCTGAAATGGATCAAGCATATAGAAAGCTTGAATATCCCTGTTTTGAATGATTTAAAGCAGATTTTATGGAATTCTTCCAAAACTTATTTGCTTGAAATTTTAGCAAATGGCTATCCTGTGATTGCTGGAATCTTACTTGAAAAAGGAAGTAAGTTTGATGGAAAAAACTTGAGCGAAACACTCGGATCTGAAATCTGGGTAGTCAAACCGCTCGTGAGTGGAGGCGCCAAAAACACACTCAAAATCCATGCAGCGGAGTGGGAATCTCAGCAGGAAAAAGTAACCGAATTGCTACAAAACGAGTCCTATTTGATTCAGCCATTTATCAAAGAAGTAGCAGAGACAGGGGAGTATTCATTGCTGTTTTTCAATGGGAAATTTTCCCATGCCGTACTCAAAACACCTGCTCCAAACGACTTCCGGGTGCAGCACTATTATGGGGGTACTATTGCTACCCTATCACCAACAGCGGCAATGCTAGCTTCTTGTCAGGCTTTGGTCGATGAGTTTGCGTCCGATAGCCTATATGTCCGAGTGGACGGCGTGGAGATTTCAGGTGTATTTCATTTGATGGAATTGGAAATGATCGAGCCGTACCTGTTTTTGGCATTGGATGAAAAAGCAATTCCAAACTATAAGAAAGCTTTGGAAGAGCGATTGAAATAAGTCGTTTTATTTGACTACAATGACTTCCTCACTTTTTGTGACGCTTGGCTGCGTTAGGTAGGAAAGATTGACCCAGCGAGACAAGCGGAAGATTGAAGACCAAGAGTGGGAATTTAATCTTCCCTTGCTGTCAAATGCATTGTGAAGGATGTCTTGTCCCAACTACCAAATAAATCTATCTCATATCCGTTATCCAAAATCCGATTCCTAAATAAGGCCTAAATCCAATCGGGAGTTGCCCACTGCTCTCGATTGATTACCAAGTAATTCAACTGCCAACTGGCACTGAAGAATGCCTACTGAAAACTGCCAAAATTAGAAACACATCAAACTTTACACACAAACTTCTTTTTGATTTTGCGCATACTTGCTTCCTTTGCTTGCTGCAAGTTGGAGAATTTGGCAGCCTTCCGGATTGCCTAGCAGGGCTAGACAAAAGCCTTTTTTTGCCAATGCTTCCACATGATTTGGGTCTTTGATGAGAATTGACTCAAAATCCTCCAGAGCCCATTCCAAATAGCCGGATTTCAATAACGCAAAGCCTCTATTATAAAGGCCTGCGACGTGATCTGGTTCCAGTTGAACATATGAATTGAAAGATGCAGCACAGCCTAAGACATCACCTCTGAGTGCTCTAGCCATTCCAAGATAATAATGAACCTTTGCAAATTTAGGATTGAGTTCTTTTGCTAAACCCAAAAAACGTTCTGCGGATTCATATTTTTCAAGCATCAGATGAGTGCGCCCGACTAGGTATAGAATATCAAAATCCGTGTGGTCGATTGTAGCCGCCCGCAATAAGTACAGTTCAGCATCCTCGTATTTTTTCTGATCAAAAAGTATTTTACCCAATCCGGCATATGCCTGTGCATAGTCTCGATCCAAATCAATCATCCGCTCAAAATCAGAACGTGCTTTTCCGATTTCCCCCAGTTCCTCATAAGATCTCGCCCTGAGATGTAGTGCTTTGACATCCGTGACATGGAAAAAGAGATACCCATTCAACTCTGAAATGGCCTCTTCGTAGTTTCCGTCTTGATAAATCTGCTCGATCGAATTTAGATCCTGCGAACATGATGTAAATCCCAAATATAATAGGGAGATAGTTATGATATGTAGAACTCGTTTCATAACTAAATAAACGCAAAAAAAAGACTCAGTAAAAATTCTTTGTGTTAAATTTTACTGAGTCTTTGAAAATTATAGAATTCCCTTCGTACTAGGGAGTTGATTGATGTTTCTAGGATCACGCATAACTGCCATTTTGATTGCTCTTGCGAGGGCTTTGAAGATTGCCTCTATCTTATGATGCTCGTTATCACCTTCGGCTTTGATATTCAGATTGCACTTTGCAGTATCAGAGAACGATTTGAAGAAATGATAAAACATCTCAGTAGGCATATCACCCACTTTCTCGCGCTTGAACTCCGCTTCCCAGACAATCCAAGGCCTTCCACCAAAATCAATAGCTGCTTGGGCTAGCACATCGTCCATTGGCAGAAGAAATCCATAGCGATAAATCCCCTTTTTGTCTCCCAATGCCTTCAGATATGCTTCCCCCAAGGCTAAGCCGGTATCCTCTATAGTGTGATGCTCGTCGATATGAAGATCACCCTTTACGGTAATTTCAAGATCCGTACTTCCATGCTTTCCCAGCTGCTCCAGCATGTGATCGAAGAAGTGTAATCCGGTGGAGATCTTACATTGACCGCTACCATCAAGATTCAACTTAATGGAAATATCCGTCTCTGAGGTTTTTCTGCTTACTTGGGCAGTTCTTGGAGGCATTTTCAAAAACTCATAAATCTCATCCCAGTTGTGTGTACTTAACGCTGCATCAATTTGGTTTTCACCAATATAAATAGCTTTTGCGCCCAAATTTTCAGCAAGTTTAATGTCAGTCAATCGATCACCGATTACATACGAATTAGCAAGGTCATACTCATCGGAGAAATATTCGGTCAGCAATCCCGTATTTGGCTTTCTTGTTGGGGCATTTTCGTTTTCAAAAGTCTTGTCCACATGGATTGCCTTGAAAAATATTTCTTCCTGCTCCAAGGTTTTGAGCATTTTGTATTGAGCTGGCCAGAAGTCTTTTTCAGGAAAAGAATCTGTACCCAAACCATCCTGATTGGTGACCATTACCAATTCAAAATCAGTTTCGGCTGCGATCTTTCGAAGATTGGAAATCGCCTTGGGTAGAAACTCAAGCTTTTCTAAACTGTCTACCTGAAAATCAGTCGGCGGTTCTTTGATGATTGTACCGTCTCGGTCTATAAATAACACCTTCTTTTTCATCTATCTTATTATTTTTTTGCAGCAAAAATTTCAGAGAGTGCTTCCACTAGGCGCTCATTTTCAGCCCGTTTTCCAACTGTAATTCGAAGGCAATCTTCGCAAAGAATCACTTTGGAACGATTGCGGACTATTACTTTTCGATCTATCAATTCGTCGTAAACGAGATTTGCATTTGGCATTTTGACCAAAAGAAAATTGGCATCTGAAGGATGGATTTTATGCACAAAATCCAATACTTCCAGTTTAGACTTCAATAGTTCCCGTTCTTGCAGGATTTCATGAGTCATGACTTTTACCTTTTCATACTTGTCCATTGCCGCTAGGACTGTCTCTTGAGTCAAGCCTGAGATATTATACGGAGGCTTGATTCGGTTCAGAATCTTGATCAAATCCTTGGAAGCGAAGGCCATTCCTAGTCGTAAAGATGCCAAACCCCAAGCTTTGGAGAACGTCTGCATTACCAAAAGATTTTTGTGATCCTTCAGTTTGGTTATGAAACTCGGTTCGTCGCTGAAATCAATGTAAGCCTCATCCACCACGACAATACCTTTGAATTTCTTCACTATGTGTAGGATATCTTCACGCTTCACCTTGTTTCCACTCGGATTATTTGGGGAGCAGATGAAGATGATCTTGGTATGCTTGTCTACTTGATTCAGGATTTTCTCGGGACGAAGCTGAAAGTCTGCCGTCAAAGGTACCTTTCGCACTTCTACATCATTGATGGATGCACTTACTTCATACATCCCATAAGTAGGCGGTAGGAGGATTACATTGTCTTTTCCAGGATTACAAAAAGCTCTGAATAGCAGGTCAATCGCTTCATCGGAACCATTTCCCAAGAAAATATGAGAGGATTTAGCACCTTTTATTTCGGCTATTTTTTCTTTCAGTTCCAACTGATACGGATCTGGATATCGGGCATAATCCTGATCTGTAATCGAGCCAAGTGGGTTTTCATTTGCATCAAGAAAGATCCCTTCCTTTCCGGTATACTCATCCCGGGCAGAAGTATAGGCTTGTAGGGTTGCAATATGGGGACGAAGTAGTTTTTCTAGTTTGAAGCTCATTTCTGCTTTGATTTCAGGTAGTCTAATCGAATGGTTACCGCATTTTTGTGCGCATCCAACAACTCATTTTCTGCCATGATTTCCACCGTTGGGCCAAGGTTGAGCAGACCTTCTTCAGTGATTTTTTGGTAGGTGATTTTCTTCAAAAAACTATCCAATGACACGCCGCTGTAGTTCCTTGCATAGCCATAGGTTGGCAAGGTATGGTTGGTTCCTGAGGCGTAGTCGCCCGCGGATTCCGGAGTGAAATTTCCAATGAATACTGATCCTGCATTGTAAATTGCTTCAACTGCTTCATCTTCATTTGCCACGCTGATGATCAGGTGTTCGGGTGCATAGAAATTAATCAGTTCCAATGCGACACTCGGTGAATCCAAAATCACCGCTACTGAATTGGCAAGCGCTTTCTTTGCAATATCTTTCCGAGATAGGGACTTCAATTGTGATTCAATTTCTTTGATTACTTTCTCTGCAAATGTACGACTAGGAGTCACTAAGATCACCTGAGAATCCACACCATGCTCTGCTTGAGAAAGCAAATCAGCGGCAACGAAAGCTGGAGTAGCCGTATCATCGGCATAGACCAACACTTCGGATGGACCGGCTGGCATATCGATCGCTACACCGTATTTGGTAGCCATTTGCTTTGCGGCAGTGACATATTGATTGCCTGGGCCGAAGATTTTATCAACCTGAGGAACTGAGTTTGTGCCAAAAGTCATCGCTGCCACCGCTTGTGCACCACCGGCTTTGATGATTTTATTGATTCCAATCAATTGAGCGGTGTAGAGAATCGCAGGATGGATTTTCCCTTCTTTGTTTGGTGGAGTACAAAGCACAATCTCGCTGCAACCTGCCAGTACTGCGGGGATTCCCAACATCAAAACTGTGCTGAAAAGTGGCGCTGTACCACCCGGAATATATAGCCCCACCCGTTGAATAGGGACACTTCTTCGCTTGCAGACTACACCAGGCATCACTTCTTCGACGATTTCGGGTGTGACCTGTGCCGCATGAAAACGCTCAATATTCGATTTGGCAACTTGGATCGCTTTTTTCAAATCTTCCGAAACAAGAGAGATACTATCCTCGATTTCCTCAGCTGTCACAATAAGAGATTCCAATTGAACATGGTCATATTCTAAAGCGAACTTTAGCAGTGCTTTATCCCCATTTCGCTCTACCTTTTTCAAGATTGGCTTGACGACTTTATTGATGGCTTTGGTTTTGAATACTGGTCGCGCAAGTTCTTTTTTCCAAGAGCTTTTGTCTGGGTTGTCTAGAATTTTCATATAAGATTGATTCTGATTGACTGGTTGCTAAAAATTAAAATCAAATGATCATTTTTTCAATTGGTACTACAAGAATTCCCTCTGCACCGGCAGCTCGAAGTTCTTCGATATTTTCCCAAAATTGATCTTCCTGTAAAACCGAATGTACCGATGACCAACCTGCCTGAGCTAAAGGTAGAATGGTTGGGCTTCTCATACCAGGGATCAGACTCACGATTTTATCCAAAGATTCATTCGGTGCATTCAGCAAGACATACTTGTTGCTTTTTCCTTTCTGCACGGCATTGATTCGGAACAAAAGCTTTTCAACGATGGCCATTTTCCAGTCCACAAGTGATTTGTTTGCGATCAAGACAGCTTCAGATTTGAATATTTCCTCTACTTCTTTGAGTCCATTCATCATCAGAGTAGATCCCGAGCTGACGATATCACAGATTCCTTCGGCTAGTCCGATACTTGGTGCGATCTCCACGGAGCCACTGATTTCATGGATGGATGCGTCGATCTTCACCTTTTTCAGGTAGTCACCGAGGATTTTTGGGTAGGAGGTAGCGATGTTTTTTCCATCGAAATAGGATACTCCTTTGTACTCCTGACCTTTTGGGATAGCAAGTGAAAGTCGACATTTGGAAAATCCCAGTTTCTTGAGGGTTAGGACTTCTTTGTCTTTTTCAACCACTTCATTTTCGCCGACGATACCTAAATCGGCTACTCCATCAGCTACATAGCCGGGAATATCGTCATCGCGCAAGAATAAAAACTCGATGGGGAAGTTGGTGGAAGTAGACTTGAGTTTGCCTGTTCCATTATAAAATTTAATGCCACATTCTTTGATGAGGCTAAGTGAATCGTCGGATAGTCGACCGCTTTTCTGTACAGCGATACGGATTATTTGTTCCATTGGGGCGTTTTAAGCTAAGAATTGAAAGAGGAGTTGTGAATTTTGGCAAACCGCAGAATCCCTGTCATCGACGGTGCCGGATAGTTAGACATTCCTTAGGCGGAATGATGGAAATGATGAAGCAAATGTGATTGCTTGCAGCATGATAAAAGTGTACTATTTCTAGTGTAGTTTTCCATTGATCTTGCAAAGATAGGCATGTGAGGAAAAGATACAAATCCATTCATCCGATAATTTGGAGTACATAGGGCTTTTTAATTGGATTTTCCTTGACTTTTCATTCCTATTTTTGGGCTTAAAAAAGCCTTGGGTGGCCGAAAAAATCCCGAAGATCCCGAATGGATTATATCCCGAGAAATAAAGTGCGGAAGCCCTGTCTAGTCATGACTTTTTGGTTTGATAAAATCTCGAATTCCTGCGAATGCAAACTCAGCGATCTTCTGATAGCCTAAGTCTGAGGGATGAATCCCATCGGAGGCAAAAAAAGCCTCCACCAAATCCAATTGAATCTCCTGAAAAATGAGATTATTTCGTTTAGCTGAAATCAATTTCATTTCATTCCGTAGAAATTCGCGCTGGCTTTGAAGATAGCTTTGCATAATTTGCGAAAAAGCCGGAAATAGATGCACCGGAGGAATATCAGCCAGATAGATCCAACTAGGTTGAAATAGCTGCTCAAGACCATCAATCAAATCTGCCAATGACTTGACAAATGACTTCGGATTGGTAAACTGAAAACAATCATTTGCTCCCAAGAAAATAAGAATTCCTTCCTTCGAAGTTGAGTTTTTTTCTAAATCGGATTTAAAAAAAGGAAGTAATTCGGATGCTCGAATTCCATTTTTCCCAAAATTAGATATCGTATATTCTCCTTCATAAAGACTGAAAATATGACCTGCTAGTGTGAATTCTGAAGAAGTGGCGCCCACTCCAGCTGCCGTTGACTCGCCGATAAGCAGTAGCTCGGGCGACTTTCCTTTCAAAACTAATTGCTCAGAAATTGCCGGTAATCGAGGTGCTGACTTTTTGATCTTCAAAGCTTCGTAAACCAAGTAGGGCAGAAGCGGGAAAAGACGCGTTTGAAAAAGCACATAGGAAGGATCGATTTTGGACATTATCCTCCAGACTTTTTGGCTTTGTATCCTTCAGCCTGTAGAATCTGAACAATTTTATCCCGGTGATCGCCCTGAATGAGTATTTCTCCATCTTTAGCTGATCCACCAACTCCACATTTATTCTTAAGCAATTTCCCCAAGACCGCTAATTCAACATCGTTTCCTACAAAACCTTCAATCAGCGTCACTTTCTTACCTGCCCGAGCTTTTTTATCGAGCAGTACTTTTAAGTTTTGCTGATTTGGTGCTACTCGATCTTGTTCCTCATTGGAATCGGTTTGAAACTCAAAATCATCACTGGTCGAGTAGACCATACCATCCCGTTTTTTCCAGTCGTTATTTTTCTTTGTCATACTATAGAAATGCCTGCTTTTTAGGGCAGGCATAATTTTTTCAGATAATTGAATTTTTATTTCATTTTAAAAGTCCAGACCGGACGCTTGGCATGATTGACAACATCCTCGGCAATACTGCCTGTGATCAAGTGCATGAACCCAGTACGACCATGCGTGCCCATGGCGATCATATCTGCATTTACGTCTTCTGCAAATTCGATGATTCCGCTCTCTTCCGAAATGGAATTATAGATTTCCGCTGTGACATTGGCAAAGCCATGCTTCTGTGAAAAAGCCTTGATGCGTAATATGGAGTCTCGGCTCGATTCAAAATTACCTGGCGTATTCACTACCACAAAATAGAGCTGTGCCCCCAAAAGCTCCTGAAAACGTTTCATTCGGATGGCTACCTCTGCGGCGTCATCTTTGAAGTCACTTGCAAAAACGATTTTCTTCAAGTCGTCAGGATCGATTGCTGACTTTATGGTCAGAACTGGACAGGAAGCAGTTCGAACAACTTTCTCAGTATTGCTTCCAATCAATACTTCTTCCATGCCACTTGCGCCTTTGGAACCCATGATTACCAAGTCAGGATTTTCATCGTTAATAGAATCCGAGATATTTTTGAATGCATTTCCAAGTTTTATCGTAGCAGAGAATTTGAAATCTGAATCTGCATATTTCGCTTTCAGCTCTTCGATCTGGCTTTTTCTTCGATTCATAAGTTCGACAAAGAAAATCTGGTTCTCCATGTTTGGCATCATCTCACCACCTCCCATAGTGCCCATATTTGTCGAAGCAGGCACTTCCATCACATGGAGCACTTCGAGATGTACGTTGTCAAATTTATTGGCAATCGCCACTGAAAAGTCTAAAGCATTCTGCGCCTGCTCAGAAAAATCATAAGGAACGAGGATCTTGGTCATAGTCTTGGTTTTTAGTTTCTCCAAATTACCTGAAAAAGAAAAAGAAAAAAAGAATTTTTATCAGCTTTGTCCTAAAAACACCAAGCCAATCCCAAATAAGATCGTCCAAAGGAGGGTGCTCAATGCCATCTTTTTCAAGAATGGATCGATGGATTTGGAATCTTTGCCATTTTGAACTCCAAATCCAACTGCGATCATAAATGGCAACGCTAGCAAAGCGACTAAAGAAATCCAGTTGTCACTTGTCCAGGCAAAAATCAGCAACATCACATTGCCCCCTAAAATCAAAAACCAATTATAGCGAACGGCTGCTTTTTTTCCAATCCGCACGGGGATCGACATCTTTCCTGCGGAAAAATCTGATTCTATATCCCGGATATTGTTGATATTCAACACTGCTGTACTGAAAAGCCCTAGCGCTACTGCTATCCAAAATGTAGAGAAATCCCAACTTAAACTGTGAAGAAAATAGGTTCCAAATACGCCAAGAAGCCCGAAGAAAATAAAGACCGAAATATCACCGAAACCGGCATATCCGTAAGGATTATTCCCTGACGTATAGGTGATAGCTGCCCAAATCGCAGCCAAACCCAAGCCAAGAAAAAGTAGGAATATAGGTAAGCTTTGCACTGCAAAATACAATAGCAACAGCCCTGAAATCAAGGATAACGCCCCGAACAAATACATGGCTTTCTTCATCTCCGCCAATGAAATCAGGCCTGATTGGACGGCACGAATCGGGCCTTGACGCTCTGAATGATCGGCACCATTGACGGTGTCGCCGTAGTCGTTAGACAGATTGGATAGGATCTGGAGGAAGATGGTCGTGAGGGAAGCAAAAACCAAAATTTCCCAGCGAAACTGATCCTGATCAGCTGCCAAAAAAGAACCTGCAAAAATACTGGCAAGGGCAAGGGGTAAAGTTCGAAGCCTGATTGCGTGCAACCAGGCTTCTTTTTTTGTTATAATAGTATCTTTCACTCAGTCAAATCGGTCAATCAGATACCTACAAATTCAAGGATTTCTTCGTCAAGCGGAGCTACTGAAGATGGCAGAAACTTCACCAATTCTCCTTGCTCATTGATCAGATATTTGCAGAAATTCCATCCTGGCTCTTCATTATTCCAACCGTTCAATTTTGAATCAGAAAGCCAGCGATAAAGCGGATGCTTGTCAAATCCTTTTACTGAGATTTTTTCAAACATAGGGAAAGTCACGCCGAACTTTGAGTCGCAGAATTCTTTGATCTCCTCGTTGGTGCCTGGCTCCTGACCGCCAAAATTATTGGCAGGAAACCCTAAGATTACGATATCATCCCCGTGAGTGGCGTATAATTCCTGTAAGGCCTCGTATTGTTTGGTATAGCCACACTTCGAAGCCACATTGACAATCATGATTTTCTTTCCTTTAAATGTGTTAAAATCAACTTCATTGCCGTTGATGTCTTTCATTTTGAAATCATAAAATGTGTTTTCCATGGTGTTTTCAGGGTTTGAATTTGACGCTAACAGGGTTTCCGGCCGTGAGGCTGGTTGCTGACAAGCGAAGAAAATAAGCGAGGTGAATAAGAGTAGGTTTTTCATTTTTACATTCGATCGGGAACTGAGATGCCAAGTAAACTCATCCCTTTTTTGATTGTTTGAGCAGTAAGATCAGAAAGTGCGATTCGGAAAGCTAAAATAGCTTCATCATTTTCTAAGAATATCGGAATATCGGCATAAAATCGATTGTATTCTTTAGCCAAATCAAATAGATACTGAGCCAAAATCGATGGCGAATAATCTGCACCGGCTTGGGAGATTTTCTTTTCGAAATCATTTAAGAGATAGATCAAAGCGGCCTCCGAATTTTCAACCTTACTTACTTTTGAAAAATCAGCTAGTCTATATTCAATGCTTATTTGATTGGCTTTTCTCAAAATCGAAGCTATTCGAGCGTGAGAATATTGGATAAAAGGCCCGGTGTTGCCCTGAAATTCGATGGATTCCAGTGGATTGAAAAGCATTCGTTTTTTCGGATCTACTTTGAGCAGGAAATATTTCAAAGCTCCCATCCCAAGCATTTCGTATAATTCCGAAGCTTGCTCTGGATTGAAGCCCTCGATTTTGCCCAATTCTTTGGTGTGGCTTTCGGCAGTATCTACCATTTCTTGCATCAATTCATCCGCGTCCACCACTGTTCCTTCACGAGATTTCATTTTTCCGGTAGGAAGATCAACCATGCCATACGAGAGATGATAGAGTCCATCACCATAGGGGCGGCCTAGCTTTCGCATGATCTTATACAATACATCAAAGTGGTAGTCCTGCTCATTTCCAACGACATATACCGACTTGTCAATTTTGAAATCTTCGTATTTCAAATCTGCCGTTCCCATATCTTGAGTGATGTACACCGAGGTGCCATCACCGCGGAGTACCAACTTTTCGTCCAGTCCCTCAGCGGTCAGATCTACCCAAACGGAACCATTTTCCTTCTTGAAAAAAACTCCTTTTGCAAGGCCCTCTTCGACAATATCTTTCCCCAACAGATAAGTGCCTGACTCGTAGTAGAACTTATCGAAATCAACTCCCATTCGGGTATAAGTCTCTTCGAAACCCGCATACACCCAAGTGTTCATCCGATTCCAAAGTGTCACGACTTCATTATCATGAGCTTCCCACTTTCGGAGCATTTCCTGTGCTTCTAAAATGATGGGGGCATTTTTCTTCGCATCGTCTTCAGTTTGGCCTGAAGCGACAAGTTCCGCAATTTGTTTTTTGTATTCCTGATCAAAAAGGACGTAGTACTTGCCTGCCAGGTGATCCCCTTTTAATCCTGAGCTTTCGGGAGTTTCGCCATTGCCAAAATGCTGATAGGCGACCATGGACTTGCAGATGTGAATTCCGCGATCGTTGACTAAGTTGGCTTTGGTCACTTCATAGCCATTGGCTTTGAGGATTTCGGCGACTGAGTAGCCGAGGAAATTATTCCGTAAATGTCCGAGGTGGAGTGGCTTATTGGTGTTGGGAGAAGAGTATTCCACCATTACTTTTTGGCCGTTGGCGGGAAGTTGTCCTAGGTTTTTATTATCAAAAAGCTGCTGAAATACACTTAGCCAAATCTGATTGTTTAATTCCAGATTCAGGAAGCCTTTGACCACATTGAATCCTGCGACTTCTGCTATGTTCCCTTTCAGATATTCTCCGATTTGATTGGCGGTATTCTCTGGGGTGGTTTGGGATATCTTCAAAAAAGGAAAAACCACAAAGGTGTAAGTTCCTGCAAACTCCTTACGAGTAGGAGCCAGTGCCAGCTGATCCAGCGGCACATCCGCATTGAAAATATTCTGAAAGGCAAGCTGAATGCCTGATATGATTGATTCTTGTATGTTCATTGTATATAGTCACTTAGTTTTTTTTACCGCAAAGGTAAATAAGGTTTCTCAAAGGGTTTTCTTGGTTAAAGTGTGTTTATAAAAAATTACTGTTTCAATTTAAAAATGATTAAAATAGATTACTTAAATCTGGAGTTAATGACCCTGTTTATTCCAAATTTCAATCTCTCAACATTGAAATTGATCAATAATGCAAGTTTGAAATTTCCTAATCTCAAATAATTTATTGTCTGAGCTAGATGTATATCATTTAAGTTTTCAACTGATTTTAATTCCAAAACCAATTTTTTCTGCACTAATAAGTCAATTTTATAACCCACTTCTATTTTTATTTCATCTACAAATATGGGGATCTCTTTTTCTTCTTCGACAAAAAAGCCTTCTTTCCTAAGCATGTGGGCAAAAACCTTTTTATATGCATTTTCTAAAAGACCTGGTCCCAATTTTGTGTGTGTTTTTAGAGCAATCCCAATTACTTTATTTGCTAATTGCTCTTCATCGAGTAAATCATATTCATTCATAAAGCTATTTTAATGGGGAAACTGAATTTCAATAAAAATGAGAATTATATATTATAAACTATTAATTCAAAATTCATTTTTCAAAAATTTCTTATTAAAACCTTTGAGAATACCTTTAATTTCTTTGTGGTAAAACCTTCATAATTAACCTTCAATTCCAATTTTTTGATTTATTAGCTACTCATCATCGAGTTAACAAAAATCGGTTTTAAAGATGCGCTAAAAACCAAATATATTTCTTTATTAACTTGAGAACTCTAAATTTCAAACCATTAATTTAAATTTCAATTTTTAATATTTTCTTTTTCAAACCTTTGAGAAAACCTTCGATTCCTTTGCGGTAAAACTATTTAAGTAATTTATTTTTAGTAAAACCTTCAAGTTAAACTAATCTTAGAAATTATCTACCAGGGATTTGGTGGTGATTTCCAATACTTCGAATGCTGCTTCGGCCATCGTGTTTTCGGTGTCCAAGGTTGGATTTACTTCCACGATTTCCCAACAACAAACCCGCTTGTCTTTGATCAACGCAGCATTCAGTTGGATCGCTTCTTCTAATGTCAAGCCATCCGGCACCGGAGTGCCTGTACCTACAGAGATCGAACTGTCTAAGCTGTCCACATCAAAGGAAATGTAAAGTTGATCACAGTCTTTCAACAGACTCAACGTTTCCTCAGACACTTGAGCAATCCCTTTTTGACGTACTTCAGCGGTTTTGAAATTCCGGATACCGTATTTATCCATCAGATAGTTTTCCGGTTCCTCAGTATCTCGCACGGAGATAAAGACGATATCACTTGGTAGGATCTTAGGAAAATCCCCTCCAATGGTTTTGATTTTTTCCCAATAGGTAATCGTGTCTTCCGATGGCTCATTGACTTTGGAATCCAGATTATCCAATTGACATACCATTGCCAATGGCATTCCATGCATATTACCAGAAGGAGTGGTGTAAGGCGTATGCAAATCAGCATGGGCATCGATCCAGATCACACCCAGTCGTTTCTTCGGTTCCGCTGACTTGATTCCCATGATAGTTCCGGCAGCGGTACTATGATCACCGGCCAGAATAATTGGAAATTTCTTTTTTAATCTAAGGGACTCTACCGTCGAATAGACATTTTTCAACACCTGATAAACTCCATCGATGTAGTTTGCATCTGGAAATTTATTTCCTTTCCATAGGTAATTGTTGGCGTCAGGAACATTAATAGGATCAAACTGGGTAAAGAAATTCGATTTTTTATCTAAACTGGCGATTTTCAAGGCATCTATTCCTAGACTTGCTCCTCGGGTACCTGCCGCTATTTCGGAGCGTACCTCTACTAGTTTTATATCACGCATGATGGATGTGGCTGGGTTATATATGGGTTATTTGCTGGCGCAAAAGTAGGGAAAAATGCCCGAAAAGCGGGATGGGTTCCAGATTTCGATTCTCGTAAATGATTTGTGAAAATCATTTTTAAATATGTAATCCCTTAGAATCTCCACCAATTCTATTGATTTTTGATAGAATTACGATGTTGACAAAAAGTAAAACGAAGTAGATGAAGCTAATATCCAAGTTGCCAGCTGTAGGCACCACGATTTTTACTACGATGTCCAAGCTTGCTTTGGATCACAATGCAATCAACCTCTCACAAGGATTTCCGGGCTTTGACGCAGATCCGAAACTCCTGGATTTGGTCACTAAGCACATGCGCGCCGGGCATAATCAATATGCGCCAATGGCTGGAGTGCCCATTCTTCGTCAGCGAATTGCAGATAAGACCAAGGCGATGACTGGAATTGACTATGATCCAGAAACGGAGATTACTGCGGTTTCTGGGGCTACAGAGGCTATTTTCGCTGCGATTACGGCGGTGATTCAAGACGGAGATGAGGTGATTGTTTTGGAGCCTGCCTATGATTTGTATGTGCCTAGCATTCTGTTGAACAAGGGAATTCCGGTTTTTGTAGCGCTGAATTTGCCGGATTTCTCTGTAGACTGGGAAAAAGTAAAGTCAGCGATTTCTTCCAAAACCAGAATGATCATTGTGAATTCCCCTCATAATCCCGGTGGATATGTCTGGTCGCAAGATGACGTAAATACGCTGGCTGATTTGATTCAACATACAAATATCCTTGTCGTAAGTGATGAAGTGTACGAGCATATTACGTTTGATGGAAAGCCACATATTTCATTGATGACGCATCCGGTTTTGAAAGAGCGGACGTTTGTATGCTGTTCCTTTGGTAAGACATTTCATGTCACCGGTTGGAAGGTCGGCTATTGCCTGGCTCCGGAAAATCTCATGACCGAGTTTCGGAAAATCCATCAGTTTCTAACGTTTAGCACCCCAACACCTTTTCAGTATGCTTTTGCAGATTACCTGTTAGACGAGAGGCCCTACACGATGTTGTCTGATTTTTATCAAAACAAAAGAGACCTATTTTGTGAAGGCCTACGCAAAACAGAACTTGAGTTTACTCCCGCAGTGGGGAGTTTTTTTCAAATGGTGAGTTACGGACATCTTTCCAACGAATCAGATTATGATTTGGCTGTGAGGATGACCAAAGTGGATGGAATTGCGAGTATTCCCATATCTGTATTTTTCAATGACCGCCGGGATCCCAAAATGCTCCGCTTTTGCTTTGCAAAAAATGACGAAGAATTACTGGAAGGTTTGGATCGAATCCAAAAAGTGAGGTTTAGATGATTCGTAGGTATGTATATCTGCAATCGCAGAAGTAGCCTTATTTTCTTCGCTTATTGGTACAGAAGACGCCTGCCTGCCGGTAGGCAGGCCTGCCTGCCGTAGGCAGGGAAGACGCTTGCCTACCGGTAGGCAGGGAAGACCGAAACGACCAAATATCAATTTGGCACCAATTATATTCTTATTTTTTTTGCTTACTGGCAAAGTAGCGGATAATCATATTCGAAAGAGTTGAGCTTTCCGAGATAAGTTAAAGTGTTGATAAAGAATCGTAAAAATACGCTAGTAGAACAAAGACTGATCGAAACTGCTTTCACAAATAGCTTTATTGATTCGGTTGCTAACAAATTTTCGGGAAATAGTGAACTCTCTCTTATGATTTGTCCCCATTTCATTTGAATAAACCTAATAAAAGAGCAATTTTTGCAAGCTTTTAACAAGTTAAACCAACGCTAATGAATTCCTACAAAGAACTGATCGAACAGACTTTTGACTTTCCTACCAAGGAATTTCATGTGGAGGATAATCAATTATTCTTCAATGGAGTAAACCTCAAAGAGATTATTGATACCTATGGTACGCCTTTGAAGTTAACCTATTTACCCAAGATTTCGGAAAGTATTCAAAATGCGAAGACCTATTTCAATACGGCCATTGCAACCCATGATTACAAGGGGAAATACACCTATTGCTATTGCACCAAGTCCTCTCACTTTAGTTTTGTATTGGATGAAGCGCTGAAAAATGACATCCACATCGAGACTTCTTCTACATTTGATATTCCGCTAGTCAGAAGCCTTTATGAAAAGGGCAAAATCACCAAAGAAACCAACATCATCTGCAACGGTTTCAAACGGGAATTATACAAACAATACATTTCTGAACTCTTGAATGATGGTTTTGTAAACTGCATTCCGATCCTGGACAATATTTCTGAGATCGATTATTACTTGGAGCATGTGAATGTGCCTTTCCAAGTAGGGATCAGAATTGCCGCTGACGAGGAGCCGAAATTTGGTTTTTATACTTCCAGATTGGGTGTTCGTTACAATGACATCATCAGACTATATGAGGAAAAAATTCAGGGCAATCCGAAGATAAGTTTGAAGATGCTTCACTTTTTTATCAATTCCGGAATTCAGGACACCGCATATTATTGGTCAGAATTGACTCGTTTTATTCAAAAGTATGTGGATTTGAAAAAAATCGCACCTTCCTTGGATACCATGGATATTGGCGGTGGCTGGCCAATCAAAACCAATCTGTTTTTTGATTATGACTACCAATATATGGCGGATCAAATCGTGAAAAACATAAAATGGATGTGTGCAAAAAACAATACAGTCGAACCACATATTTTCACTGAATTCGGAAGCTACACCGTGGGAGAAAGTGGTGCGGTGCTGTATTCCATCTTGGATGAAAAATTGCAGAATGACAAAGAACTTTGGTACATGATCGATGGGTCATTTATCACACAGCTTCCTGATAGCTGGGGCTTGAACCAGAAATACATCATGCTTGCGATCAATAATTGGGATGAAACCTACCACAATATTTCTTTGGGTGGCTTGACCTGCGACAGCATGGATTATTACAATTCAGAGGCGAATCAGTACAATATTTACCTTCCCAAGATCGAACCGGGACGCACACAGTACATTGGTTTCTTTCATACTGGAGCCTACCAAGAATCACTTGGCGGCTATGGAGGGATTCAGCACTGTCTAGTTCCGGCGCCTAAGCATATCTTGATTGATCGGGATGAAGATGGAAATGTGACGCATCGAGTCTTCGCAAAGGATCAAACGCAGGAAAGCATGCTGAAAACACTTGGCTATTGATATTAATAAAACTGTAAATTTTAGGAAGTCTGGGTTGAGCAATTGACCCAGACTTTTTTTATTTTTTTTTAGCAGTGAGCCCACCACGTTTTCGCAAAGAAACACGAAAATTTATTTTCGTTAGTTGCTTCAAAATCTTGTAGAAGGCCGTTTCCGAAGTCATTTTTTAATACCAATAAGCTAAAAAACATCATCTTGAACCATTCATTTCATCAAGCTGTATTGCTGCTAGAATAAGGTTCAATAGAAAAAATTTGCTACTTCAAATCCTTTATAATAATCGTAAAGTTGATCGTAGAATCGGGCTTGTAAGTTGGGATTGGGGAAATTACACCTGGTTTATAGATCAGTATATTGTCGATTGGGTCGGAATAGACTTTCGAAGTTGGGCTGTTAAAAATGATCTCATCAAAGAAAAATGATTCTATCGTCACATTTCGACCTTTCCCATCAAGCACTGGAAATACGAATTTTTTGAAAAAGAGGCTGTCTATTTCAAGTCCATCTATGATTAGTGTATCATTTGGGACTGCTTGCTGAGTTGTAAGATTTTTAGGGAGAAACTCGGATGAATAAGTCGAAACCCCACTTTTGGTCTGACTCCAAGCCATTGAAAAGTTGAATAAGAACAGCGAAATAATGAATAGATACTTTTTCATAGCTCTGAATGTTAACCTTTTGGATGATCCAAATGCTTTTCAATTTAAGTTATTAAATTTCCTTTTGAAAGGCTCGCCATTAAATTTTGATTTATTAACAATGTAGCTTAGTACCGAAGTCTATTTTGATTATCCGCTACTTTGCCAGTAGACGGAGGAGACAAGAATATTATTGGCACATATTTGATGATTGGGCTTTTCGGCCTGCTTGCCTGATGCAGGCTTAACCCAATTTGGAGGGTCTTTTCCGGATGTCTTTCGGGGTCGTCTTCGTTTTCAATAAGCGAAGAAAAGACAACCAATGACATTATTGCGGATACTCATAAACGATATTTATCAAAATTTGATAAGTTTACAACAGAGAATTTCTTAGCTCGCACTAACTATTTATTTGTAGACCCGTAATAGTTGATGTCCAATCAAGTTCAATAATGCCCTTTTTCAAATTTCTTTTAAGATGAAGCTGTCCCTTTTCTTCGCTTGTTTATTTCTTCCCATGAGCTTGATTGCTCAGGTTGAATTTTGGGGACGAGTTTTGGATTCAACCACTCAATCAGGTATTCCTTATGCATCAGTTTTTCTCCCCGGCTCCACCTTTGGCGTAAGTACTGATGAAAGTGGATTATTTTCTTTTCTGATCCCTGAGGGAGAGTATGAGGTGATGGTAAGACTTGTAGGCTACACACCGAAGCTAATTAATCTCTCTACGTTTGATATGAATGAAAATGGGTATACCATCGCTCTCAATCGTTCGTATAGGGAATTAGATGTATTGGAGGTGGAGGTGCAGCGTGATCCCATCTGGTATGAGAATCTTAAACTTTTTAAGCAGTACTTTCTCGGTCGTACAAAAAATGGAAAAGAAACAAGTATACTAAATCAAAATATTATAAGACTTGACTCGGAGTCAGTCCCGTCCACGCTACAGGTAAAAGCACCCGATGTCCTTCAAATCGAAAATCCTAATCTCGGGTACCGTATAGAATACCTGCTAGATGAATTTATGTATTCATCTGAAAAAGGAACCTTTTTCTTTAGTGGCTACTCTCGATTTTTCCCTGACAGTACGATCAATCGATCGAGAGCAAAGCGTATAGAATCGAATAGAAAAGAAGCCTATCTTGGTTCTATGCAACATCTTATCAGGGGTCTTTATGAAGGGACTGCCGCTGACGAGGGTTTCGAGTTTCGATCTATCGAAAAGAAAAAAAATCCTGAAAGACCGGAATAAGACTTGATTGAGGAAGCCAAAATTCGTTATCCGCAGTCTAGCAATTCTGAAGAGAGGGATTCCCTGATCAACAATTTCTTAAGAAAAGAGCGACTTAATCCATTTTTATACGAACTAAAGAATGACTTAATTAATGCTGACACTTTTGTCAGAGTGGATGAAACTGGTCGTAAATACCTCAATTTTGAAGATTTACTTCATGTCACTTTTACTAAAGAAATGGAAACTGACGAATTTCTCAATCAGTTACCTCCCAAAAAACCAGGATGGCAACAGTCAATTCTCAGACTTGGAAATCGTGAAATTGAAATTTTTGAGAACAGAACTTATGGAGATCGCTCAGGTATATTTCTTGAGGGTTACCTCGGCTGGGAAAAAATTGGAGATCTCATGCCATTGGACTATTCCTATAGAGGCCAGTATTAGGACTTCAACCAGCCATTCCTGAACATTCAAGTTTCATAATGCGTATCTTTTTACCAGATATTTTCACCAGTTTGTAGTTAGTAATAC
>Ga0136560_1000291_pt1 | contig 24181 bp, 12 predicted proteins | sample AntRauMeHopE1497_FD_104925 | JGI IMG/M metagenome (GOLD analysis project Ga0136560, IMG submission 104925) | Saline lake microbial communities from Rauer Islands, Antarctica - Metagenome Hop E1 #497 | ecosystem: Environmental > Aquatic > Non-marine Saline and Alkaline > Saline | place... | reverse complement strand
CCGACGCCTGGGTCCTGCCTGTGCTCGCGCCGAGCGACGGGGCGGCGCTGGGAGCATGGGCGGCGGTGTCCGCCGCTGCCGACGCCACCGAGTCGGCCGGCACCGCCGTCTGCTCGGCGAAGGCCGCCTCTGACGCCGTGTGCCGGGCCGTCAGCGACTCGGGCGGCGGCGAGGGCCGCGAGGTCCCCTCCGCGGCGGACGTCGAGGCCGCGGTCAGCGGTGCGGGCGCGTTGTCACGGCCCCCTGCCGCCGCCACCGTGGGGCTTCACCGCAGGGCGGAGGGGCCCGCGGCCGTGGTGACACGGCTCGCCTCAGCGGTGGGGCGGGTGACGGCGGTGTCGGACCCCTCCCTGCTCGCGGGCCCGCCGGCGCCGATGGCGGCGCTGGAGAGCGGCGCGGCGTCGGCGGAGGGCGTCGGGGCTGCCGCCGCCATCATCGCGGGGCCCGGGGCCGACGATGCGGCGCTGGGCGCAGGGAGCAGCTCGGAGCTGCGCTGCTCCGAGCGCGCCGTGCTCGGGGGCCGGTCGGGTGCCGTCCAGGAGGTGCTGGTGCTGCCGGGGGCGCGGCTCGAGCACGGCCGGCTGCTGCCCAGCCACAGCACCGCGGTGACGGCCGTCGCCGTCGCGTGCACCACAGACGGCGAAGGGGCCGTGGGCTGGTCCTGGTGCTCGGCGTCGGGGGACGGGGAGGTCCACGTGTCGCGCGGCAGGGACGGGGAGGCCGCTCGCTCGGAGTGGGGGCGGGGCGCGGCGGGGTGCGGCGGCGCGGTGGTGCCGGTGCCGGCGGCAGGTGGCGCCACTGCGCCGTGGAGCGTGCCCGGCGCCCCCTCGCGCGGCGACTGGGGGGCGCGCGCAGGTCCCGCGGCGTGGGGCGGCGACGCAGGCGGGTCGCAGCTCGTGGTGTCCCGTCACGACGGCGCCTCGTCCTTCCTGCTCGTGCAGCCCGCCGTCGCCACGGCGGGGGCGCCACCACTCTTCGTGCTCGTGGCCGACGACGTGGACCTGCCGGCGGCAGAGGCTGCGCCCGGGCAGTCGTCGTCGACCGCCCCTCCCGCGGGCAGGCGCCTGCCATCGTCCGGCGCCTCCCGGCCGCGCTCGCTGCTCGTCATCGACGCCGCCTCGGGCCTCCTGGTCGCGGCGGCGAGGGCCCCTGACCAGCCCCCAGGGCTTGCCGCGGCGCCGGGCGGCGCGGGCACGGACGCCGCCGCTGCCCTCGAGGCGGCCGAGGCTGCCGCCTGGGCCGCGACGGCGTGCCCGCCCCACGGCCGCGTCCAGCTGTCGTGCTGCGCCGCGGGCGTGATCACCACATCGACCGCCATGTCGGCCATGGGCGGGGAGGCGGGAAAGTTCGCCGCGTCCGACGCCGACGCGGCCGCCGTTGCCGCGGCCCGGGGCGGCGGCGGCGACGCAGGCACGGCGGACGCTCGGGTCGCGGAGGCCTCGGCGGGGAGCGACGCGGTCCTCGCGGTGGTCGGCATGGGGGCCGTCGCCCTTGCCGCGCGCAGGGCGAGCGAGGCGGCGGGGGTCGGCGGCCGCGGCCTCGGCGGCCTGGAATCGCAGCTCGCGGCGTTGCAGCAGCTCGCCGACGCGCACGCGCGGGAGCTCCCTGCCATGGCCACAGCGCTCGTCGGCACGACCGCGGGGGCGCTCGACGGGGCGGTGGTGTCCGCGCTGCAAGGGGCCGCCCGCGCCCCGCAGGCCGAGGGCGGAGCGGCGGAGCTGGCAGCGGCCGCGAGGTCCTTCTCCGCCCTGCTTCAGGCCGCCGTGGCCGAATGATCTGCGCGCCGAGGCGCGGCTCGCTGTCGTGGTGCGTGGCTCGGGCGCGCGAATCGGGCGGTCCCGAGGCGATCCGTGAATCGGGCGACGGGGGCCAAACGTCAACTTGAAACTTCCGCCCAGAGTCACCGGCACACTCACGTGGCCGCAGCACTGCCCAAACCAAGAGATAAGGGATGTCAAGGCTAGCCTTGATGTTTTGGGCCGCCGCGGCGGGCGCCTTGGCGGCCTCGGCGCGCCGCGGGCTGGAACGCGTGACGGCGCCCGGTGCCGACGAGGCGGGCAACGCCTTTGGAATCGTGATCGACGCCGGCAGCACTGGCTCCAGGCTCCACATCTTCACGTGGAACGCGTCCACGGCCGGGGAGCGGCTCCCGGCGAACCTTTCGACGCCCGTGGAGCTTGCCGCGGACACCTTTGCGACAACGCCCGGAATCAGCTCGCCGGGCGGATTGGACGCCCTTGACACCGTGCTCGAGCACGCCCGCACGGACCTGGCGCCGTTCAAGGCCAAGTGGGGCGACATCCCGATCTTCCTGAAGGCCACCGCTGGCATGCGCATCCTGACCGATGCCCGCCGGCAGGGAGTCATGACGCAGGTCCGTGCCAAGCTCCGGGCCACGGGGTTCCAGTACCGGTCGGACGCGCAGGCTCGGGTCATCAGCGGGGAGGAGGAGGGCGTGTTCGGCTGGCTGACCGTCAACTACCGGCTCGGGAAGCTGAAGCAGGGCGAGATCTTCGAGTTGGAGGACACGGTGGGGGCGCTGGACCTCGGAGGCGCCTCCACCCAGGTGACGTTCAAGCCCATGGCGAGCCCCGACATCCTCGCCAACCTCTTCCCCGTGCGGCTGGGCATGCAGGTGGCAGAGGACGTGTACACGCACTCGTTCCTGCACTTCGGCGAGAACGAGGCCATCCGCCGCGCCAACCGTCTCGTCCTGCTCGCCGCGCAGGGCCCCGGCTCCGTGCCCAACCCGTGCTACCCCGAGGGCTTCCGCTTCGAGTACGAGGACCTCAGCACCGGCCGCTCCGTCGCCATGGTCGGCTCCTCCAACTACTCCGCGTGCCACGACACCATGGACCAGCTCATGGACAAGGGCGCCACCTGCCTCACGGACCCGAACCCGGTGCCCCCCGCCGGCTCCGGCGTGCTGCTGCCGCCCATCGACCCCGGCTCCCCGCTCACCTGCTCCGTCGGCGGCGTGTACCAGCCCCCGCTCAACGTGACCCGCTTCGTGGCCTTCTCCGCCTTCTCCTACGTCTGGAGCTTCCTCGGCCTGCCGCTGCAGGGCAGCACCCCCGACATGCTGCGCTCGGCCGCCGCGGCCTTCTGCGCCACGTCGTGGGAGCAGGCGCAGAAGGCCCACCCGGGGGTGCCGGCCAAGTTCCTCTCCTCCTACTGCGCCACTGCCTCCCTCGCCCACTCGCTCCTCACCACGGGATACGGGCTCGCAGGCGCCAGCACGGCGGTGACAGTGGCGGACCCGTCGGAGGACTACGACTGGGCGCTCGGATCCATCCTCTGGGACGCCAATGAGGCCTTCCGCCTCCGGTGAGACGGCGGGGGAAGAGTGGGGCGTGGCAAGAGTGCGCGTGCGTGAGACTGCCACCGAGACGATTGACGACGGCCAGCGTCACGACAAGCACCACCTTGCGGCCCGGCCCGTCACACGGTGGTGACCGGCGAGCCCGGGTCCGGCCCCCCCTCGTCGCCCGAGTCGTCGTCCCTCAGCCCAACCACGCCCGCGAGCTCGCCCCTTCCCGCGCTCGCCGACGCAGCGGGGGTGCCGCCGTCCCCCCTGGCCTCCGCCCACGCCGCCTCGACGCGCAGCAGGCCCGACGTCAGCGCCTCGAAGGCCTCCTCCACGTCGTCCGCGATCACCATCCGGTCCGCGTCTTCCTGGGAGATGGTGCCGAGCTCCACCGCGGCGTCCAGGTTGAGGACGCGGCGCCAGTAGGCATCGCCCCCGAGCAGCACCATGGGCATGTGGGCCTTCCACGGGTCCCGGAGGCCGCCGACCTTGCCCGTTTGCACCAGCGTAGCGAGCTCGAACAGCTCGTCCAGCGTGCCCAGCCCGCCCGGAAGCGCTACGATGCCGCAAGCTCGGTCGGCAAGCACCATCTTGCGGGTGGAAAAATAGTGCAGCCGGAACGCCAGCGCCTCGTCCACGAAGGCGTTCAGCCCCTTCTCGAACGGCAAGGTCACGGCCACACCCATCGAGCGGGCACCACCGATGCGAGCGCCCTCGTTAGCGGCGGCCATGAGGCCCGGGCCGCCCCCTGTTGCGATCACGTACTCCGGCCCCGAGCCGTCCTGCCAGCGCACCTTCTGCCACTCGGCAACACGCCGTGCGAGTTCGAGGGACTTGGCGTGCCACTCGCACATCCAGCGGGTCCTGTCGAGGCGTGCACACTCGGCTCGGTCGCCGGCCTCCAGCGCGTCGGCCTTGAGCACCTCCCATTCGGATGCCGACGATCCCCGTGCGGACCCGAAGAAGAGCACCGTGCGGTTGACCTTCTCGCGGGCAAGCCGCTCCATAGGATGGGCGTGCTCCGCCATGAGGCGGATCAGTCGCGCCGCGTCGCTTCCCTTGGAGCACAGCCATTCCTGGTCAAGGAACGGCACCCGGGGGGCGGTGGCGGACATCCGCGCAGACAGACGGCAGCTCACCAGTGTGCTCCGGTCGCGGCTTCGCCGCCGTGGCTTGCCAGAGCCCCGCTCTTGCAGCGACCTGCAGCGCTCGTGGGCGCGCGGCACTCGAGCCCGGGGCGGTGGCAATGGCGGAGCCCGTGCCAGCAAGGGTAGCGTCCCACCCTGATTATCCAGGCGTCACGTTCGTGCACTGTTCAGCTCCACGCGTGAGCAAGCGATTCTCGCCGATTGTCCATCGGGGCCCTGCTGGTCCGCCTCCTCGCGCTGATGCTCCCGCCTCCAACCTAAGCTTTGCGCAGGTGCCCGTGTCGGCTGGCTTAAGTACGACTCGGTGCGGCAGATGTAACAGCTCCGCGGGTGAGTCCCAGGCCGTCGCAGCGATATCCACCTCCGCAAGGCCGTGCTCGCGCCAGCCTGACGCATCCTTGCCCCGTCTTCGCGCAGATCTTGTCTGCTTAGGAGTCGGTGCAACCGGGTGCAGGGTCTGGCTTTGTGGTGCTTGCGTGGGCCTCAAGCGATCCAGGCGGCAGCAGCTTGCTCCTGCTGGCAAGGGCGTCGGGTCATCCGTGCATCCGTGCATGTGGCCGACAAAACAGCAATTCCGCAACCCGCTCCTCAGGCCGGGCGCGGAGCAGCAGCCTGAGCAGGCCGTCGCAGCTGCGGTGGGAGCTGGCGATTCATGCTCAAGCCACGAAGCTGCGGGAATGCTTCGGGACTTTGGCTTGCTCCCACCAGCGGTCGACACGGTGGCAATCAGCCCGGAACACGGCCCAGGCCCCGCTGACCCGCGCGTCAGGCCGGCAGCAACGGCGTTCTGGGGCGGCTTCGTTTTTCCGAAGCCTGGTGCTTTTCCCGCCAGCACAGCGCCCAGCGCAGCGTCGGGCTGGGGCGGCCCGGCAAGTGCAGGGTTCGCCCCGGGTCCTGCCACAATCGTCCGCCCAAGCGGTGATACTCTTTGGAGCGGGTTCCATGGTTTCGGCACCCCCGGAGCGGCGGCGCCGCCAAGCCCAACCACAGGCCGGCCCGAGGAGAGCGCCAGTGGTGATGGCGAGGAGCCAGACGAGGAAGGGGAAGCCAAGGCGGCCGGCGAGGAGGCTGCCGAGGACGAGAGCCCCGGGTTCGAGCCGACAGCTTGGTGGTCCACCCCCGCCCCTGCTTGGGACGGTCGGGGCGGGCAGGCAGGCCGGCTGCGGGTGGCGCTGGCTCGCGCCCTTGCGCTCGCCCTTGCTAGCCCGGCGGCTTCCGCGCGTGTTCTCTTCCGACCGGGTCCCGCGATCCGAGCGGCCGTGGAGGCGGCGGCAGCCATGGCCGAGGTGCACGAGAGCACGGCAGCCCTGGCAGCGTCCACCCCGTCAGAGGCGTGCGAGGCGCTCGCCGACGGCGCGCGGGCGGCGCTGCTCGCGGCCGTGTCCGTGGGACCCCGCCCCGACCTCTTGCTCCTCCGTGAGATCGGGGTGTGCCTGGGCCTGCGCAGCTGCGACGACCTGTACGACCTGGCGCGCCGGCGCGGCGCGGGTGACACCCCTTCGGGAGGCTTCATGGCCGTGATGCTCGGGGGCGACCCGGAGGCCACGCCGGGGCCGGGCCCAGTCGCCGAGGGCGAGGCGGCGCTATCCGGCCCCGGCCCGGCCGCGCCATGGGCGGGCCTGAGCCGTTCGGAGAGCATCGTCCGTGCCGTGACGATGCCGGAGCGGAGCCTCGCCGCGTCGACGCCGCTGGGCCGGGCCATGTCCGCGCCTGCCTGCGCCCCGGCAGCGGTCGGCGTGCAGGAGGCGGCCTGCAGCCTCGCCCACCGTGCCGAGGTCCTCGCGGCCGTGAGCCGCGCAGCCCTGGTCAGGCGCAACGGCAGCGCGGGGGCCCTCGACGGCGCGCCCCTCGTGGACGGCAGGTGGGCGGAGACGCTGCTCGACGCCGACCCCGAGGCACGGGGCGCGCTGCCCGCCGGCGTGGAGGAGCAGCTCCGGCTCGTGCGGCGGCTGACGGCCGGTGTGACGAGCAGGCTGGAGATTCCGCCCGCGGTCCTGCTCGGCCCATGGTACGCCGAGGCGAGACATGCCGCCTCGAGGGCCAAGGCGTGACGACGGTGGTGCGGGTCGCGCGGAGCGGGAGGCGCGGCTCTGCGTGCACGTTGCCGGGCCCCGGCAGCGGCGATGAGGGAGCGCGCACGTCTGCCGGCCCGGAATCACACGCGAACACGACGCCCCTTGCCGGCCCGTCACGCGCAGACATCCTTCACCGGCCCGTCACACACGCATGTCCCGCTCCGCCGCGTCCACGCAAGCGTACCCATCGCGGCCCCAGGCCACCACGAGGTCGTGGTCCAGCTCCAAGCGCTGCGCGAAGACGGCGCCGGACGGCAGGCCCGCCTCCTCGGCCCGCTCGTTGTGCCGCTGCGTCTCCGCCCTCGCCGCCGCCTTGGAGTCGCGGAGCGTCCCCGCGGCCTTGCGGTCCAGCGCCTCGCGGGCGGAGAGGCCCTCGAGGGGCGGCGACGTGAAAGCGTGCCCGTCCAGCGTGTTCTCCAGCAGGTCCCGGCACGGGAAGTCCGCGCCCATGCGGATGCACAGCAGGTACGCCCCGGCGAGCTTCCGGTGCAGGGAGAAGACCTCGTCGGGCGGCGGGGTGAGGCGCTGCTTGGCGAACGTGGCGGTGTGCTCGCTCACGCGGCTCGTCACCCGCGCCTCGCGGAAGTTGTACGGGGAATGGCTCGCGAACGGCTCGCCGATGACGAGGCCCGAGTCGACGTGCGCCCGCACCATGCTCGCCGTCTCGTGCCCCGTGAAGAAGCCCATGCGGCAGCTCGCCTCCACGATGCCGTCCTCGTCCCGGGCCGCCGCCGCCCACACCAGCCGCAGGTAGTCGTCCACGAAGGCGGGCGGGTACTCCCGCGCGGCGCCAAAGTCCAGCAGCCCCAGCGCGTCGGTCTCGTCGTCGTAGAAGAAGTTCCCCCAGTTCGGGTCCGTCTGCATCAGCCGCGCCTCGAAGAGCTCCCACAGCGTCAGCCGCAGCATGCGTCGTGCGATGCTGTCCTTGACGTCCTGTGAGGACGAGGCGAAGACACGGTCGATGGGGACGCCGTCCAGCCACTCGGTGGTCAGCACCCGCTTGGTGGACGCGCCGGGGACCACGGCAGGGACGCGGAGGCCCGACAGCAGCGACGGCTGCCCCGTCCTCGCGGTCTCCTCCTCCGCCGACCGCGCCAGCTCGCTGCGGAAGCGCTCCTGGGCCCGGGCCTCGTGCTCGTAGTCGCACTCGAGCAGAAACTCGCCGCGCACCACGCGAATGACAGAGTCCAGGTACAGGCCGGGGGGCAGGGCCGACCCGAGGCCGACCTTGAGCAGCCGCGCCACGTTGTTCAGGTCGCTGTCGATGCTGTCCGACACCCCCGGGTACTGCACCTTCACCGCCGCCCGCCGCCCGTCGGGGAGCACCGCGCGGTGCACCTGCCCGATGGAGGCCGCCGCCACCGGGTGCTCGTCCAGCCCGGCCATGCCCACACCCTCCGGCAGCGCGGCCCCGTCGCCCTCCTTCAGGTCCCGCGCCCCGCCGTCCGCCGCCGTCTCCAGCGCCCGCCGCCTCGCCTCCTCCGGGTCCTCCCCCTCCACCCGCCACGGTCCGCCCAGGACGTCCAGCCAGCCGTCGCCGAGCTCGCGCCGCAGCGTCTGCTCCAGCTGCCACCGCGGCATCACGTTCGCCTGTGTCCGCACGCGCTCCATGATCGCCGCGACCTCGGGGCCCAGCGCCTCCTCGTCCTGCAGCGAAAGGATCTGCCCGATCTTCAGCGCCGCGCCGCGCATGCGGCAGAGCCCGTCCACGAGAGTCTCGGCCGCCGCCTCGCTGAGGATGCCCCCCTGCGGCTTGCCCGAGCCGGCCGCCGTCCCGCTCACGCTGCGCTGCAGCCAGTCTGATGCCGCACCCATCGCCATGCGTGCCCCGAGCGAGCCGAAGCCGAACGCGCGACCCAGGCTCGTCGAAGGCACCTTCTCCTCGCGGAACTCCCTCCGCGGCTCGCTGCCGGACCACTTGCGGGCCCGCTTCGGCGCACCCTTGCTCGCGGGTGGCTTTGCATCGGGGCGGCTCGCCGCAGCGGGGGCAGCGGTCGCGGAAACGGCGTCGGGGCGGGATCCCGGGGCCTTCTCAGGCTCCGCGCGCGCCTCCGCAGCGTGATCCGCGGCCGCCTGCGTCTCCTTCCCGCCGGAAGGCGCGCTCTGGTCTGCCGGGGCCGCCGGACCTGCCTCTTGCGCGGGATGCTCGGCCGCTTCCGGGGGTGACGTGGGCGAGGAATCCGCCGCAGCCCGCCGCGGGGGCGGCCACTGCGGCTCCGCCGGGGCCGCACCTGCGCCCGGACTTTCCATGCCTTGCGATGGCATGCTGGCCGCGAGGCCGGGGATCGACCGGAACAGCTCAGAGGCATGCTTGGCAATGTTCTGGGCCTGCCGCCTGGCAGCCGGGCCCTGCGCGCTCGGGGAGCAGCGCGGCGGCGGGACGCGGTGGGTCAATCACACGATGCGCACAGGAGAGCGCGCCGCCGGCATCGCGGCCGGCGCTTCGGCCGAGGCACGGCGCCGAAGAGCATTCCTCACCTCGAGCTTGAGGGCCTCCCTGGCTACGAGGGAGCCGCCCTGAAGCAGGCGCATGAGGTCGCGCCTCGCGATGTCCCCGCCGCGACTGCCCGCCATGCCGACGCGGGTGGTGTGGTCCAGGGGCGGGGGCATGCACCGCCGCTTAGCCCTGCCGCTGATTGGCGCTCTCGGTCAGGTACAGGAACTCGTTGACACAGAAGCACACTCACGCACACGCCCACGCCCACGCCCGGTCTGGCAGACTGGGAAACAGGGAACGAAGCGAGCCTGGCATTGTTGCCGTTGCTATCACTCGGGCGTCCCGGGTCACGCGGCGGGCCAGCCCTGCGCGTCCCAGAGCTTGGAGCACGCGGCGGGGGAGTCCGTGACGGAGCCCGGGGTGGAGACCGGGACGTCGAGGCGCACGAGGGCCTCGCCCGCGCCCGCCGCCGGGTCGCCGAACCGGGCCCAGCGGCGCACGGCGCTCTCCGACTCCGGCCCGGTGGCGCTTGGGGGCTGGCCCCTCACGAAGGCCGCTAGGGAGCCCATGAGCCTGTCGCTGAGGGTCTGCTCGCCCTGCAGAAACGCCCCGGAGTAGTGGCCGCAGCTGAGGAAGCACGGCTGCCCGAGCGCGAGCGCCGCCGCCTCGCTGCCGGAGCTGCCCAGCCGCGGGTCCACGAAGCTCAGGGGGTGCTGTAGCTCGTACAGGTAGGTATCGGGCCCTGAGCGGTTCACCCGCGAAAGCATGCGGCGCAGGGGGCAGAGCAGGGAGCCGTCGGTGACGGCCTGGGCGAGAGCCTGGAAGGCCGTCACGCTGGCGGTCGAGCCGCTGGCGGGGAGGCGGTACAGCGCCCGGTAGAATGCCGCGATGGCGGCCGTGTCGGCGGCGCCGGCGAAGCGAGCGGCCACCTCGGCGCCGAAACGGTCGGGAGAGATAGCCACGACGGGGCCGGCCGCCGCCGGGGCCGAGCCCAGGGCGGTCGTCTCGGCCGCGGCGGACGAGGCGTTGGCGAGGAGGAAGGAGAGGTCGGCGGTGCTGTCGTTGGCGCCGAGGCCTGCGAGGACACCGCCGGGGATGGCCCCCTGCACGTAGAAGGGGTCCGCCAGGACCTGCGACAGCTGCGCGCGGATGTTCACGCCGTCCACCACGGGACCCCACCGCTGCCACATGCCGGGCGCGGCTGCGGCGGCCACCACCTCGGCGGTGCTCTTGCCCCGGAGGCACGCCAGCGCGTCCGCGGCGTCGGCGCAGCCCATGGCCGCGGCGGCGGCGTCGCCCGTGTCCTCGCCCTGCTCCAGGGTGGGTAGGCGCTCCCACGCCGCCGACTGGAGGACGAGGCGGCGGAAGAACTCGGTGGAGTCGGGCATCGCCACGTGGAGCAGCGCGCTCAGGCCCCCCGCCTCGATGCCCCACAGCGACACCTGCGTGGGGTCGCCGCCAAAGGCCGCGGCGTTGGTGTAGACCCAGCGGAGGGCGCTCTGCTGGTCCAGCAGGCCGTAGTTCCCCGACGTGCCGTCCGCGGCGGTCAGGGCGCGGTGGGCGAGGAAGCCCAGCGCGCCCAGGCGGTACTGCGCAACCACCACCACCGCGTCGGCGCGGCGGGCAAGCAGCGACGCGTTGAAGCCCTGCTCCGCGGCGCCGCCCGTGACAAAGCGCCCGCCGTGCAGGAGCACCATCACCGGCCGCGAGCGCACGCCCTGGGAGCCGTCGGCGGCCGCCTTGGCCGCGCCGTGGGGCGTGTGGATGTTCAGCACGAGGCAGTCCGTCTCCGAGGACTCCATGCCCGTGAGGTCAGTGCCTGCGGCGCGAGGGGGGGTGGTGAAGGGCCGTCTCGCGGCTGCTCGGCGCGCGGCAGGTCGGGCGCTCAAGCCGAGGCCATGGCGTCGCGGCCCGAGGGCGGGGGCGGGGGCTCACCCATGAGAGCCGACTGCGGGCAGACCGGCCCTGGCCGCGTGGCGTCCAGCGTCGTCTGCCACTGCGTCGCGACGGGCACAGCCCACCTCTTCGGCGCTCTGGCGTACGGCACGCCCATCCAGACATCCGCGGCGGAGTCGTAGAGGCCGTTGATCGTGCCCGCAGAGGTGTGGACCCTGAGCACCCCGGACACGTCGCCGCCGACCTTGATCAGCACGGCGGCCATGATTGCAATGGTAAAGAGCGCAATGATAGGCACGACGCATCTCGCAACGCGCCTGGTGGGGATGGGCGCCACGTCCGAGTCTCCGATTTTCACGTCCCACGCCGGACCGAGGCGGAGGATCCCACGACGCCCAGTCCTTGCGCCAGGGGCGCCCGGGTGGCCAGCAGGCATGTCCATCTCCGGGCCAGGTCGGGCCCGGAATGTGGCATTGCACGGGCCTGGTACGACATGGATGTTGAAAGCCGCAAGTTGCACAGGCTCTGCCTGCCGCCTCCGCGTTTCGGTGCTGCTGCGCGGCCGGGGCGCCTGGATCCAGGCGGGAGGGGACCGCGGCACCAGTCTTTTACCCCCCATGCCGGCTGCAAGGAACAACCGAGGCCCGGCGCTGCGGGCGATTCGGAACGCTGGTCCCCACCCGTCATGACCTTGAGCCAGCCCGTGACAGCAAGCCCGCGTGTGTGTGTGTCGAGCCACCTGAAGCTTAATGTGTGAGCGTGCCGGTGCTGCCTCATCGTGCGCAAGAATGCGTGCGCTGCGGAGTCGAGGTCACTGCAGCGGCCCGCTCAATATCTGCCCGCTTCTGCCGCACCGGCACTCGCGCCCTGGAAGTGCAAGCCAGCCCCCACGGGGCCCAGACTAGTGCAAAAGTGCCGGCCAAGCGTCTTCGGATGGCGCGGTCGGCGGAGTCCCGGTCCGACAAGGAGGAGGCTGTCGAGGAGATTCGGAGGCACATGGCTGAGCTGCAGTTCGTGCCCAAGCTCGTGCAGCGCTACGACACGCACAAGGGGAGAATCCTCGGGAACGGATCGTACGGGGCGGTGTACGCGGCGAACATCCGGTCGGAGGGGTCGGAGGTGGTTGCGCTGAAAGTCATCCGCCTCTCAGAGCTGGCCCGGAAGTCTCCCCAGGAGGCGCTTTGCGCGTTCCGGGAGATCGCTGTCCTCAGGCACGTTTCCACCGCACTTCCACCCCAGCACCGCGGCCTTGTGACCCGCTTCGTGGAGGCTAGGCGGACCGAGAGCAACCTGCTGATCTCCACGAACTATTGCGCCGGCAAGGACCTCTTCTACCGCATCACCGACTCTGAGCACAAGCTGGACGAGGGACACATTGCGTTCATCCTTCGCGACTTGATCGTCGGCCTCGCGGGGCTGCACGCGGCGGGCATCCTGCACAGGGACATCAAGCCCGAGAATATCCTGACCGAGGCCGCGCACCCCGCCCCGGCTGCGGCACCCGACTCGGACTTTGTCCCTGATGCCGTCCAGGAAGCGGGCAAGGGGGCGCGGCTCGTGCGGCAGGCCACGACGAAGCCCGTGGATCCGGGCTTCCGTGTGGTGTACGCCGACTTTGGCTTTGCCTTTAGCCCAAAGCTCTTCGGCCGCGACATGTACGAGGGCCGCTTCCTGGGCACGCCCCAGTACGCGGCCCCCGAGGTCGTGCGCCGCGGGGCGCACTCTGCGGCGGCTGACGTGTGGTCGCTGGGCGTGGTGGCGTACGCGCTGTGCGCCGGCTCGGTCCCGTTCCCGTCGCAGTCGCGGCAGGGCGCAGAGGCGCAGCTTGCCAAGTCGGGGGAGCGCGTGGACATGGAGGCGGGCGCCATGGGCCAGCGGTCGGGCCCCTGCCGCGACCTCGTGAGCCGCATGCTCTGCTTCGACCCGGCGGGGCGCATCACGGCGGAGGAGGCGCTCCTGCACCCCTTCGTGCTCGGCAGGGCGAGCAGCGGGTCCGGGGGCGCGGCGGCCGCCCTGGACCGGCTGCGCGCGTTCAACACGAGGCGTCGGTGGCGCAGGGCCGGGCACGCGTGCGTCGTTGGCAGCATCCTAGCGCGCGTCCGGCAGCGCGCCCTGGAGCAGCACCCGGACGGGCTGCGGCCCGAGCTTGCGGCCGCGGCGTCCGGGAGCGTCCCCGACACGGTGGCGGCCCTGGGCCTGCCGTCAGACTGTGGCTCCGAGTCGTCGTCCTCGTCGCGGCTGTCGTCGACCGCTTCGATCTTCGGCGACGCCGACGCGCTGGACGCGGACGCGCTCGAGGCCGCCTTCCGCGAGGAGGCGGCCGCGCACGGCGGGCGGGGCAAGGTCACCCTTTCGGTGGGCGACTGCGCCGCCATGATGCAGCGCATCCTGCTCCGCACGGGCTCCGCGGCCGGGGGCGCGCCGCCCCCCCCCGCGTCGGCGTCGCGCGGGTCCGCGGCCGGGGGCGCGCCTTCCGCGTCGGCGTCGCGCGGGTCCGCGGCCGCCGGGATCCAGGCGGCGTCGCTCGCCCGGCTGTGCGAGGCGTTCGACACCGACGGCGACGGCACGGTGGACCTGGCGGAGTTCTGCGCCGGTGTGGCGCGCCTGCACGGCTCCAAGCCCTCGGCACTGGCTCTGCTGTTCGATTTCGCGGACACGGACAAGGACGGGCGGCTGTCGTCGGAGGAGGTCGCGCGCATACTCGCGGCGCAGGCGGGGCCCGACGAGGACTCGGAGCGGGCCAAGGGCATGGCGGTGGCCGCCTTCCTGGAGCGTGTGGACTCGGACCGCGACGGCTTTGTGAGCCTGGAGGAGCTCAAGGTGGCAGTGGCGAGCGACCCCTTCGTCGCGCGCGCCTTTCTGGGCCACGGGCTCGAGCTCCCGGCGCCACACGGCGAGAATACCGGCGCGGGTGACGACGCGGAGGCGGGGGAGGGAGGCGGGGGCGGTGTTGGAAGGAGCAAGCGGGCCCGTGCCCCGGGGGCGGAGCCCGCCTCGAAGAAGGCTCGCGGCGAGGCCGACGGCAGCGCGACGGCGGCGTGCGCGGTGATGTGACGCGCGCTGTGCACGAAAGCGGCGAGAGCAGCGCCGAGGCAGACGGGCGGCGTGGGGGTGTCCTAGCCGATCACGCACAACAGTCAGCCACGGCGCCGAGTGCGTGGCACCGTCAGTCCAGCCCGAAGCTGCTCTGCCTGGGGGGCGTGCGGCCGGCGCCGGGGAGCGGCGCGGCCGCGGCCCGGTGCAGGTCTGCGCTGCGCTGCAAGATCCGTGCCCGCAGCGCCGCGAGCTCGTCGTCCGCCGAGGGCGGCGGCGGGGGCGGTTGGTTGGGCAGGAACGGGGACGCCGGGACGATGGCCCGGGCGTGCCTGCCGCCGCTGCCGGGCGGGGAGGCCGAGGCACCGCCGCCGCGGTGCGGTGCGAAGGACGAGGCGGGCACGAGCGGCCGGCCGTGGCGCGAGTCGGCCGGAGCGGCCTGTCTCATGTAGGCCGGGACGCCGCCCGTGTGGGGAGGGAGCGGGGGCGGGGCGGAGGGAAGGTACGCCGCGGTCCGGGTCATCACGCCGCCGCCGGGGGGAGCGGGGGGGGGCCTGCGGCGGCCCCTGCGGCCGGGTCGGCCTGCGGCTGGCTGCGGGGGCGATTGCGGTGATGGGACGTCCGAGATGCCGCGCTGGGGCACGGCCGGTGCCGGTGCCGTGCCCACGGCAGCCACGGGAGCGGCCGCGGCGCGAAGGGGCGCCGGTGCCGGCGGCAGCGCGTCCGCTTGCTGCTCCTGCGGCGGCCGACCGCCGGGCGCGGGGCCGAGCCTCACGGCCGAGGCAGAGCCCGAGGAGGAGGAGCCACGCTGCGCCCCGGGCAGCTGGTGCTGCTGCTGCCAGGACGGTGTGCCGGAGGCTGCGGCGGAGGACTCCGAGGCCGAGTCCGGGAGGCAGGGGAGAGGGGAGACAGAGCCCTGCGCCGCCACGGGCGGGGTCGGGCCGGTGGGCGAGCGCTCCCGGTCGTGCTGGCGGGGGCTGAGGAGCGGCGAGCCGGCGGGGGATGCGACGGGGTCGGGCTGCGGGGACAGCGAGCCGGCGCCCGACGCCGAGGACCTCACGAGGCGGCCCACGCCCTCGGCCCGGAAGGACATGCGGCGGAAGAGCGAGCGCGGGCTGGACCGGTCGCTGAGCACCGCGCTGACCACGGAAGCGCCGTCCTCGGGGGAGCCGGGGCGCGCGGCGCCGACGCCGGCTGACGGCAGCCGGGGCCTCGACGACGCCGCGGAGACAGCCGCCGCGGCAGCCGAGCGGTCGGCTTGCAGCGCCGCTGCGGCCTCGGCGGCGGCCGCGCGGCCCTCGGCGGCGGCCGCTGCCTCGGCCGACGTGTTCGCCGCTTTCCGCGCGTCCGCGGCCCTCGCCTCGGCCCCCGCGGCTCTCGCCTCGGCCCTGTCCGCCCTCCCCGCCTGCGCCTCCCGCTCCGCCGCCGTGGCCTCCAGCTCCTCCCTCATGTCCGACAGCACCCGCTGCCACAGCACCTTGGCCTCCTCCAGCTGCGCGGCCTTCCCCGCGGCCTCCGCGGCGGCCTCCGACTTGGCCTCCTCCGCTCGGAGGGCGTCCCTGAGCGACGCCGCGTCGCGCTCCGCCTCATCCGCCCTCGCCTCGGATCGTGCCAGCGATGACTCAGCCGCCTCCGCCCTCGCCTCGGCAGCTCGGAGCGCCGATGCCGCGGCGTCGGCTCGCCCCTCCGCCGCCGCCCGTGCCTCGGCCTCCCGCTCGGCTCGCGCCGCCGCGGCGCCGGCCTCCTCCCGGGCTTCAATCGCTCGCGCCTCGGCGGCAGCCCGGCTGGCATCGCCGGACGCGCGCCCTTGCGACCCCTCGCCAGCAGTGCCGCTCGTGTCACGCGCAGCGGGTGAGCCGGCACCGGCGGCGGCGGCCCGCTTCTCGAGCTCGGCGACCCGGCTGAGGAGCGACTGGCGCTCGCGGCGCGATTCCGTGACCAGGTCGCGCATCCGGCGCTGAGAGTCGCGAAGCGCCCGCCGGAGGCGAGACTGCTCGGTATCAGCGCCACTTGCCGGGTCCGCGGGGGCAGGCTGTGGCTGGGGCGCCTTTGCGGGGCATTCAGGCTCCTTTCGCGCGGCACGCTCTCGGCCATTGCGCGGAGGGGCTGCGTCCGCGCGGACATCGTCCAGCTCGATGGCGTCATCGAGGCCCGCCGCGTCCGTCGGGGCCTTAAAATCGTCCGGGCTCGACGCCAGCTGAGACAGGGACGTGCCGTTCGCTTCGAGCCCCAGAACGGCGCCCTCGGCGCGGGCGTCGGCGATCATCGCGTCCAGATCGGCGAGCTCCGACATGCGGTCGCGCGGGCCGCCGGACATTACGTGCGTCGCGCCGCGCGGGAGGTCCGAGCGGGCGGGGGCACGGCCGTGCAAGCTGCCGCCTGAGAGTCAACCCTCGAAACCGAGGCAAGTCCGGCTCTGGCTGCGGCCGGGCTGCTGCCACTCGAAGAGTGCGCTCAATGCCGACCCCGGTTCCCGCGGCCGGGCGTCGCTCGCCCGCCGGATCGTTCGCCCAGCCTGTCCGCGGGGCGGCCTCTGCCGGCCGCCGCCGTCATCCGCCCGCACTGGCGCCCGGCACGTGGCGATACCAGAGCCAGGCATGTCTGCCAAGCTGAGTGAGCGCGGCTTTCTGGGCCGCCGAGGCTGCGGGGGCGGGAGTCGCCTCCCCGGCTGCTCGACGGGGCGCGCGCCGCCCGGATGCCACGCTCCCGCTGATCCGTCCGTTTCCCGCGGTCCCTGCGCCCATGACGCCCGCTGCCGCGGTCCGTACAATCGCGATTCGGTGCCCCCTTCGTTCGTGCAGGCCGGGAAGAATGCAATGACTTCTTCAAGAAGGTCACGGCGTTGTCGGGCAACAAGGTGAGTTCCAGCAGAACAGCGACGGGCTCGCCCGGCTGCCGGCGCGGGCTCTGGGGCCGGAGCAAGCCCGAAGGCGGCAGCATCACGCGCGTGCGCCCAACCAGAGGCCGGCTTCCGGGGCGCCCGGTGCGTTGGCTCCCTGCGGGCCGGCGGGGACCGGCCCGATCGACCTCGGCGGCCCCCACGCCCGATGCCGCCGCAGGTCTGCTTCGACTGCCCCACGAGGAACCCGCGCTGGGCCACTGTAACGTACGGCGTGTTCCTCTGCATGGACTGCTCCGCCGTGCACCGCAAGATGGGCACCCACATTACGTTCGTCCGCTCCGTGGACCTCGACAAGTGGTCCCAAGAGCAGCTGATGATGATGGCCGTCGGCGGGAACGACCGTGCCAAGGCCGCCTTCATCGCGTCCGGGTGGCACGACATGAGGGGAAAGGCTGACGCCAAGTACAGCAGCGCCGCGGCCGCATCCTACCGCGCCCAGCTCAAGGCCTCCGCGCGCTCCCGCGTCGCCGCCGGGAAGTCGGCGTGGGAGCTCGCGGGCTCTGTGGGCGCCCTCGCGGCCACGCCGTCGTCGTCGCCGCTGGCCACCGACTCGGGCGCGGACGACGCGCCCCTCGGCAGCTCCTGGGTGGACATGCGGTCCGCCGAGGCGGCGGAGACGGCGGATGACGCCAGGAGGCGCGCCGAGGCGGACTCGAAGCGTCACATCGTGATGCGGCCGGAGCCCGTGGCCAAGGGCGCTCTCTCCATCGCCGCCATCGCCGGCTCGGGGGCCGCGTCCATCACGCTCGGCGGCGGGTCGGCGGCCAAGACGGGGGCGGGAGCGGCCGCGGACAGCGGCGCGGCCGCGGGCGGGGCCGGCGGGGGCGGCGCGGACCCCTTTGGCGACGCCGACGAGTGGGGGTTCGACGCCCCGGCGGCGGGGGCGGGCAAGGCCGGGGGCGCGGCGACGGCCGCGCAGCTGGCCGACGACGCGCAGCTGGCGGCGGCGCTGCAGGCCGCGGAGGCGAGCGGCGCGGGGGACAGCGCGGCCGCGCGCGCCATGGCGGCCGCCTCCTCGTCCATGTACCGGAAGGATCCGGCGGGGGGGTCCGCGGGGCGGCTGGGGGGGTCCGCCGCGAGCACGTCGGGGACGCGGCCCGGCGGGTCGCTGGCGGGCGGGTCTGCCGGCCGCCGCGCCGGCCCCGCCAGGCCCGTGGCCCAGAAGCCCGGGCTCGGCTCCGTGGGGGCCGTGAGCGGCGCGGCGCGCGTCGACAAGGGCGCCGTGGTGGACCGGTCGCGCGTGCGGGGCGTCGGGGTCGGCAAGCCCGGCCTCGGCGGCGGCATCGCCGTGCCCAGGGCGGCGGCCGCGACGGCGCCGCCTGCCGCGGCTCCGGCCCCTTCCTCGACGGCGCGCGCGGCGACGCGTGACGCCTTTTTCGACGAGTGGTGATCGCGTGGCGGCACCAGCGACGCGGAACCATTCGGACACCACTGCAGCGGCCGCAGGAACACGCTACCCGCACACACGCGCGCGCTCGCAGACTCGACGCTGGCCGGCCACCGGCGGCGGCGCGAGCTCACCGGCCGCGGACCCTGGGGCCCGTTTGCTCACGGGTCGAGCGAGGGGAATGCGAGGGGCTGCTCGAAGTAGCCGGGGAGGGGCGCCTCGGGGTGCGGGAGGCGCTGGAGGGTGTGCGCGAGGTGCCCGCGGATGCCGGAGAGGGCGCGGGCGCCGCTGCTGAGGTCCGCGACGACGCCCTGCAGGCGGCGGAGGACGCCCATGGCGCCGCCCTTGGCCGTGGTGTCGTCGTCGTGCGTCCCGGCGGCGCCGACGAGGAGGGCGGGGAAGGCCGCGTCGACGAGGATCCTGGACCAGTCGAGGAGGCGGCCGAGGGGCGGCAGGGGCGTGCCGGGAAGTGGGGAGCCCCACTCGGCGCCGGGGACGGCGTCGCCGGCCGGCGTGGCGGCGTGCTTCTGCTTGAGCGTGGCGACGAGGAGGCGCTCGGCGTGGGAGTCGAGCTGGCGGCGCCTCGCGCGGCGCTCCCCCGAGGCCCGCCCGCCCGAGGCGAGGAGCACGGCGGCCTCGGCCTCGGCCGCGGCGTCGGCGGGGGCGGCGCCACCGCTGGCCGCCGAGGCCCGCGCCCCCGCCCTGTCGGCGACGGCTGCGGCGTCCTCCGGCTGCGCCTCCTCTGTGAGGACGGCGACCACCGACGGGGGCAGGGTGCCGTCGGCGCCGCGCCAGCGGTCGGGGTAGCACGCGACGAAGCGGCGGAGGAGGCGGGTGAGGCAGGCGAGGGTGGCGGCGGCCTCCTCGCCGCCGAGGCCGCCGGACGAGCCCGAGGGGCGGAGGGAGCGCTGGAGGAAGACGTCGTTGCGCTCGCGGGCGGCGCAGAGGGAGACGACGTGCTCGAGGCCGCGGGTGGCGGCCATGGCATCGGCCGAGGGGGCCGCGGCGGCACGGCGGCCGCGGGCCGCCTCGTCGAGGGTGGTGAGGTCGACGCCCTCGGCGGCCCAGGCGGCGCGCACCCAAGCGAGGAGCTTCGGGTCCTGCCTGGCCGCGGCGCGGACGGCGGAGCGGAGGGCCGAGGCGAGGCTGCGCTCCGAGACGCCGCGGAGGCGGCGCAGGGCCGCGTCGACGACGGCCCACTTGCCCCGGGACAGGGCGGCCGGGAGGAGGTCGGGGCAGGCGTCGCTGTCGACGCGGCCGGACTCGAGGGCGTCGACGAGGAGGGCGCGCCAGGCGGCGGCGGGGTCCGTGGCGGCGTCGTCGTCGACGGCCGAGGAGGCGCGGCGGCGCTTGCTGCGGCGCTTGGCGCCGGCGGCGGCGGCAGTCGCGGGGCGGGGCGCCTCGTCGGGGCGGGTGAGGCCGAGATCAACGCAGCGGCGGGCGGCGGCGGCCACCACCTCGGCGGCGACGAGCTCGGGGCAGCCGGGCGGGGACGAGAGGGCGTCGAGAGAGGTCAGGGCGGCCCGGGCCTCGGCTGCCGTCGCCGCGCCGGACACGGCGGCGAGGGCCGCGCGCTCCGCGGCCGGGTCACCGGCGGGCCGGACGCCCTCTGCGAGGTCGGACCACGGCTGAAGGGCGACGGTGACGGCCGACACGGAGAGGGCGGCCGTGGCCGCGGAAGAGGCGACCGACGAGGAGGAGGAGGACGCGGCAGAGGAGGAGGAGGCGCCCCCTGCCGGGGCGAAGAGAGCGGAGCCGTCGATGACGGAGGGCAGGGACGGAGGCGCCGAGCCGGCGGCGGGGGCGGCCGCCGACGGCTGCCCGCGGAGGAGGCGGGCGGTGCTGGCCGCCTGGCCAAAGGCGGAGGCGAGGGACGGTGCCCTGAGGGCGAGGCGTGCGAGGGTCGCGCAGTGGGTGGCCGCGATGCAGAGCATGCCGCCGTCGGCCGCGACGGTGGCGGCGACGAGCGGGTCCGTCGCCTCCGAGGCGGGAGCGGCGGCGCTGGAGGGGGCGGCGAGGACGGTCGGGTCGACGACGGAGGAGGAGCGGCGGCGGCGGACGCGCCTGGGCTGCGCCGCCGCCGCGGAGGGCTCCTCGGGCGGGGCGGGCATGGCGGCGGATGCGTCGGCGTCGTCCCCCGCCACGGTAGAGGTGCGCTGGGCCACCGCGATGCCGTGGCGCGCGTCCCAGACGCTGACGAGAACGCCCCTGGCCTTGCCCTGGGCGGGCTGGGCGCCGCGAGGGGTGGCGACTAGGACGAGGCACCCGGGCTCGACGGCGAACGCCCGGGCAGAGCCGTCCCACGCCTCGGCGTCGCTGGCCTCGTCGGCCGAGGCGACGGAGGGCAGCGGCAGGCCGGCAGCGGCGGCGGCGGCGCGCTCTATGGCCTTGGCGGGGGAGGCGAGGAGGCGGGTCCAGGCCACGGCTGGGCGCGCAAGGTACCAGAGGGGTCGGACGGGGAACGCGAGGCTCTGCACCGCACCGCTCTCCCACACCACGGTGAGGCGGAGGAGGGCCTTGTGGAGGCAGGCGGTGGCCACGGCGTCGCCCGAGGGGCCCGAGGAGGGCGGGGCGGGCAGCTCGTGGTCGGCCGACAGCTCCACCGACACGTCGACGGTGCCGCCCGACTCGGCGTCATCCTTGGACGACGCGGCGGCCGCGCGCGCGGCGGCCGCGCGCCGGGACACGATGCGGTACACGACGAGGCGGGCCGAGTGGCCGGTGGCGAGGCGGGCCGCGTGCTGCGCCACGCCGATGAGGAGGTAGGTGCCCGTCTCGGAGCCCTTGAGGGCCACCAGCCGCGCCCACCGGAGCCGCCGGCCGTCGGGGCGGGCCGGAGTGCGGGCCAGGCACTGAGGCGCGGCCGCCTGCTTGCCGGCGGCGTACAGGCCCACCGAGCCGTTCTTGTGCACGACCACCACCGGGTCGAGGAAGCGGCTCGTCAGGACGGAGAGCGCCGACGCGGGAAGGCGGGCCGTGGCGGCGCCCTCGACGGACGTGTCGGCCTCGAGCCAGGTGACGAGCAGCCGGTCGTCCTGCACGGCCCACATGCGCCGCGACCGGGTCTGCTGCACAGCGCCCGACGTGAAGGTCCTGGGCGACCCAGGGGGCAGCGCCCAGCTCGCCGTGCAGCGGCGCTCGGAGGCCTGCGGGGCGAGGACAGCGACGGGGAAAGGCTAGCTGTCGCGCCGTTCGTCGCTGCGGGCAGCGCCTGCCCGCGGCCTCCCACACGCGCCGTCAGTCACGCTCAGGCCTCGCGCACGCGCGCTCACGTTGAACACCCGGACGCGCTGCTCGGTGGTCACCACGGGAAGGATGGCCCCCGAAGCAGGGGTCACCGTGGTCCACGACACGCCCACGACTGCCTGCCGCTGCACAATGCGCTCGGAGACATCAATCTCCATGTCCATCGCGAAAACACAGGCGCGTGGCCTCCCAGGGAACCCCAAAGTGCTGGAGCCCCTTGGCCAGCTCTGCATGGCCGGCCCCCGGCCAGTGCCCGTGCCCCCGATCCCAGCGGCGAGGCGGCCCCGGGACGCGATTGGCTGGACACGAAGTAATAGTTCCACGCATGAGCCGCCCACAAGCGTTCGCGTCGTTTGAGAGGGCCGGTTGCGGCAACACATGGTGCGGGCCTCGCCACCACATATCACGGACGACGCCGCAGCGACACGGCAGTCCCTCGCCGAGCAGAAGGTTCGTGCTCCATCAGCCCGGGCCGGCAGGGGCAGACCAGCCTGCTGCCAAGGCTCGCTGACAGTGTGGCCCCAGGGCTGGTGCTCGCCCGCTTGCCACCCATACCAGAATAACAGCAGGCCAACCGGTGCCTATAAGACTGCACGAACCAGCAAGGCTGCTTGCTGTCAGCAGAACGGGAAGCAAGGCCCTTCGATTCGGTGCGCAGAGACGCGCGTTTATGGCGTGGGACCGCCCGGCAAGGGCACTCGGCAATCAGCGCCTCACACCCCACCCAGGAACTGGACCGCCATCACCTGAGCTTCAGGAAGCCGCAATCCGTAGCTGCAGCGCGCCCGGAAGCCGCAGCATGATGGCGCAACATCACCAGGTCTCCCGCGTCCTGATGGCCTGCCTGGCGGCGGCTACCTGTGCCATGGCGGCGGAGGGAGGCGTCAGCCTATCAGCGGACTCGCCGTGGGTGATGGCTCTGGCAAACGAGTCGACAGGGTTTGCGATGGCCGCCCGTGACGTTCAGCTGGACGCGTACCGCGCCCTTGGCGCGCCGCCCGTCGTGCTCACCGCCGTCCCGAGCGCATCATCAACATCCGCCGGAACTTCCGTCTTGGTAGCGGGGTCCCCTGGCGGGAACTCGGCGGTTGCGGCCATGGTTGCAGCTGGGCTCGTTCCCGAGAACTGCACCACGACTTGGGAGGCGCACTGCGTCGTCCCCGTCCCGGCCAGCCGCTCGCCGTTTGGGCTGGACACGGTGGTCGCGACGGGTGCCGGCAAGCGGGGCCCGATCTACGCGCTGTACGAGCTCGCCCACCGGGGTCTGGGCGCCGACCCGTACTGACGCTTCACGGACATGCCGGCGCCCTTCAGGGGCGACAACGGCACCGCTGACGTCCCCACCACGGTGATGGTGCAGTCGCCCGCGTTCCGCTTCCGCGCGGGCTTCCCGAACGACGAGGACCTGTTCGCCAACTGGTCGCCGTCGCCGCTGGGCGAGAACGTGTGGTCGCTGGAAGCGTACGACCGCTACTTCGAGACCATGCTGCGGGCCAAGGCCAACGCCCTCCTGGTGGGGACCAACCCGTTCCCCGACGACCGGGCGGTGAAGCTCGCTGCGCGGCGCGGCCTCACGGTGATGCACCACCACTACAACCTCCTGGGCTCCCAGGTCACCCGCTGGCCGCTGGGTCGGGACGGGTGGGACCTGGACTCGGACCCGCAGGCCATGGCCCACGTGTGGCGCGCGTCCATCGCTGCGCAGCGTGACTACGACGTGATCTGGTCCGTCGGCCTCCGCGGCCTCAACGACTACGCGTACCCGTGCCCCGACGCGGCCTCCTGCTCCCGGCAGATCAACGACGCCCTGACGAACATGTCCGCGTGGGTGCGCGAGGCGCAGGGGGAGGACGCCCGCATGGTGGTCTACCTCTGGGACGAGCTGCTCCAATACCTGCAGGACGGCCTGCTGCACGTCCCTGACGGCGTCAAGATCATCTTCGGGGACGAGGGCGCCGGGATGGTGCACGGGTCGTCGCTGCTGGGGGAGTACGCGGACGGGCTGTACGACCACAGCGCCATGTACAACTACAAGGCCAACCAGCTGACAGAGATGATCCCCGTCGACCGGATCATCACCCAGGTCGTGCAGACCTTCATGGCCGCGGCGAGGGAGCTCTTCGTCTTCGTCCTCAACACGTCAGACCTCCGGCCCGCGCTCATGACCTCCAGGGCATACCTCATGGCCGCGTGGGACCCGGCCGCCGTGGCGCTCCCCGGCATGGCCCCGCTCGCGGCCGCCTCGGACTACTACGCCGCCTTCGCCCGCGACTACTACGGCCTCGGGGCCGGGAACGACACCGCGGTCGCCGCCTCCGCGTGGCAGCAGTGGTTCGCCGCCCCGCTCATCCAGGGCGGCAGGAGCGACAACTGGATTGCCGACCAGGCCATCGGCCCCCTGGCCGACGCCCTCGCCGACGCGGCCAGGGCCGGCCGGCCGCTGAGCGCCGCGACGAAGCAGACCGTCAACGACACCCTGTCGGGGTGCGACCCCGCCACGCTCTCGGCCCTCGCCTCGGCGTACAACGGCATGACCGCCCTCGCAGGCCGCGTCCCGCCCTCGCGCGCGGCCTTCTTCGCGTCCCACGCGGTCGCGAACATGGCGCACGGGCACTTCGGGTGCCGCGCGGCCCTGTCGGTGGCCGCCGCCGCCGAGGCGTACGAGGCCGCCGACCTGCAGGCGGCCCGGGCGTACGCCGCCGCCGCCGAGGCCGAGGTGGCCGCGCTCATGGCCGCCCGCCGCGGCGGGG